>Ga0307378_10007212_pt1 | contig 15008 bp, 10 predicted proteins | sample UN1MG_FD_202238 | JGI IMG/M metagenome (GOLD analysis project Ga0307378, IMG submission 202238) | Soil microbial communities from Risofladan, Vaasa, Finland - UN-1 | ecosystem: Environmental > Terrestrial > Soil > Coastal area > Acid sulfate soil | place: Finland: Risofladan, Vaasa | collected...
AAAAATTCTTGCTGGAATTACTCCTGTAACATCCGTAGCAGCGGCAAGGTATATGAAGACAAAAGTCCCCAATATGGATATTCCTGATAGAATTATTGAACGCCTTAGAAAGGCTCGTAATAAGGAGGAGGCGGCAGAAGAGGGGATAAAGATTGCCGTGGAAACAATAAATCAATTAAAACAAATCGAAGGGGTAGCCGGTGTCCATATCATGACCCTGCAGCGGGAGGAAATTATTCCGAAGATTTGTAGCGCAGCTAGCCTTTATCCACGCCCCTAAGCAGTAGCGGAGTTCATTCCCTCCCAATTTGTGGGACCTCGGAAGGAGCCCCCGACTACAACCTACCACTTCTCCTGAGATAATCGCAGCATAAGCCAGGTCCTAAGGCGCTCATCCAGCTTGCCCAGCCATGATTCTATCCTGCGTATGTCTCCGCTCATCAGTGCAGCTTTTTCTTTTGCAGTCAACTCATAGTCTTTTAGAGCCTCGGCAGGATTTTCTGCCAGTCGGGCCAGAAAGGCGTTGTCCTGGGCAGCTCTATCGAGCACCGCTAAAACAGCATTTACAGCAGAGACCTTGTACTCGGGAATCTTAGCCACTGGGTCAAGAGCATCATTGGTTAGGATATTCGCTGCCGCCTCATGCCAGTGGAAGGGCATAAAGACAACCCCAGGAGGTAATTCTTCCGTAATATGCAATAGCGCTTCCACCCGACCTCTTTTTGAGGCAACTACTATTGAATCGCCCTCAATAAGCCCGAGCTTCACTGCATCGCTGGGGCTCATTTCAACTACACCATTAGGGTTAAGTTCACTGAGCACTTTAGAGCGCCGACTCATGGTGCCAGTATGCCAATGTTCCAGCACCCGCCCTGTGGTGAGAACCAGAGGGAAGCCCTTGGATATCGATTCTGCCGGTGGGATGTAGTCTATAGCGTGGAACTTGCCTCGTCCCCGTGCGAAACCGTCCTGGTAAAGGAAGCTGGTTCCAGGGTGTGCGGCATCCGGGCAGGGCCATTGCAAACCGCCATGGTCGAGGCGGTCGAAAAGGACACCACCATAAATAGGAGTCAGGGAGGCAATTTCTTCCGTAATCTGACTGGCACTGTGATAGTCCAATGGCTGTCCCATCTTCTCTGCCAGGATGGAGATAATCTCCCAGTCAGGCTTTGCCTCCCCGGGTGGCAGGACTGCTTGCCGCACTCTTTGAATTCGCCTCTCAGTATTGGTAAAGCTTCCATCCTTTTCTGCGAAGGCAGCAGCTGGGAAAACAACGTCAGCTAGCCAAGCGGTCTCAGAAAGAAATATATCCTGGACTACGAGGAGTTCCACTTTTTCCAGTGCTTGCCTGAAATGCTCCAAATTAGGTTCACTTAGCATCGGATTCTCTCCCATAACATAGAGCCCTTTAATGTCTCCCTTAAGTATAGCACCGGCTATCTCAGTAACCGCCATCCCTGGACGGTCACTCAATTTGCATCCCCAGGCAGTTTCGAATTTCATCCTCACGGCGGGGTCATCAACCCTTTGATAGCCGGGATAGACATTAGGGAGTGCTCCCATATCACAAGCACCCTGGACATTGTTTTGACCTCGAAGGGGGCTGAATCCCGTACCCTCCCTACCGATGTTGCCAGTCAGTAGTAACAGGTTTGCCACGCTTTTCACATTATCTGTGCCCGTGGTATGCTGGGTTATTCCCATCCCATAGAGTATACAAGCGCTTTTCGCCTCTCCAAAAAGGCGGGCGGCCGCCTCTAAATCAGCTTTGGGTACCCCGGTTATTGCTTCTACCACCTCAGGAGTAAATCCTTCCACAAGCTGACGCATATCCCCAAAACCTTCGGTGCGCTCTTGGATAAACTCCTTATCCTCAAGGCCATCTCTGATAATCACGTGCATCAGCCCATTAAGAAGAGCAACATCTGTTCCTGGCTTGTGGGGAAGTCTGACAGCGGCATATTCGCCAAGTTCCGTAAAGCGGGGGTCAGCCACAATAAGCTTGGCTCCGCCAAACTTGACTCTCCTCTTAATTATTGCGCCAATAACGGGATGACATTCGGTAGTGTTAGAGCCGATGATGAAAAAAAGGTCCGATTTCTCAAAATCGGAATAAGAATTGCTCATTGCTCCCTGACCGAAGGCAGCGATGCCACCGACCACTGTGGAGGCATGGCATAACCGGGCACAATGGTCAATATTATTAGTACCTAGCACAGCTCGGACGAATTTCTGCATAACATAGTTGTCTTCATTGGTGCACTTAGCCGAACTTAAGGCAGCGATACTATCTGGTCCATAATCCTGCTTGAGTTCAAGGAGCTTGTTTGCCACCAGCTCAAGAGCCTCATCCCAGCTAGCTTCACGGAATATTTCCTGCACTCGCCCATCGTGACCTGCTTTTCGTGCCACTCCAGGTAATCGGATAAGGGGTGCGGTTAACCTCTCAGGATGGCTGAGAAAATCATATCCCCAGCGTCCCTTGACACACAGGCTACCACGGTTAGCTGGACCCTCGGGGTCACCGCGTACGGAAACAATCTTATTATCTCGAACACCTAAGTAGAGGGAGCAGCCAACCCCACAATAAGGGCAAACGGTCTTAACCTCTTTGGCAGGTGGCTTTTCCCATTTAGGCACCAGTGAACCGGTAGGACATCGAGCCACACATTCACCACAGGACTTGCAGATGGATTCGACAATCGGTTTATCACCAAAGGTAGCCACCCTTGCTGAGTAGCCTCGGAAGGCTAAGTCAATGGCACCGACGACAGCTATTTCATGGCAAGCTCGCACACACTTGCCACAAAGAATGCACTTGTTCGGGTCACGGATGAATGCCGGATGGCTTTTATCCATAGGAAGTACTTGGACACTCTTTCGCAATCGGTCAATATGCTCCTGTTCTATGCCCAGATATTGGGCAATCTCAAGTAGCTCACAGTCCTGGTTTTTTGCACAGGTAAGACAATCGCCGTGGTGATTAGCGATGATAAGCTCCATGGTGATACGGCGTGATTGATTTACTCTTGGTGTCTCGGTGTGGACCACCATACCATCGGTTGCTGGCGTGGTACAAGAGCTAACCAGGCCCCGCATTCCTTCAATCTCAACCATGCAGAGGCGGCAACCCCCATAGGGCTTGAGGTCAGGGTCATAACACAGCGTGGGGATATAGATTCCAGCATTGAGTGCCGCTTCAAGCACAGTTTCTCCCTTTTTCGCTGTGACCTCGCATTCGTTGATGGTCAACTTGAGGGTATCCACTTTTCTTTCCTCTATTTCGGTTGGAGCGACTACAGTCATTGTTGCATCCTCTTTATTAATCTTCTTCCAGGTCGCATCTTAAGCACCTCTTTGCTTCCTCAATTGCCATTTCTTCTCCAAGACCAAGCTCTACTTCAGCGAAGCTACAAAGTCGCTCGCTTAGAGTCAATGTAGGTATGGAAATACGGTGTTTTTCCCCTTCCTCAAGCTCAGATAGTGTCTCTATTTCTTCAGGTGGCGCCAGCGCTTCGTCTATTATCCCGCTACCGCCTAGATATTTGTCTATAGAAACCGCTGCTTGCCTTCCGGCAGCAATAGCTTCAATGACTGTGGCTGGGCCAGTCACAGTATCACCACCAGCAAAAACACCTTCTCTAGTTGTGGCTAAAGTATCATCGTCAACCTGGATAGTATTTCCCCTTTCCAAAGGAAGTCCAAATTTCTCCAGAGCCTCTGGCACTTGACCAATAGCGGCAATCACGGTATCAAAAGGCAAACTAAATTCATTACCTTCAATTGGCACTGGGCGCCTTCTGCCACTTTCGTCTACCGCTCCAAGCTCCATACGGATGCATGTAAGCTCTACCGCACCATTTCTTCTCTCTATTCTAATTGGGGCAGCGAGGAACTCTATCTTTACACCTTCAAGCAATGCCTCCTCTATCTCTTCCCCACTTGCTGGCATCTCATCCCTGGTACGGCGATAGACAATTGTTGCCTCTTTAGCACCGAGGCGAAGTGCGCTGCGGGAAGCATCTATGGCAACATTGCCTCCACCAATGACAGCTATCCTATCTCCTACTCTAATTTTATTCCCTATATTTATCTCTCTGAGGAAAGACACACCCTCCATAACCTCAGGGCTGTCTTCTCCTTCAATTCTTAATTTGGCTCCTTGATGAGCGCCAATAGCCAGGAAAATGGTATGGTAACCATGGTCAAAAAGCTCATCCACAGAGCTGATCCTGGTGTTTGTTCTTATATCAACCCCAACGCTTTTTATTTCTTCAATCTCTTCAGCTAACACTTCTCTGGGCAAGCGATACTCAGGAATGCCATACCTCATCATGCCACCTGGCTCAGGAAGTGTCTCAAATATAGTGACAGCATGTCCCCGCTTAGCTAAGTAATAAGCTGCAGTGAGTCCTGCTGGACCTGAGCCAATGATGGCAACTCGCTTACCTGTGGCTGCAGCCATCTTTGCTTTCGCCTTCCAAAGCCCGTTTCCCTTTTCTGCGGCAAAGCGCTTGAGTGCCCTTATGGCGATAGCTTCATCAACTTGCCCTCGCCGACACTTGGTTTCACAAGGATGAGGACAAACATGTCCGCAAATTGAGGGGAAGGGTATCTTTTCCCGGATTACAGCTAATGCCTGGCCATACTTACCCTCACTAATAAAGCGGAGATAACGAGGAACATCTACACCAGCAGGGCAGGTATGACTGCAAGGCGCCTTGACCAAGCCCTTGCACACCGCAGCAGGACAATGATGCTTTTTGATATGTTCTTCATACTCATCACGGAAGTAGCGGATACTGGTAAGCACTGGGTTAGGAGCTGTTTGTCCCAAACCACAGAGGGAATTATCTTTGACCGATTCCGCTAATTCCTGAAGCAATTCAATATCATCGGGTCTACCTCTTCCATTGGCTATATCCTCTAGTATGTCCAACATCTGTTTAGTGCCCCAACGACATGGTATACATTTGCCGCAAGACTCAAGTTGCGTGAAAGAGAGGAAGAAGCGCGCCATATCAACCATACAAGTATCCTCATCCGTCACTACCATACCCCCGGAGCCCATAATTGACCCTGCCGACGCCAACGATTCATAATCAATTGGCGAATCAAGCAAGCTTGCTGGTAGACAACCTCCGGATGGTCCACCAGTCTGTACTGCCTTAAAGCGCTTGCCGCCAAGGATTCCTCCGCCGATTTCGAAGATAAGTTCACGCAAGGTAATGCCCATAGGAATCTCTACCAAACCGGCATTGGCAATCTTGCCTGTTAAGGCGAAAACCGCAGTCCCTTTGCTCTTCTCAGTGCCAATGCTAGCGTACCAGTCTGCACCCTTGCTAATTATCACAGGGATGCTGGCAAGGGTTTTCACATTGTTAATAGTAGTTGGCTTTCCCCACAGACCTGATTGTGCTGGGAAGGGAGGGCGACTGCGGGGCATGCCTCTTCTACCTTCAATGGAAGCCATAAGTGCTGTCTCTTCACCACAGACAAAAGCGCCAGCACCCTCTTTAATATGCACAGTGAAGTTGAATTGTGAGCCGAGGATATTTTTGCCCAAGAATCCTTTCTCCTCAGCCTGTTTAATGGCAATACGCAAACGCTTTATAGCCAAAGGATACTCAGCGCGGCAATAAATGTAGCCTTCGCTGGCCCCAATAGCGTAGGCTGCAATAATCAACCCTTCGATAACGGTGTGTGGATCACCTTCCATGGTGCTCCGATCCATAAAAGCACCAGGGTCACCTTCATCAGCGTTGCAGATCATATACTTCTGTTCCCCTAGTGAATTACGGCAAAATTCCCACTTTACTCCCGTAGGGAAGCCAGCGCCACCACGACCTCGCAGCCCTGATTTTTTAATCTCGCTGATAACCTCCTCTGGAGTCATCTGTAATAATACCTTCTTCAGTGCTTCATAGCCGCCAGTGGCAATGTAGTCTTCAATCCTCTCGGGATTAATGTGCCCGCAATTACGTAGTATCAAGCGGGTTTGTTTCTTATAGAAATTTATCTCTTGATAAGTGAGTATTGCTTCACCGGTAACAGGGTCGCGGTAGAAAAGACGCTCCACGGGCTTACCCGTCTTTAAATGTGAGTGGACAATCTCGGTAGCATCTTCTACTTTGACATGGGCGTAAAAAACGCCCTCAGGCTCGACAACCACTATTGGTCCCTGCTGGCAAAAGCCGTGGCAGCCAGTAAAATCCACTTCGATATTGCTCAATCCTGTCCGATTTACTTCATGCTCGAGTGCACTCCGAATTTCTTCCGACCTGGAAGATGTACAGCCAGTACCCTGGCAGACTAATACCTTGCGGTGCCCATCAGAATGAATATCGAGTTTTTTCTCCATCATCTCTTTCCTTTAAATTGCTCTAAAGCCTCGGCTGCCTTTTTAGTTGTCATTTGCCCATGGGTCGCATTGTTTACCACCATTGTTGGTGCTAGGGCACAGGCACCGATACAGGCCACTGTCTCCAAGCAATACTCTAGGTCCGGGGTACTTTCCCCGGGCTTAATGCCCAGATGTTTTTCCACTTCTCGGAGGATGCGGGCGCCACCACGCACATGACAGGCAGTGCCACGACAAACCCTTATGATATTCCGCCCTGAAGGGACAAGCTTGAATTGGGCATAGAATGTACCTACCCCAAAGACGGTGCTTTCTGGCAACTGGAGGAATTTGGCTATCTTTTTCATCATTGGCTCTGGCAGATAACCAAAAGCCTGCTGGACTTGCTGCAAGATGGGAATAAGCTCCTCTTCCTTACCCTGATAGGAGGATAAAATCTCGTTTAGGCGCTTCTCATTAGTCTCTTCTTGCTCCTGTGGAAGCGCCTGCGCGCCTTGCACTAACGAAGGATTCGCCATTTCATACCTCACTATTTACCATTTCTCTTGAGACAGCCTTGAAATAGACGTCCTCAAAATATCCGACCAACTAATTCCCCGAAAGTAGCTCAAAGGCTGGACTATATCACAAATAGGGACGCTAACGCAAATAGAGCCTATCGTGATTGTTCGGCCACTCCTTCCGTCGCCTTTCAGCCCTTCACTTTGTGTCATTTCGAGGGAGCACTTCGGTTACTAGGTTAAGTAGAGGGAATGTCTTTAACTAGCTTCCAGATGATAGTTTCACTAAGCACAGCTACATCCTCAGTGGAGAGATAATCGGAAATATTGGCATCGAACAATATGTTCCCATTGGGAGCAATCTCCACATCGCCTCCCCACAACACCAAGGTTATAGTCACATGGCTGAAAGCATTAATAGTTACAGAGGCGTCTCCGTAGTCTGCTTTATCGCCGCCTAATTTTGCTGCCGTGCTCATAAGCAGCTCAGGATTCCGGCCAAAATGCTTTACCAAAGGGTTTATGGTTCTTTGGGAAAATGCTGGAAAATAGTTCATGCCTCCCGGTAGTTGTTTATAGGTAATCAATATACCCGTAGCCGGGGTGCCCTTTGCCATAGTGAAATAGTGAAGTATCAGGATTTTGTCCCTCAGTGAAACTTCTACGAGATTGCTTCGGCTGATTACGTCAGCCTCGCAATGACAGGATGGGATGTCTCTGGGAAGGATGATGTGATACGGCTGATTTAGATAATCAATGACTATCTCGTTGGGCTCTATGTATCTAGCACCGCTTTTACGGCACTGTTCTTCTATATCGCTGATTTTGGCTAACTGCTCGCGAGCGAGCTTATAAGGAAGCTCAAGACCCTGTTCCCGAGAACCGTGTGATGAATAATGTTGGTTTTTCATTATGGGGTAAACTTAGGGCGGGGCAAAAGACCAGCTGCCTCTACTATCTCAGGCACTGCTTCCTCCCACTCGATAGCCATGAGGTGAATACCCGCCACACCCTCAATTTCACGTAGTTGATTGATAATGTCAATGCAGAGCTTGATGCCTTCCCCAGACACCTGCTCCTTAGGCACTCCTTGGAGCCGCTCAACAATGCTGTCAGGCACATCCATTCCGGGCACTCTGGTCTTCATATATTTGGCAGCACCCACTGACTTTATGGGAGCAACACCAGCAAGTATCTTTACCCTCTCATGTAATCCTCTGTCCCGTACCATCTTCATCCATTCAGCGAACTTATCTACATTGTAGACAATCTGAGTTTGGATAAAATCTGCCCCGGCTGATACTTTCTTGGCAAGACGTATGACCCTGAATTCAAAGGGGTCAGCAAAAGGATTTTCAGCAGCCCCAATAAAAAGACGCGGCTCGACTGCCATCTCTTCGCCACACTGGAACTTTTTCTCATCCCGCATACCTTTCACCACCCTGACCAGTTGAATGGAATCAACATCATAAACACCTTTGGCCATAGGATGATTGCCGAATTTCTGGTGGTCGCCCGTGAGACACAGCATGTTATTTATCCCCATTGCTGCTATACCTAACACATCCATCTGAAGGGCAATACGATTTCGGTCGCGACAGGTCATCTGGACAATAGGGTCTAAACCTTCCTCCTTGCCTATAAGGCAAGCTGCCCAGGATGCCATGCGCACTACTGCAGTCTGACCATCGGTGACATTACAGGCATCCACATGACCTTTGAGTATCTTTGCTTTTCTCCTAACTATCTCAGAGTCAGCGCTTTGTGGTGGTCCCAATTCACCTGTGACAGCAAATTGCCCACTTCCCAGCACTCGTTCTAAATTACTTTTCGTCTTCATTGCGCCTCCAATTGTTTCGCTCATAGTCACATCTAGGGGAACCTCTTTACCGGTGGCCCTGATGTAAGGCTCACACTCCAATTCTTCGGTGCCACAAGCCTTTCTAATTTATCAAGTTGTCCTAGTTTGGCAAGGCAATCGACAATCTGTTGCCAGACGCAGGGTATATCTGGATCAACTTCACATTTACCACCTTGTGAGCCACCACAGGGCCCATTAAGCAGATGCTTAGAACATCGGGCGATGGGACAGAGGCCGCCAGTAAACTCCAGCATACAATCACCACACTCAAGGCAGCGCTCCGCTTCTTTCCATTCGGCATGAGCGCCACCTGAGGACAGAGTATTGCAGCCAGGATGTACTACCCTATCCACTAATTCCGCTACAGTCTGCACTCCAGCCCCATCGGTCAGAACCAGGATAGAATCGGCAGCAGCAATTTCTTTTTTATAAGCTCTGAGTTTCAACTTGGTTAACGTGCTATCACACAGCATATCAACAACTACTGAACCCGAAACAGCTTTACCCTGTTCCTGCAAAGTGTTTTTCATTTCTGCTACTTGTTTTTCTCCTCCACTCCCCCAGCCCTCGGCACAACCCTTACAACCAATGAGGAAAATATTCTTATCCCCGTCAAGATAGCTTAGGATTTCTTCAAGTGGTTTTTGCTCTGAAATCAACATTTCATCTCTCCTTTACACCCTCACCTTATTGCTCCCCCTCGAGGGAGAGGTTAGCTGAGGTATTAAGTTCTGCCAAAATGGCGTCTATTATCTGGGGTATTTTCTCTTGGAGTTCCGGCGATAGTTCTAACCCCCAGTTAATCTCCCTGGGCTCGACTCCAATAATGACGGCCTCACCTATGTTACGCCAAAGCTGCATTAACATTAAGTTATCCACTAAGCCTATATCGTGAAGTGATAGAAATGGCTTTTGCTCCAGAGTTATATCCTCAAGGTGGAAACGGTAAATTTGTCCAGGCGTTCCCCCACCCTTAACAGCATCCACTATGATCAATTTATCAGCGTCCTCAAGAAGCTGCAGTACATCGGGGCATGTCCCCCCGTCCATTATTTTTACATCGGGGAGAGGGATTCCCTCCAAAACATGTACCACATGACAACCAACCCCTTCGTCTCTTAACAGGACATTCCCTATTCCCAGAACAAATTTTCCCATTACTGAACTTTCCTCCAAATTTTTACTAACAAACCCTAAATTCCCCCAGGTCATGCCCTTTGGGACTGAGCAAATGTACAGAACAGGCGAGACAAGGGTCAAAAGCCCTCACAATGCGCACTATCTCAAAGGGATTAGCCTCATCTTTTATCTTGGTTCCAGTGATAGACTGCTCCAAGGGTCCAGGTTGGTTCTTATCATCCCTTGGAGAAATATTCCATGTAGAAGGGGTAATGACCTGGTAATTAGCAATCTTGCCTTCTTTTATCTCTATCCAGTGCCCCAGGGCACCCCTCGCTGCACCGACCAGTCCCATTCCAATAGACTCCCCAGGGAGTTTATAGCTTATGTAAGCTGGCTCACCAGGCTTGAGCTCTAGAACCCAGCCGGCCATAGCATCGGCTATGAGTTTAGTCTCCAAGGCTCGAGCAAGATTACGCCCCATAGTAGAGAACATAGCTTTTGGTTTTAGATTTAACTGCGACAAGGCAGAGTCAACCAAGCTTTTAACCTTAGAATTGTCACCGACATAGTTGACCATGATTCGAGCTAACGGCCCAACTTCAAAAACCGTCCCACCATAGCGAGGCGATTTTAGCCAGGAATAAGCCCCCTTCTTCTCTTCATCCAGAACAACATCTCCCTGGGAGGGATGTCTGCCGCTGATAGAATCGGCATACCAGGAATGCTTCACCTCTTCACTAATTTTAGCTGAATCGAGTTCGCTGAACTTAAGATTGGTAGAGGTGGTCCCGGGCTTGAAAAACCTTTTCCTCCTGGTGATATCTGTTTCCCTTCCATCCAGCTCATAGGAGCCATAAGCAAGCAGGTTTCCACAGCCATTACCAATCTCAAAATAATCTGAGTAAACGCCGGCCACTGCCAGTACATCTGGGAGGTAAACATTATCAATAAACTCCTGGAGTTCCTTCAACATCCACAGGAAGGATGTCATATTGTCAACCGTGGGTACAGAAGCAACTCCGCCGGGCATTATGCCCATGTTGTGAGGCATCTTGCCACCGAACAGAGCAAGCATCTCCTGGCTTTTACGACGCATATCGAAGGCGGCAACATAATGGGCCACCGCCTGCTCATTGACCTCGTCGGGCAGGCGATAATCACCTTCGTAACGAGGTACAAACGGTCCCAATTCCCCACGAGCAACAAAGCTCTTTATTGAATTTAAAACGGGATTATTTCCCTCATACTTTGCTAATTTAGCCACGTCTACATAGTCAAGAGCCACTAAGTGATAGAAATGAAGGATGTGGTCAGCGATATGGGCTGCACCGAGAATCAGATTACGGATAATTCTGCCGTTGCCGGGTATTTTGTCAGCGATGCCAAAGGCACTATCCAGGCTTAAAGCAGCGGCAGTAGAATGGCTTGTAGGGCAAACTCCACAAATACGTTGTGTTATTCGCTGAGCATCACGTGGGTCTCTGCCCCTCATGATTAGCTCTAAGCCGCGGAATAGCATCCCCGAACTCTTAGCCTCTTTCACCTTGCCACCATCAACTACCGCCTCCACCTTAAGATGTCCCTCAATACGAGTAACTGGATCGATTATAATCTTGCCCATTAATTCAAACCTCCTCTGGCAAAGCAGCTTCGCTTACTTTCTCATAAAGCGGAGATATGTCAAAGAACCCGGGCTCTGTACAGCCAATACAAGTGGCACCACAACCTACACACCAATTAACTTTATTGTTCCACAACCTCAAGGAACAATCGGCATGGGTTATAGGCCCCCTGCATCCTAATTCATAGTTGCACCCGGGATCGCCGAACTTCTTAGCAAACTTATTCTCATCATAGTAGGCTCGCCGTGGGCAGTTCTCGTGGATTGTTTGCCCATAGAAGGCCTTGGGACGCCCAAGCTCATCCAAATCCTCCGGCTTCGGCAGACCGGAAAGCAGGATGTTTGCCACCGTGCCCACAAACCAGTCAGGGTGTGGTGGACAACCAGGGATGTTTACCAATGGAGTACCGATGCCTTTGGCTTGAAGAACCTCACTGACGCTGCGACACTGAGTAGGGTTAGGGTAAGCAGCGGGAATTCCCCCAAAGGCAGCACAGCTACCCAAAGCAATTACTGCCAGGGCATCCTTGGCCAATTTTTCAACCCATGATTGCATGGTCATTGGCTTCCCATTCTTTTCACCAACCACGCCATGGATACCACCTTTGGCGGTGGGTATAGCCCCTTCTACAATCAGGATGTAACCTCCCTTTTTCTTCCGTGAGGTATCCACCATAACTTCGATTACAGGCGTTCCCGCCCCTGCCATTACAGTAGGATGGAACCTTAGATTTATATGACTGCCCGGGAGCACTTCATCAATTAAGAGGTTTTTAATAGAGGGATTTATAACATTGAGAAGAGAGACTGAGCAGCCGGTACATCCAGCGGCTTGTAACCATACCGCCGGGTATTCTTTTGTATCCATAAGTCCTCACCTGCCTTTCGATTTATTTTCTTAAATCCTCTACCGGGGAGGATATTTTCTCAATCATAAACGTAAGCCTGCAGCTATTTCTTTGACCTTCAATTGGAGGGGAGATTCCTGGGGGAGTTCAGTTACGGGCCTTCCCTTCATTTCCAAACCCGCCATATCGGGGTCTTCTGAAATCAGGGCAATAACCTGAAGGCCAGATTCGTCAATTATCCTTTTTATCTCAGGAGACAATTCACCTTTGACACGATTAACTATAAGCCCAACTTTGCCCACGTTCGACCTCAATTCCCCAATGAGCTTCTTCATTCGAGCCGCCACAGTAATGCCTCTTATTGTGGGGTCAGACATAATGAGCAAAACATCCACATCTCTGGTTGTTTGGCGGCTAATGTGTTCCATGCCCGCTTCGCAGTCCATGACAATATAATTATACTTATAATCTTTCACAAGCTTATCGAGGGATGCACGCAGAAACTCATTGGACGCACAATAGCATCCAGGCCCTTCCGGACGCCCCATGGCTAAAAGGTCAAAGCCTTTGGACTCTGCCAGGGATTCCACTATCTTGCCAAACAGATAATCCTGCTTGGTAATAGTGGGGCTTAAACGACCCTGGGAGACATCCTCAGTCATCTTTTCCCGTATTCTACCCACAGTCTTACTATCATCCAGAGGCAGACCCAGCGCCTGGTTAAGATTGATGCTGGGGTCAGCATCTACAGCTAGAACCAACCCCTTTTGAGAAAGGAGCTTGGTGAGTAAGGCAGCAACAGTAGTCTTGCCCGTGCCTCCTTTTCCTGCGATAGCAATAGTTTTGGTCATTTCCTTGCTCTCCTTTCAGACAAATTCGGGGAAGGCAGCAAGCTAACAGGCGATAGCTTCACCACTGCATTATACTCTGGAGGGCATACTTCCAGGCATGTACCACACTTAGAGCACTTTTCCTGATCTATTATTTTAACCTCCCCTTTACCACCCTTAATTGCTTCTGTGGGGCAGGTCAAAACACAATGCTCACAGGCTCTATCACACTTGTCTGGAAGGATATAATAAGCAGTGAGTTCGGGACATACTCTAGCGGGGCAGCGCTTTTCCAAGATGTGAGCTTCGTATTCATCCCGAAAATAACGCAGGGTTGTGAGGACAGGGTTGGGGGCTGTTTTTCCTAAGCCACAAAGCGACCCTATCTTGACGTCCTCAGCTAATGCGAGGAGAATGTCAAAATCCCCTATTTTGCCTCGGCCAGCCGTGATGTCCTCCAAAATGTTTAGCATTTGCAAAGTCCCTAAGCGACACATAGTGCATTTCCCACAGGATTCCTTGGTAGAGAAATCGAGAAAAAACTTCGCAGCATCGACCATGCAGTTATCCTCATCCATGACAATCATACCCCCCGAACCCATCATCGAGCCAGCCTCTCGAAGGGAATCATAATCGATAGGGATGTCTAGCAAAGTCTCAGGGAGACACCCCCCCGAGGGTCCTCCCATCTGTACTGCTTTAAACTGCTTATCTCTAGCAATTCCACCACCGATGTCATAAATAAGCTCACGAAGTGTTGTTCCCATAGGCACTTCGGCCAATCCTGCGTCAGCCACTTTACCTGCCAGGGTAAACACTGCTGTGCCCTTGCTTCCTTCAGTGCCGATGGAGGCAAACCAGCCCGCACCTCGCTCAATTATCGGAGGAACATAAGCAAAGGTCTTCACATTGTTTAACAGAGTAGGTTTATCCCATAATCCAAGCTCGGCAGGATAAGGTGGCCTGGGTCTAGGCGTGCTCATTTTCCCCTCAACAGCCGCTATAAGCGCTGTTTCTTCACCAGAGACGAACGCACCAGCCCCTGCTGCTATCTCGATATGGAAACCAAACCCACTCCCTAAGATATTATCTCCCAGGAAATCTAGCTCCCCGGCTTGCTTTAAAGCAATCTGCACACGCTCAATAGCTAAAGGATATTCAGCACGGACATAGATATAGCCTTGCTCGGCACCTACGACGTAACCGGCAATAATCATGCCCTCGATAACTTGATGGGGGTCGCTTTCCAGAACCACCCGGTCCATAAAAGCACCGGGGTCTCCTTCATCAGCATTGCATATGACATATTTTGGTGTGCTTCTAGCCTTACGGCATAGCTCCCACTTCCGGTATGTAGGAAATCCAGCCCCTCCCCGCCCCCGCAACCCGGATTTCTTCAGCTCCCCAACTATTTCCTCAGGCGACATCTTTAACGCTTTCTCCATACCGCTATAACCACCATTGGCGATGTAGTGATTTATATTTTCAGGGTCGATGCAGCCACAGCGGCGCAGTATAAGACGAAGCTCATGCTCAAACCTTGGAAGCTCTGGAATGTAGACTGCTTCCTCACCACCTCCTTCAAAAGTGCCTAAGGCAAGCTCAAGGCAAGGGTCATCGCCGGCAACATAACCTTCCACAAGGCGGGGCACAATCTCCGGAGTCACATTGGCATACACGACACGAAGAGCGCCAGCCTTGGATATAACGACCAAGGGATCAGCATGACATAGACCCGTGCAGCCAACCTGGATAATCGGGACCTCCAGACCTTGCCGTCTTAGCTCTTTTTTAAATGCGTCAACCACATCCAGGGCTCCGGCTGCCCGACCACAAGTAGCTGTGCCGACAAGAATATAGCTGCC
>Ga0307378_10007213_pt1 | contig 15007 bp, 14 predicted proteins | sample UN1MG_FD_202238 | JGI IMG/M metagenome (GOLD analysis project Ga0307378, IMG submission 202238) | Soil microbial communities from Risofladan, Vaasa, Finland - UN-1 | ecosystem: Environmental > Terrestrial > Soil > Coastal area > Acid sulfate soil | place: Finland: Risofladan, Vaasa | collected...
TGTATCCGGTTCATATCAGCGACCTTCAACGTCGGGACTGGGCCGAGCAGCGTAACAACGTGCTGGAATCAGCCGTTGATGTTTATAGACGTAATAAAGCTTTACCAATATCATGAGGTAGGACCAAGATAATAGTTTCAGCCAAAAGAAATTCTGAAAAAAATCTCTGCCGGGCAGAGGCTTGATAAACGGGGAGACAAAATTACTATGGCGGCTGTGTTAATCGGTCCAAAAGAAGTACTGGTAATCATGATTGTTACCGCAGCAGTGGTTTTCGTGGTGATGGTCCGCCGCCGAAAACGATGATACCTGCGTTTTGTCCCGACCCCTCTAATCCTCAGTAAAATTCCTTTTCGCCCTCTGCTGCTTTAACAGACTTCGCCGTCTTTTTTCTTCCAACCGCCGCTTTTTGGCCGCATACGGAACCTTGGTCTTTTTTCTCAACGGCCGGGTCTTCAGGGCCTCAGCTAATAATTGTTGCAATCGTTCGACAGCGGCTCTGCGATTTGCCTTTTGAGTTCGGAACCGTTGCGAAGCAACTCTTATCAGGCCATTTTTGTCGGCCCGCGTTGACAGACGAGAGAGTATTCGCCGCTTTTGCACATCGGAAAAACTCTCACAATTCGACACATCAAAAAACAGTGTAATCCGTGTATTTACCTTGTTGACATTTTGTCCCCCCGGCCCGCCGCTCCGCGACGCCTTGAAAATTAGCTCATCATCACGAATAGATATGTTATCTGTAATATCAATCATTATATCTGTCTTAGAACCAGTCGGCTGTGTCTGCGATTTCAATTTACCAAATACCCCACAATAATCAACAACTTACCCAAAGGCTAAGAGCCTATCCAAATAACCCGCTCTATTGCGGCCGGCTGCAAAGCCCGATGCCTGCGTTGTCAGCCAAAAATGTTCTCAACGTGGAGCAAACCACGCCTCCGAGCATTTTTGGCCTGCCGCCTTGGCCTCGAACTTTTCGCTCGGCCTCATAACGACCCGGTTATTCGGATAAGCTCTAAGTCCTTCGAGAAACATTTTCTTTATTACTCGGCTTTTTTACCTTGAATTGGAGCAAAAAGAGCTTATAGTATCGAAACATTGATATTTTTAGATTTTTTGGAAATTAAGGAGGTAAGAAATGCAAACTCGAAAAGCAAAAGCAACAGTAGCAGTAATCCTGATGGTTTTGGTCGGCCTGCTGGCATTTTCGGTGCTGGTCATAGGCGCTCATTCGGCGCCGGCAGCAGCCGGACAGAAAGCCAGGCCGAGCACCGAAGAATTACGGGCAGGCAAAAATTTCATTACAACCAAGGTTTACACCGCCAAAGATGATGAGCAAATCCTCAAACTGTTCGAGGGCCTGCGCGTCTCCGATGTTACCGATGGGATGGACAAGGTCGGGCTGACAAATACCGGCCTGATGTCGCCGGAAATACACGCCCTCTGGAAAGACGCCCAAAACTTCACGCACCGCTTTATCGGGATAGCAGTAACCGTCCGGTACGTCCCGACGAACAAGCCGCCCGCACCGCGTATGGAAACCCAGGCGTTTGACCGCTGGGTCGGCCAGTGGTACAACAATCTCTCAAGCGAACCGTTCGTCCCGCTCATCCGCAAGGGTACGGCGCTTGTCATCGACGATGCGCCGGACTCCGATGTCGGCTCAATCGGCTCAAATAACATTATGGGCTGGTGTTTGCGCGGATGTGTTGGAGTGGTTACCAGCGCTACTGCCCGTGACACAGACGAGATCATTACCGAGAAGATTCCTCTTTACTTCAAAAAACCAGGCAGAGGTATTCGTCCGGGCCGAAACGAAATCGAATCCATCAACCGCCCTATCGTATGCGGCGGCGTTTTGGTGGAACCGGGTGACGTCATCGTCGCCGATGGGGATGGCGTCATAGTGGTCCCGCGAACTCAGGCAAAAGAAGTAGCTGAATACGCTAAAGCAATTATGGATGGCGACAAGGCCGGCCGACGTAATTTATATAAAAAGCTCGGACTACCGCCCGATGACTCCGTCAAGTGACACTGGACGCCCTATAGTTGTGGATAAAGCCAACAAATTTATAGTGGTTCGTGTCCCCCGAAAGCAGAGTGATTCGTATTTTGACGGATGGTGGTCTTAAAGCCGAAGGTTTCTGTCACAGCCCTCCGATTTATATTTGAGACAAAGACCGACACAATTCAGGTAAATCCTTCCGTAGGATTCGCCAGATAATCTGAAGGTCAACGCCGAAATACTCGTGAACAATCCGGTGTCGCAACCCGACGATTTTATACCCTTCAACGTCTGAATGGATTTCCTTGAATTCGTTCGGCAATCTATTTGCGGCCTCGCCCATAATCTCAAGGTTCCTCGCTACCGCATCGATGGTTTTCCGGTCTTTTGAAAAATCTTAGAGTGACATTCCCTCAGTATATTTTTCGATTTTGTCAATGGATTCACGAATGTCGTTCAGCAGTAAATCTGTGTGTCTCTTAGACATAGATCAGTTCCGGCTCGATGAATTCCATCGCCTTGGACGTAACCGCCCGACTTGACACAAGGTCCACACCGACTCCAAGTAATTCTTCGATTCTCTGCGCCAATGTTACAAACTCCAGACCTATCGATGGGTCAACTTCGACAAGTATATCCACGTCGCTGTCCGCGCGCGCTTCTCCTCTTGCATAAGACCCGAATAATGCCATTTTGCGAATCTTAAACTGCCTTTGCAGTTCGAGCTTATCTTTGGCAAGGGCACTCAGGATTTCTTCTTTTGTTATCATAGAAAATATCCATTCCGGCTTAGTGCGTTATTTTCGTGTCATTATAAATCCCCCGCAACACCACCGCCTCAAGCGGGGCGAAACGGATTTTCACCTTTTTATTTTTTGCTCTGCTGAAATTATACCTTTATCCCGCAACAAGTCCAATCAATTCTCCCTCGAAAAGCAGTGTTAATCAGTGTTAATCCGTGTCGAAAATAGACCCCTCGACGTAGTTTATTCACCGGAGATGGATTGATTGCTTGACTCGAAATTGCGGATTTATCCGCCCGGTTCGGATTTCTTTGGATTATGATAGGATTCAGAATTGGTCCAGGAATCGCAGGTCGTTTTCAAAAAACAGGCGAATGTCCGTAATACCGTACTTTCGCATAGCCAAGCGTTCTATTCCGAAACCGAATGCCCAGCCGGTATATTTTTCGCTGTCTATCCCAACAGCGTCAAAAACGTTCGGGTCAACCATACCGCAGCCGCCCATCTCTACCCAGATTTCTTTGCCGCTTTTATCTTTTAGGAGCAAATCAACTTCTGCACTCGGCTCGGTAAACGGAAAAAAGCTCGGCCGAAATCGCCAGTGCGTATCGGGACCCAAAAAGGTATGAATAAACTGCTCGATGGTGGTCTTCATATCCACCATACTAACACCCTCATCGACAACCAGGGCTTCAAGCTGATAAAACATATACATATGCGTAGCATCGACGGTGTCCGGCCGATAAACACGTCCCGGTGCAACAACCCGAATGGGTGGTTTGGTGCGTTCCATAACACGTATCTGAATTGTCGATGTCTGGCTTCGCAGAAGGGTATTGTCGTCAATGTAAAAATTGTCCGAAGGGTCCCTCGCCGGGTGTTCAGGGCCGATATTCAGTGCGATGAAATTGTGCCACTCGTCTTCAACCTCAGGCCCATAGGCCACGGCAAATCCCATCCGGCCGAATATTTCCAGCAGCTCATTCAAGGTTTGTGTAATAACGTGAGTTTTGCCAATCCTGACAGGTTTGCCCGGCAGAGTAACGTCTAACAACTCTTCTGATATTTCCTGCTGCGATTGCAACAGAGTGCTTTTTAGCTCTTCGAATGCCTTGGTAACCTCTTTTTTTACTTTGTTTGCGAGCTGGCCCGCCTGAGGTTTTTGTTCGGGGGGGAGCTTACCTATCTGACTAAGCATCTGGATAATCTGTCCTTTTCGGCTCAGGTATTTTATGCGGAACTCTTCCAGAGTCCTCAAGTCAGTAACCTTCTTCAGGTCAGCAAGGGCTTCTTTGCCGGTTTTTTTAAATTGCTCAAGCATTTACTCGTATATCGTATGTCGTATGACGTAACTCGTGGCTTACCAGGCAAGGTCTGAGTTATGATTCACGATTTTATTGCGGCCTTGGCTGCCTCAACTATGGCGTCGAAACCATCCGGGTCGGCAATAGCGATTTCGCTCAGCATCTTTCGGTTCAGCTCAATATTGGCTTTTTTGCAGGCATTGATGAACTGACTATATCTTATACCCCGCTGCCGGCAGGCTGCGTTTAATCGTGTAATCCACAGACCGCGGAAATCGCGTTTTCTGCGTTTGCGGTCAACTCGAGCATTAACACCTGCTTTAACGACTGCTTCTTTGGCCAGGCGATACAGCCGACCGGCGGCGCCATGATGGCCCTTCACAGCTTTGAGGATTCGTTTCTTTGCCTGGTGTCTTGCGGCACCTTTTCTGACTCTTGGCATCTTTGATGACCTGCTTTCCTTTGAAAATTTTAGATTCTTTAAGCTTACTGGCGGCAGCAGAATAAAAGCCGAGAAGCAAGCTCAATCAATTGGTTCCGCCACAGGCGGACCTTCGATATTGATTATTTCCTATTGATTATTTCTTTATCTTCAAGATATCTACTTACCCAGCTCGATCCTGGCTGTCTTAGCCATCGCGCTTTTCATAATAGACGAGCTGCTCACACGCCTTCGACGTTTTGCGTTTTTACCGCTCATAAGATGACCACCACCGGAACGTTTATGCATGACCTTGCCGGTAGCGGTAATCTTGACTCTTTTTTTCAACCCCTTATGGGTCTTCTGTTTCGGCATTTAGCTGTTCCCTTAAAATAACCTTCTCTGAAATCCTGCACTAAAAAAGCTGCTTCGCTGTGCTCTGCCTGTTATAGGAAAAATATAAGTTCGGTAGTTTACGCCATTTGCTGGCGTTAGTCAACAGCGGAGATACAAATTCTTTTAAAAAACTGGAAAAACCCGCCTAAGGTTTTTGATGGCGAACCGCCCCTTTTATGAACGTATAAGTTGTAAGTGCAGAACTTACAAGCGATAAATCCTAAGTGAGGTGCGTTTCGATACACTTGGTGTTATGCAATATGCTCCACGAGACTGCCGGGGCGCTTCCGGTCGACGGACACGAACTATTTGGGCACAACTAATAAAGTCATGCGCCTTCCCGCCATTCTGGCCGGTCGTTCAACCTTTGCCAAATCCTGTAACAATTCAGTAATTTGGTCGAGCATCGCATAACCCCGGTCCCGGTGCAGCATCTGGCGTCCACGGAAGAACATTGTGAATTGTACCTTGTGGCCTTTCTCCAGAAATTCACGCCCGTGTTTGAGCTTAATCTCAAGGTCGCGCGTATCGGTTTCGGGTCTGAGCCTGATCTCCTTCAGAGTTGCAGTATGGTGCAGATTTTTCTTATGAGCCTCGCGAACCTTGCGTTTTTGTTCGTACTGCCACTTGCCGTAATCCATTATCCGACAAACCGGCGGGTCGCTTGTAGGGGCAACTTCCACAAGGTCCAACCCTAACTCGCGTGCTCTGTTGAGGGCCTCGTATTTGGGAACGACACCCACCTGATTATTTGACTCGTCAACAAGCCGAATTGTTTCGGCCCGAATTCCTCCATTTACCTTTAAACCTCGTTTACTTATTGTGCGTCACCTTACCTTTCTATAAAATAACAAGTCATTAAACGACTATTCTCAGGGTCTTTTTACAAACAACAATTATAACTTATATTTCTAAAAAGCCAAATCTATTTTTTTATCGGCAATTTTGTCCTTTGCTATTCTTAAAAACTCATCAATCCGGACTGTTTTGTTCTCCTTTACGCCTCGCATTCTTACATTGACCATATCGGACTGGGACTCTTTAGGCCCGACTACCAGCATAAAGGGGAGCTTTTCGCTGTGGGCTTTGGCAATTTTGGCATTTATTTTCTCATTCGAAAAATCACAACTACAGCGCAGAAACACATCTTTTAGCTTATCTTCAACAATTTTCGCATAATCATTGCTTTTTTCACTTATTGGCAGCACCCTTACCTGCTCCGGCGAAAGCCAAAGCGGGAAATTCGCACCGTAGTGTTCTATAAGAATGCCGATAAATCGCTCAAAAGAGCCCAAAACCGCCCGGTGAATCATAACCGGGGTTTTCTCGGTATTATCTTTATCGGTATAGACCAGGCCGAATCGCTGCGGCATAGAAAAATCCAGTTGAATTGTGCCTAATTGCCAGGACCTTTTCAGACAATCTTTTATATGAAAATCAATTTTGGGCCCGTAAAATGCACCATCCCCCTCGTTGATTTTATACTCAATATCTTTGTGCTTGAGGGCTTCCTTGAGGGCGTTTGTAGCCGTTTCCCAAATCTCGTCCGAGCCGATGTGCTTTTCGGGCTTGGTGGACAGCTCAATGTGAAAATCTTCGAACCCGAAGGCCTGATATATCTCGAAGGTAAGTTCGATGACTCCGATTATCTCGGACTCTATCTGCCCGGGGGTACAAAAAATATGGGCATCATCCTGAGTAAACTGCCTGACTCTAAAAAGGCCGTGCATAACACCGCTGGCCTCGTGTCTATGCACCAGCCCAAGCTCGGCAATGCGCATCGGAAATTCGCGATACGAGTGCTGCCGGGTCTTGTAAACCAGACATCCGCCGGGACAGTTCATCGGCTTTATCGCATAGTCGGCATTGTCGAAATTTGTAAAGTACATATTCTCTTTGTAATTGTCCCAGTGGCCGCTCTTGTGCCAAAGCTGCTCATTAAGAATTATGGGTGTGCGGATTTCTTCGTAGCCGTATTTATCGTGAACACCCCGCCAAAAGCCCACTATGGCATTCCAGATAATCGCTCCTTTGGCGTGAATGAATGCGAAGCCGGGGCCGGCTTCGTTGAAACTAAATAAATCCAGCTGCCTGCCTAACACGCGGTGGTCACGTTTTTTAGCTTCGGCTAATCTTTGCAGGTGCTCGTCAAGCTCTTTTTTTGTCGGCCAGGCGGTGCCATAGACCCGCTGGAGCATTTTTTGTGTCGGGTCGCCGTGCCAATAAGCGCCGGCCACCGACATAACCTTAAAGCTTCCGACTTTAGCTGTGCTGGGTACGTGGGGGCCCCGGCACAAATCCTCGAATCCATCTGCGTGCGAGTAAAAACTAATAACATCGCTATCCGCGTGGCTTATATTGTCGGTCTTGTATTTATCAGATGCTAATTTCGCTAAGGCTTCGGCTTTGGTCATTTCTTTGCGGACAAACGGTTTGTCAGCTTTGACAATTTCAGCCATCTTCTCCTCGATGCGCTCGAAATCAGTCGGCCGAATCGGCTCATCGAGGTCAATATCATAGTAAAATCCGTCTTCAACGGTTGGCCCATAGACCAGTTTTGTATCCGGCCAAATACTGCATATAGCTTCAGCCATTACGTGGGCGCAGCTATGACGCGTCACTTCAAGGCCTTCGTCACTTTTGAGGGTGATGATTTGAACGTCTGCTTCGCTATTAATCGGCGCCGATAAATCTACCAATTGTCCGTTGACTTTCGCCGCGACGGCCGCTTTTGCAAGTCCCGGTCCTATCTGCTCAGCTAATTGCTTTGCCGTCGTACCGTCGGTAACTTCTAATGTGCTGCCATCAGGCAGTGTAACTTTTGCCATGTATCTATCCGCTAATACCAATCCTTTTAGTGTTTGCCTATGAATATATCAGCGTGGCCATAATTGTCAATATTATTTATTGTCCGATTTATTTCTTGTTACACACGGCTTTTAACTATATAATAAAAGTAGTCTTGGGAAAGTACAAACTAATAGCGAGGATGGTAGAATGGATGTTAATCTGGTTCTATTCAAAAAAGACGGCTCACAAAAAGCTTTTTCTTTGCCGAGCGATAATACGATAATTGGCCGACGTCACGATTGTGATTTGTGTATCCCCCTTATGATCGTTTCCAAAAGGCACTGCCAGCTGAACCAGAACAAAGAGGCCGTAAAAATTCGAGACCTTGATTCACGCAACGGCACATTCCTTAATGGTAAACGTATAAACGAGACAACGGTTAAGGCCGGTGATTATATCAGAATAGGCCCGCTCACTTTCCTGCTGCAGATTGACGGCAAGCCTGAAAAAATTATACCACCCAAGACTAAACAGGCCAAACCAAAGCCCGCAGAGAAAGTACCACCACCAAAAGTCCTGGCTGAGGAGCTGTCCGGCAGCTTCCCTGAATTGGAGCTGGATAAGTCTGACTCTTTCTTAGCTGAGCTTGAAGATCTTTAATTACCCACGATAAGGATTCGCAGGATTATTTGAGAAAATCAAAAAAAGGTTCCTCCAAACAATATGCGCCTGATTTCTATTTTGCATAACCCATCACAACTAAAATAAGGAGATTCTATAATGAAACCGAGAATGTTAATAGTCAGCGTATTAATTGCCTCAAGCGGCCTTATTGCTTGCAGCTTCGCTTTTCAAAATCCAAACGCCGTTAACTGGAAACACCTGTCAACGGTTAACGGGGACCTCCCCGTTCCGAACACCGGCCCCCAGCAAACCTCCAGCATTGTGCTCGATGTTGATAAAGACGGCGTTAACGATTTCATCATTACCGAGCGGACAAAACCTCAGTCGGTAGTATGGTATCGCAGAAACTCCGGCGGATGGGCAAAATATATTGTTGATAATGAACCTCTGCACATCGAGGCAGGGTCGCATTTTCACGATATCGACGGAGACGGAGATCTTGATGTCTCCGCAGGAGGTGATTGGCAGAATAACAAAGTCTGGTGGTGGGAGAATCCATACCCAAAGTACAACCCTAAAACACCATGGAAACGTTACGAAATAAAGAATTTCGGTGGGAATAAGCACCACGACCAGATATTTGGTGACTTCGACGGTGACGGACAGGCTGAACTTGTATTCTGGAACCAGGGCGCCTGCAAATTATACATAGCTGAAATTCCAAAAAATCCCAAAAAAGCCGAGGCCTGGCAATGCTCAGAGATTTACTCCTGGAGCGAAGACAGCCAGATGGAACAGCGGGGAACATACCCAGGCTTTAAGGCAATCAACGAACATGAAGGACTGGCCAAAGCGGATATCGATGGTGACGGCAAGCTTGACATCGTCGGCGGCGGACGCTGGTTCAAACACAACAGCGGAACCAGCTATACACCAAATATCATCGACGCCGGCTACGCATTCTCTCGCTCAGCGGCCGGACAGTTGATTAAGGGCGCTCGGCCGGAAGTCATCTTGGTAGTAGGAGACGGCCAGGCACCTTTAATGATGTACGAATGGAATAAAGGCACCTGGGTCAGCAAAAAATTGCTCGAAGAGATAGACTGCGGCCACTCTTTAGCGCTCATCGATTTTAACGGCGACGGTAATCTTGACATCTGGGTGGCGGAAATGCGCTTAAGTGGCAGGAATCCGGATGCCAAAAACTTGATTCTACTGGGCGACGGTAAAGGAAATTTTGAAATCACTCAGGTTTCAAGTGGTATTGCTCTGCACGAATCCAAAATTGCCGACCTTGATGGAGACGGTGACTACGACATCTTAGGCAAACCCTACGGCTGGCAAACACCCCGCCTGGACATCTGGCTAAACCAAAGCAAATAGTATTCCGTAACAAGCCTGTTAGAAGCGTGCGTTTCCGCATCTGATTTGAAGTGTGGCAGCCTCAAGCGAGTCCCGAAAAAAACGGGACGAGCTTGGGGATGGCTTGGTCTTTTCAGCGTTATGAACCATAGGGACAGGCGCCCGTCGAACAGGCGCTTGTCGGACACGGACCGCTCGGACAGGTCTCGCAGGCCTGGCTCACCGACTTGCTTTGCCCAACGGCAAAACCGCTCAGTAGCTTCTGCAAGTCGGAGCTGTTGCACTTCTCGCAGTTATGTTTTCGAGGAGTCCTCGTCTTCTCTAAAAACTCCATCGTATGACCACATTTGTTGCACTTGTATTCAAATATCGGCATTTTACTATCTCGTGTTAAAAGGCGCTGTCAATTCACTCCTAAAGGGCACCTGCTTTTCAGGAACCAAATAATAACTTTACAAGTCTTTCGTGTTGTGAAAAATCCGGCACGATGATATGTGCGCCGGCTTTGACCAGACGGGTGCGCTTTTCGGTACTTAATCCGTGACGGCGAATTTCATCACTGGCGATACCGACGGCAATACCATCCCGCTTTCGGCATTCGCGTATTTCAACGGGACCATCGCCGAAGACAGCTAATTCCGGACCCTGCAGCTTGTTCTCCTTCATTATTCTCTCGATAACCATCTTCTTGGAATACCTGGCAACATCGCCAACGGCACCGTAAATCCCCCCATCAAAAAGCTCAGCGTAGCCAAGTGCTTTGGACTCAGCGACAACATCCTGGCGGTCTGTCCCGCTGGCCAGATAAAGTTTTATGCCCCTTTGACGCAGGATTTTTAAGAATTCCAATGCGCCTTTGATTGTGTAGTCATTGATGTCGAGCTCGCCGCGTTTGAATTTTTCGATTCGCTTGTTAACAAGCTCCATCAAGGCATCATTATAAATCTCCTTGTAGCCGAATTTGTCGAGGATTTTATCAGGACTGACGATGCCGAACTCTTTTACCATTTCGACAAGAGCTTCCATCTGTATGATGGTCTGAATTCCGGTGGACTTGTCAATGTAGTCGGCCACGTGGTTTCGAACCTTGTGATAAAGGGTCTCGTCGGCGGTTTCGTATTTGTCGCCGAGAATAGCCTTGACCATCACGGGGGCCATTATCTGCTCCCAGCCCTGCCTTAACGTGCTTATGGTCCCATCGTTATCAAAGACAGCGTGCTTTATCCGGCCAAAAGGTATTGATTCATAGCAAAGCTCTATTTCGGTATCGTTGAAATAACAAGCCCCGCGCCGGTCGGAGGCAAGTTCCGGCTGATAGATATAATCAGCATCTCTGCCGACCTCGAGGATTTCCGGGCCTGACGCCGTACCGGTCTGGAATAATTTCTGAACGGTAACTGCGGCAGCAAAGTTAGCGAACTCAGCCGCCCCAGCAGGCTGGATACCTGCGCCCAGACATAAAGCCAACGCACTTGTTACCGTATCTCCGGCCCCGACAATATCGAGCTTCTTCAATAATTGAATGCCCGGGACCTCGTGGAGACCATCGGAATCAACGGTTATGATGCCGCGCGGGCCGCGGGTCAGAAATACAGGTTTGCTGAACTGCTGATAAAGGTTCAAAGCGTATTTCTTCACATCGGCCAACGTCAGAACATCATCCAATTTGACATCGACGTTGTTCAGGTGGGCCGCTTCCAAATCATTCGTCTTGCGGTAAATGTTTTTGAACTTGTGGCCGTAGTGTCTGGAATCGAGCAGAACTATTTTGTCCGCATATTGTTCAAACAGGACGTTGGCCCGGTCTATAAAAGATTCGTTTGTGATGGAAGCCGGGACCTGCTGGTTTACTATCAGAACATCTGCTCTCTGCAGGGCACCGGCGATGCCGTCCAGCAAAGCCTTGTCGGTTGCTTCGGTTCGCTGGTTGAAAAAGCCGAAGTCAATTCTTGGCTCTTCGCTGCCCTCAAGGTATGGCTTGCCGAAGGTTACAGTATCGAAATTTTCCTTTTGAACAACCAGATATTTTGTATCGACATTAAGCTCGTGAAACTGGCGTCTCAACTCTCTGCCGAAGATGTCATCTCCAACAACCCCTATTACCTGAATGGCCGCCGGCTCAAGGGCGGCAAGATTGGCAACAACGTTTGACGCCCCGCCTAACGAATAGTAATGTTTGCCGACCGCCCGGGCCTGCAGGCCGGTTTCTACCGATACTTCCGAGCCGCGGGCATCAAGCAGCCAATAAGCATCAATACAGAAATCACCATAAACCGCTATTTTAACATTCTTAATCCGAGCCAGAATTTCATTGATGCGCTTTTCTTTCATCGTAAAATACCTTTTAGTACTTTGTAACAGTTCAAATAACCAGTGTCATTGCGAGCCCTTCGCTTCGCTCAAGGATAAACTCCGCGAAGCAATCTCCAACACTTGGTGACATGAGATTGCCACGGCCTTTGAAAAAGACCTCGCAATGACAACTGGCGCAAATCAAATGTTACGAAACATTAGTTACAACACTTCTATAATCTTTTTATAGAGCAATGGAAACGTTTGTTTCTGGTCGCCCTGTATATAAAAGCCTTTTCCGTTAAACGCCCGGGGAATTCTGGTCACAATGCTTTTTTGGTCGCGGAAATAATAGCCCTGCGAAGACTCATCGCTCATTGCTCCGGGCTCGTGGTCACGGAGGTCAAAATCGGCGGTGATGATATTATTCGGGACGTTGCCTGTATTGGCAGCCATTGAAACGGCTTTAAGCAGAACTTCCGGACCTGTCACGGCACTTCCAATATTAAGCAGTACACCGCCATTTGTAAGTTTAGCTATCTCATTCGTATAGACGAGAAAATCTCGGCCGGAACAACCGCCTTTGGCCTCGCCGTCAAAAGATGGATGCTGGTCGGTCACATCTGTGCCTATTCCGACATGAACTGTAAAGGGAACTTCATTTTCATAGCATGCGCTAAGGACACTGGCCAGTGGACAAATAAAACTTAGCGGTGAATTGACTTTTCCAGTCAGGGCAAGGACCTCTTTACGAAAATCTTCATCACACATCATTCTGCCCAGTGACTCCCCACAGCCCAGCTTGTATTTATTACCGAGGGACAAGGCGCAATTGATATATGCAAACTCATAAGCCATTCCGAATCTGCCTTTACCCAGAGCATCGGGGACATTTTCACTGGTTTGGCCTATCAGAGCCAGTTCAAAATCGTGGATGGCCGTCGCGCAGTTCCCCGCAACTAAAGTAACGAGACCGCGCCTCACAAGGTCGGAAAGCAAAGGACCAAGGCCGTTTTTGATTAAATGAGCACCCGTAAAAAGAACAACAGGCTTCTCAGCCTTTCGGCCCGTGACTATCGCTCGGGCAACAGTCTCGATATCACCGCAAGTTTTTTCCGGCAAATCAATAGCAATATGGTCGATGTCCATCGGCCGGATAAGGTCATCGAGCTTAACCTTGTTGCTGCGCGTACTCAATGGATAGGCATCGATTTTGCTGGAATCAAAAACGTTGTATTTGCCGTCGTACTGCATATGTGAACACCTGTTATTGAAGCTTTTCGAGCAACTTCTCAAGCCGCTTTATGGATTGTACCATACAACGAACCGTATGATAGTTCACCTTCCAGGAATGGCTCATATGCGTCCAGATGGGTTTGCCCTCCCTGGCGAGCAGCGGCCACCACTCACCCACCGGATGATTTATCATCTTGTCGAAGACAAAACGGTGCACATTTACGTAGGCCGGCCAGTATTTTTCAGGCCCGAAACGCAGGGCCCCCTCCAACATTCCAATCATAACCTCCGCCTGCTGCCAGAACTCTTTTTCCCGGTCGTAAACACCACCGGCGTGCGGGCCCTCGATGTAAACGCCACCGTATTCTTCATCGATACCGTTTGTCATTCCATGGTCCATCGCCTTCTTGATAATGTCCTTATATTCCTCAAAGCCCGAGCCCATAATGTCCGTTGCGTGGGCGAGCAGCCACGCAAATTCCACGTTATGCCCGGCTGAGGTATTGTCTCCGGCGTGGGGCTTTTCCCCGCCCTCGGCAAAGCGGTCCCAGCCCCAAATAATATCAAACTTTATCTGAGGCGCTATCTGCCAGTCAGGCGTGAACTGCGGTATTCCGGTCGCATATTTCGGGTGCAGGATTCTCTTTACCAGAAGGTCAATATCTTCGAGCAGTTTTCGGCGGTGTACGCTCCGGCCGCTGCATTCATACAACGTTGTAAACGCCTCCATCAGGTGCATATGGACGTCGAGTGTTTTTCTGTCACCGCCGCCGCTGCCCGGCCCGCACAGGTCCCAGTTCCTCTCGAACATCTCAAAATATCCGCCGTACATCGTGTCTGCACAGTATTTCTGCATAAGGTCGAAAACCTTCTCAGCGTATTCCAAACCCCTCGGGTCACCCGTTGCTAAAGTATATTCGCTGAGGGAGTAAATCGCGAAGCTGAATCCATAAATAATCTTCTTATCGATAGCGACGTTGCCCTTACGGTCCACAGTCCAGAAGAACCCGCCGTATTCGGTGTCCCACATCTTGTCGATAAGAAAATCGACACCATGTTTTGCGTATTCGGCACATTTGCCGTCCCCGTAGCCCGCTCGATGAGCCGAGGCCATCGTATAAACGGTACGGCTCTGAGCGATTAACGATTTCTCATCCTCGCCGGTATCGTGGCCGTCCTTATCGAAGTGCGTAATAAAGCCGCCGTTCTCATCGTCCTTGCACCGGTCCAGCCAGAAAGGCAGCAGCTCCGTTGTTAAGTGTTTCCTGCACTCTTCGAGACAGGCGGATACCTGCTTTGCATCAACAGCCATTTCAAACTCCTTTCTATTAGTCGTTGGATATCTATTTTAACAAGCCAACCTGGCCATAGAATTGTCGTATAATAACAAAAATGCCCGCCGACAACAACGGGCATTATATGCAAAATTGGCCTAACAATTTAGTCTGGTGCAAATCTACTTGTCCAAATATTATCTTCCCTCTATCTGCTCGACATGTGTGTAAACGTTATCACCTAAAAGGCATCCCAGAAATCTGCGATAGCTTTCTTTATGTCATCCCATAATGGGCCAATATTATCTATTAACTCCACCATTTTCTCTCCTTTTAGCTGAAAACCGTATCCACTCACGAATCGGTGTCTAAAATTTCTATACTGGTGCAATTTCTCCACTATACTTTGACTAAATATTGCCGCTTTTCCGGTAGTGTAAGATTCTTTCTGTAAATTTAAGTAAAGTAGTTTTATTTTCCCCCTTCGTAAGAAGGTGAGGGGGAAAATAAAACGGCCCAACATCAAAGGGTTGCAAAAGCGGGCCAAGTCGTTCCAA
>Ga0307378_10007214_pt1 | contig 15006 bp, 17 predicted proteins | sample UN1MG_FD_202238 | JGI IMG/M metagenome (GOLD analysis project Ga0307378, IMG submission 202238) | Soil microbial communities from Risofladan, Vaasa, Finland - UN-1 | ecosystem: Environmental > Terrestrial > Soil > Coastal area > Acid sulfate soil | place: Finland: Risofladan, Vaasa | collected...
AGTCATATCTAAATTGTGGGGTTGACCCTGTTGCAGGGTCAATAAGATAATTATCTGTATCATATTCTGCTTGTTGTGGACTCACATTATCAGGTCCTGCTACCTTCATAAGCGAACCAGCAACTTTGCTCCAATGCTGAAAATTTATTCTATTTTCACTGTCATCGGCTGTTGCAATATTATCTGGTCCTGCGGCATGTGACGCATATTTTGTTGGTAAAAACTGTGCAACACTATAAATTTCCCCTGCTTGGAATAATTGATATTCTTTTCTCCATACCTGATTATACGGTTCGTTGGTTGATACGGTAGATTTTCTTAATCCTTCAGTTTGAGGAATTTTAAGTCTTCCTCTGGCTTTATGTGCAGGATTAGGTCCATTAAATTTCCTATCATATGTTTTATCGATTGGCAAATCGGGGTAATCAATTAGCATCATACCGTAAAACTCTGTAAATACACCATATGGTGAATCATCAGGAACATTAACGTCTTGACCCGATTCATTTGTTACTACTTTATTTCTGTTACATGGTATATTTAATAAGAAATCACCGTTTGAAAGTAATTCATAATACTGTGATTTATCTAATTCAACTATTGTCGCAGGATTAGTTGGGTCAAGAGCACCTGATGTGATTGTTGTAATTGGAATATTTGTATTATATGTGAACACCCTTATTACTGGTGGTGCAGGTCTATTTACTCGAATATCAATATTATTGTTAACATCACTACTTAAAAAGTAAAAACCATAGTTCTGGTCACCCCTATCATTATCTAAATTTCTATCAGGGTCACCCCAAGTTGCCGTGAGACCCATTGTCATGGTTGTGCCAAATACAGTGAAGTTAGACTCTAATATTGCCCTGATTCTAAAATCCTGACGAGTAATACCAATCATAAAATTCTCACTATCACCCCAAAATGGAATTATATCCACAGCAATTTCTTGAGTTTCGATATTCGGTAAGTCACCTAAATCATCACTTGGCTTGATTGCCTTACCACCATCAACAAATAGGTTTGCTGGATATCCCGCTTTTATCATACTTGCAGGTGTCATACTATATTTTCCGATATCAGTAATGTCAACACTTAAATGAATGGTTTGTACTCCAATTGGAACACCAAATATCATGTAATCACCAGCACCATTTGATATCGCAGTATATTTGTAGTATTTTTTATATACATCTAAGAAAGGTTGATTAGTAACTATTTCTGGTTTAATCGGAAAACTGCCGAATGGTTGTTTGGGTTTATATGTGCCAGTATCTATATTATACTGACTCACACGTGGTAATAAGTTATAGCGTTTTCCCTCATTATTTTTATCTCTCGGTGTCTTATACGGATAGATGCTTGCAACACTACTGTTTTCAGAATCGTCATCAGTTAATGGAACGAAAACACTTATTTTCGCATTAGGTACACCAATCCCACCATTTGCATTTACTCTTCCAACTAAAACACCATAATCTCCATTAAAATCTTGATAAGCGTCTTTAGTAGTGATATTCAACGTCATAAATTCGAGAGTATCAACATCTTGTTCAAGTTGAACCTTAATATATTTATCTGTAGTGGTTGTTCCTGTAGTCAGTTCAATACGTTGTGATTTATTCATAGTATACAAATGTGTTTCACATAAATACTAATACGAAAAAATCCAAACTTTTTTTAAAAAAAATGAAAAAAAAATTTACTGAAATCCTGGAAAATTTGAAACGAAAAAATCTGAATTTTTAGAAATCCGACCCAAAAAGTCAAAAAAACCCCTAAATCTGTGTTTATGGATAAGAATAGCAGTATGATAATAATTGTGCTAAAACACCTTTTCGATTATTTTTAAGTATTTATTTGAAAAGTAGCATTAGTCATAAACTATAAAATAATAATAGAAATTAAATAAATAAAAACATGGCAGAATTTGTATTTACCTCTCCGGGAGTAAAATTTAAAGAACGTGATTTATCATTCGTAACACGTAACGTTGGAATCACAACATTAGGAGTTGTTGGTGAAACATTAAAAGGTCCAGCATTCGAACCTATATATATCCAAGACCAAACTCAGTTTGCACAAAGATTTGGTGCGCAAAGCGTACAAAGGTTTGCAAACGGACAACTTCAATATCAATTGCCTTATACAGCAAATGCATATCTAAACGAAAGTAATCAATTATGGGTAACCAGAGTATTGGGTCTTAGTGGATATGATGCAGGTAAGGCATGGGCAATAAGACTAAGTGCAGGGGTTGACCCTTCAACAACAGGTATTGATTCTGTTGCTCCAGCAACTTCAGTTAATTATACGGGCACATCTTATATGGGTGTTACCTTATATTATACTGGTCAAACAGGCACATCATTCAGTGGCTACACAAAAGCACCTTCACCATCAGTTGATTTTTCAGGTGATTTGTATGAATTTACTGCAACGACAGTAACTACAACAGGTGGTACTGTTAATTTAGTTGTAACCACATTAAGTGGTACTTCATATAGCGAATATGAGGATATGGTTGTTGCTGTAATTAGAAGCAGGGGTTATGTTCAAGACCAAGTAAACCTTGAACCCCTAACAACATTCCAAACAACTGCTCTTACTATATCAGGTAACACAACAGATATTGATGCTGGTGATATGTTCGGTACGTTTGTTCTAAGGGCATATGATACCGGAAGTACTGAATTATATACAGTATCATTAAATCCGAATTCAAGTAGCTTCTTACCGAACGTAATTGGTGAAGGACCAAAAGATAAAAACACAAAAATTTGGGTTCAAGCAACCTATCCTAACTTGCTCAAGAAACTTGATGGTATGGGATATGGTTACGGTATTAAAGCCGAAATGATTGAATGCAGTAGTGATTATTTCAGTGCATATACAACACAATTTAAGACACCTGAAACACCTTGGGTTGTTTCTCAGGTAAAAGGTAATAGTGTTGACAGACTTTTCAAATTCATTTTGATTTCTGATGGTGATGCAGCAAACGAAGAAGTTAAGATTAGTATAGCTAATATTAACCCAATTGCTTTGGAATTCGACATTCAGGTTCGTTCATTCTATGACACAGATGCAAGTCCAAACATCTTAGAAACATTCTCAAGATGTAATCTTATAAAGGGTACTAATGGATATATTGCACAGCGTATTGGAACTACAGACGGTGAGTATGACCTTCAAAGTAGATATATTATGGTTGAAATGGATGATGAAGACCATATTGAATCATTCCCTGCTGGTTTCGAAGGACTTGAATTTAATAACTTTGAAAGTGCTGTAACTGGTGACCTTACAAATGAAGGTGTTGCACCAAAAGTATTCTATAAAACAAGCTATAATGACGATGAAAGAGTAAGTCGTGTATATTTAGGTATGTCAAATAGTGCATACAATGCACCTGGCGTTATTGCTGATGGTATCAACCAAAATTTCTTCAATTTTAATAATTGGAGAAATGGTGGAGATAATGATACAAGCGGATTTACTAAAACAGATGGTTTCCATATGGATATGAATGCAAGCGCAGTAACATCAAATGGATTTAGTTTCCAAGTAGGCGCAGGTCCATTCTCAACTATTAATGACGTGGTTGACCCATTAGACACATATTACACATTAGCTTCAAGGAAATTTACATTAGTTCCTGCGGGTGGTTTTGATGGTTGGAACGTATATAGAAACAGTCGTTCATATGGTGATTTATATCGTCAAGGCGGTATTTATGATGGTGTTACACCTAATGTTCCGGCAACAAATGACTTCCAAGCATGGGAAACTGCAATTAACACATTTGCAAACCCTGAAGAAGTAACAATTAACTTGTTTGCTACTCCAGGTATCAATTGGAGTGACGAAAATATCTTAGTTCAAGATACAATCACTATGATGGAACAGCAAAGAACAGATACACTTTATGTGATTGATACTCCTGATATTGAAATTCCAAGAACAATTGGTAACACAAAACAGGATGTATTGGCATCTCAAGATATCGTAGATTTACTTGACACATCAGGTGTTGATAGTAGCTACGCTTGTACTTACTTCCCTTGGATTCAAATGAGAGATACTCAGAATAATGTTAACGTTTATATTCCACCTACAGGTGAAGTAGTAAAAGCAATGGCATTTACAGATAACACATCATTCCCTTGGTTCGCACCTGCTGGTTTACAGCGTGGTGTAACTGACGCAAGAAAATCTAAATACAAATTGTCTTTAGAGGCTCGTGATATTCTTTACGCAGGTCGTATTAACCCAATGGCTGACTTCGCAGATGCAGGTACTGCAATCTTCGGACAGAAGACCTTACAGGTTAGAGAAAGTGCACTTGATAGAATCAATGTTCGTAGACTTCTTCTTCAGATTAAAGTTCTTATTGCAAACATCGCAATTAGACTTGTATTTGAGCAGAATGACCAAGCAACAATTGACCAATTCTTATCAAAAGCAACACCTGTTCTTGATACTATTCAGAGAGAAAGAGGTTTATACGAATTCAGAATTAAAATGGATGATAGTATTAATACTCCTGAAACTCGTGACAGAAACGAATTGTTCGGTGAAATCTTCTTAAAACCAACACGTGCTGTTGAATTTATCGGCATTACATTTACAATTACTCCTTCTGGTGCATCATTTGCCGATGTTGGTGCATAATGTGATTTTTTTAATTGGAAAACCCACAAATTCTGTGGGTTTTCTTTTTTATAGTATTTATGGAAAAATAATAAGAATTTAATAATATGATTATGGCAACATTAAGAGGGAAAAAAACAGAACCCGCAAAAAAAGAGAATAAAGTAGTGAAAATAGAAGAGGAAAATAAATTCGAAGTTGTAGTAAATGAATTACCCGAATTAAAGGCACAAGTATTTGAAGAAGTTCCTGAAGAAGTTGTTAGTCCTGAAGAACCAATTGAGGAATCTGTTGTTGAAACAGAAATTGAGGAAGTTCCTGAAGAAGTTGTTTTTCAAGAAAAACCTAAAAGAACAGCAGCCGATTTAAATGTAAGTGAAATGAGAATGTATCAGAGGACAGGAATTATACCAGAATAATAAAATGTTTTCGATTCTATGAGTATTTATATTTAAACAACAAAAAATAAGTATTACAATTTAAACAGATAATAACATGGCAGGAGAAATGATTAGGGGTATCCCATTTCAATACGAACCGAAAAGAGTAAATAGATTCTTTGCAGAATTTGCAGACGAATTAGGAATTGAGGTTTGGAAGGTACAAAAGTTCAAAAGACCTTCAATGAAAATCAATTCAGTCGGGATTGACTACATGAACGAAAGAAATTATGTTGCAGGAAGATATACATGGGATGAAATGGCAATTACATTCCTTGACCCAATTGGTCCAAGTACATCACAGCAATTGATGGAATGGGTTCGTTTACATGCAGAATCGCTTACTGGTCGTATGGGTTATGCCGCAGGATATAAGAAGAATATATTACTAAAGGCTTTAGACCCAACCGGAATCGAAGTAGAAAAATGGTTCTTGGAGCAGTGTTCAATAGTAAGTATAGACTTTGGTGACAACAGTTACGAAGACGATGCTTTAACAAACATTGTTTTAACCATTCAACCTTGGAGATGTATTCTTAACTTATAAGATACAGAAAACAGTCTTAAAAAGCCACTTAGTTGTGGCTTTTTTTATGCAACTAACTCAAGTTTTCTTTCGTTGAATATCTGATTCACATGAAATTTTTTGTTTTTTGTCTCTATGATTTGATATGAGTCGTTATTATGCGAAAACCATACGATATATGATTTACCGAGTTTAATAGGTACGTGTTTTTCGATGATTTGTTTATACATTTCCAACTGCAAGCTATATATCTCTAAATCACAGTCTTCAATAGTACTAAGAGTACCGAGTAAATGTCTACCTTTTTCTTCATTGCTGAATTTCTTATTGGTTTTCCAATCCCAAATCTGAAATTCTTTCATTTTAACATTATAAAATAAAATATCAAGCATTCCACCAATGAGAGTTTCTTCATCATATACAACCATTTCTGTCCGAATTGGAATCAATTTACTTTTAACATCATTGTAGAAGTTGTCAACATGTTTTTTTGTTATTAGATATTCAGGTAAAACGGGGTCAAAACCAAATTCATTTAATATTAATTGTTGTGGATATTCGAATTCTTTATTCTGAAATTTATTTTCAGTATAATCATGAATAGCTGAACCCTTTATAGTTCCTTTTTTATTAATAAAACTCCATGCTCTTTTTATTTCTTCGGAAGTTAAATTATATTGAGTGCCTTTAAATTCTGCCCAATAGTCTTCGTCAAAATCTTCTTGGTATCTGTGAATGAGTGTTGTAACGGAAATCAATTCCTTACCGCCAATAAAATATTTATGAGGTTCATCATAAAATGTTATATTATTAAACGCAGTGAATAATTCGCTTGGTATTGTTTCCATGAAACAAAGGTAATGTAAATTTAATTTATTACAATGTTTTTTTGTAAAATAGCCTCAAAATTAATACTTTCTAAGTCTTTAATAATTGAGTTCTTATCTGCGGGTAGATTTGAATATGGGTGAATATGATTAATAATTGCTGTTCTTAACGCATTAAATGCATCGACAATTAAATCTGCACGTCCAAGTGGATGTCCCTCTTCAAAGATTCGTGCTCTGTCTTCTGGTGTTAATCTTGCAGCTTTAAATTTTGGTATGCCATCATGTGATAATATTGCGATTTTATCACTCAGCATAATAGTATTACTATAATAATCCTCACTGGTTTGCTTTGGTTCGAATATCATACTGATTGTTGCGGGATTCTTCACGTTTAATTTAAGAACATCACCATCCTCATGCTTTCCAGCTCTAATGTGGACTTCATTTATTCTCAATATAACATCAGTATTAACTCTACCTACAATTGCAATGTCTTCTTTTAGTGGATATACACCATCAGCATCAGGATATGTGCTTACCGCAGGTTGTGGTGCTGTTAATGCCATGTTTGTTGTTGAAAGTGCCGTATATATTGAGTCGAATTCTATTTTTTGTGGTTGTGATATAACAGGACCTTCCCAATATCTGCTTCTTTCCGGATATTTAATGTCTTCAATTAAAATTCTTACATATTCACCTACCTTCGGAAAAATATGTAAAAACTTAGGTACAAGCGGATAACACCAAGGCAAATCAGCATTTCCTGTTCTATTATCTAAATCAAGAATTTTAACCTTTATTCTACCACCATCACTTGGGTCATCAGTCGATACTACTTCACCATAATAAATTGTTCTGGAAACCTTTATGGTACTTCCTTCTTTTTTATATGGGTCGCTTGTATTTAATATGGGTTTATCATACGGCATTTTGTCTGTTATTATATTCTTCAATTAATTCAACATAATTCTTTTCAACAGTAGTGAGAGTTTCAAGTCTTTCATTGATTTTTCTTTCAAATTCTTCAATTTCGAAAGTATAATCACTGATTTCCTGTTTTAATCTCTCATGCTCTGCTTTAGAATCATTAATTTTCTTCAACAATTCTGTTGGGGTTAATTTATCTAACTCTTCCATTATTGTATTACTCCAAATCCTTTTGAAAATGTTATTGTTGACCCGAATACTGAAACCGGACCTGTTGGTGAAATACCTGCTGCTGTGAGCGTAATTCCCGGAGGAATAGCCACACTAACAATAGCATCCTGTTGAAACGCTTTTATAAGTTCTTCAACTCTGATTCTCTCCATGATTTCATCAGGACTTGCCCCACCCGATGGTAATGCACCAACAGGTAAACCAGCTTCAGACTTTCTCGCTATGATTCGTGATGCAATTTTAGTTGGCGATAAGCCAGGTCGAGACGGAACACCTATCAATATCAACGGAGTTGGTATTGGCGGTGGACCGCCTATAGACGATAGTTTTAATATTTTATCAAAACCACTAATAATTGAATCAATGCTGTTAAAGTCAAGTGCCATTTCTTATTTTCTAAAATTCTTCACTGATTTTTTTGATTCTTCAGCTAAATTTGTTGCTTCAACTAATTTTGCTGCTTCTGCTGTTGCTTTTAGTTCTGTGGTTATAGACTTTAATTTCTTAATGTTAATCCACTTCCAACCTAAAAACAATCTCGTACACACTCTTCTAAACCAATTTGGTTTTGAAGTTGTTGCAAGTTGCGTGCCTTCTGTATCTCCATCGATAAGATAAACACCAAGGAACTGTTTGTTTAATTTTTGGTCTACTATCATGATTTTATGTATTAATCTAAAAATTTACCAATAGGTATTAAACTTTTAAGAATACCTATATATTGATTTATTTTTTCTCTTATTATTTTTCTCACTACAGGATTAAGTAGTGCAATTAAAAATCCTACAACTAATTTGAATATATATTTATTTAATTCTTTCATGGCATCCCTAATAATACATTTCAAATATACTTTAAATTTTTTTAAATCATTAAGCGGGGTGGAAATTTGAACCACACCATTATTTACAAATGCACTTGAGATAGCCAATATTGTTCGTATAAGCGGTTGTGTTGATACCGCATTAGCCAACATTTGCTGAATTAATTTGATTATTCTTTGAAAGAAACCATCTTTGACCGTTTGTTTATTTGCATCGGCTACTTCTGGTGTATCTGCCGTACTTTCATCTATTGTGTTATTAATTTGATTACCAATATAAAACGGGTCTGTAGAACCGCTTATACTCGATATTAACGAAGACAATCCACTTAAAGGTAGACTTGCTGCCATAACACCACAACCCATATCATAATAAACAACACCATTAACAATTTCTTGTGCACGTTTTAATAATTCTTCATAATCTTCAGGAGAAATCTCGAAACTATCATCATCATTAATTAATTGTTCAATCAATTTATTTATTTCAAGTTCTTGATACACCTGTTCAACCGTTTTCTTTTGGTCTTTGCTTATGCTACCATAGAAAGCATTCATAACTTCAGACATGAATTGCTTTTTATTGATAATTTCTGCATTATCAACAAAATCACCCATCCATTCACCAATATTTCCTGATGTGGTTGTAGGTTTGAAAAGAAAACTATCTGTAGAACCATTGTAATTAACAATAAGATTTCCAAATACAGTATCCGTTCCAGCATTTCTGATTGCCTCATATAGTTTATTGTCAAAAGTATCAACATTATCACTATATATCATGCTTCCGCTTGTAGACTGAGGATTAGTCTTGAGTTTTCCGAATACGTCAATATTTTTTACCGGAACTGAAATCCCTGAACTAAAATAAGCTGGAATTGGGTCGCCCGAATTATATTGAATTGTTTGTTTTTTAACAGCAAGTTTTAATTGTGGCTCTACAACACTAATAAATTTGGTAAATAACTCACCCGTTAAATCCTGCAATGCATTACTTCCAACAATAACCTTTAATAAATCAAGAAGATAAGGAACAATATCCTTTTTATTATTGATTGACGGAAATATATTGGTTTCATCGGGCAAAGTTCCTGATTGCATCAGTGATGTATATGCACCAATTTTGGTGAACACATCTTTTTTCTTGTCCCTTACAGCACCTAATGTTGAATTAATATTTGCCATTAATTATTTTCTTTATCCTTTTTTTCTAATTCATTCTCAACCATTTTAAGTAGTTCATTTCTTCTATCTGAAGAAACAACCTCATTATCATCAGATTTACTGCTTGAATTACTACTCACGCCCTTCTCAAAAACCACTTCTTTCAAATATCTTAAAAGCATGATTTTTTGGTCCTGATTTTTGGCTTCAGCAGCAATAAGTTTTACGATTTGGTCACCAATCGCCTGAACTTCGCCTGTTTCCTTTATCTTAGTTTCCCATTTACTGAACAAACGAGCGATTTTTGCTTTAATGTTATGGCTTTCATCGTAGATTTCCTGAAGAAGTTTATTCACACTTTCTTCATCAAATTTTAATTTTTTTCTTTGTGGTCTTGGCATGATAATATAGTTTTAGTACATATAAATACAGTTATTTTGGATTTATTAATAAAACATCAATAATGCCATTATACCCTAAAATTGATGTTAGGGGGTATTGTCTAAAACCCTTTTGATATTCTTTATTGGGGTCGTGAACAATATTATAATTTTTATCAATTATAACAGCATGGGTTGTATGACCACTCCAACTAAAATATTTTGGTGATAATACACCTGCGTAAAACAAACCATCTACACCTTCTTCTTTATAGAGTTTTTTTGGTGTCATAATTGAACGTCTGTGCCATTTTAATTCATTAAAACATTCATGAGTTGGCGTGCAAAGGGTCGAATACCATTTATTGTGAAGCATCCCATGATAACTATAACCTAATTTAGTTATAAACTCATATAACGGCTTAAAATAACCATCATGTTCGATGAAGTTCGGAACTTCTTCCAATTCTTTTTCGAATAAACTGGCAATTGCAGCTTGCATACAATTACCATGACCCTTATCCACGATGGTTTGATATACTTTTTTCACAACTCAATAAATATTCTTTTTTTCTTAGCAGTTTCAACTCTTTCATGTGCAATTGCGCTTCTAATTATAATGCTACAATAGCTATGTCCACTTGGTTTCCTACCACTCGGTAACACCACATCAGGATTAAATTTCTGAACATGAATTAGTAAATGATAAAGCAAATCACATCTCATTTCATTAGTAACTATCTTCACATCTGGACGATATCGTTTAACAACTACATCAATAAGTGTTTTAAACGGTTCGAAGAGATGTTTATCAAAAATCTCATTCTTTTCATCTGAATTAACACATGCAACGTATTTTGCAAGTGCTTCTTCAACTTCAGTAGTCCAATATTCAGATAAGTTAGTCATCCAGATAATCTACTTTTTCAATAAAATAAATTTCTTTGAATGGTTTAATGGCAATTCGTATTTCCTTTGTACTTAAACCCGTTTGTTCTTTTAAGAAAAGCAATATCTTATTCTTTGCGAATTTATTGGATACTCTTTTATTATATTTTCCTTCGTGAGTATCTTCTAAAAACAATACATGCCAATTTTTCAACACATTTGCAATAGCATCACCCACAATAATTTCATTCTTTTTCATTACAGGGTCATTATCAATCTTATCTTCGATTTTATTGATAACAGTTTGAATTAATTTTTCAAGTTGTTCATGATTATCGACTTCCATTTCATAAGTATATTCAATGTTTTGATTTATTTCATCAACATAATCATCAAAAGACAGATTTATTTTCTTTTCGGTATAACTTTTCTTACTATGGTCTTTATAGTAGTTTCTGATAATCGTTTGACAATAGCTAAATGCTTTTGTTTTGTTACCAGATTTAGTGATTTTATCGGGATTAAACTTCACCATATGCTCAATTAAATGTGTTAGAGCATTTGACTCTACCTCTTCCATATCATAATTACCGATATGGATTGGGTAGCGTCTTAATATGGATTGTATCATTTTACGAAACGGTTCAATCAGTATTTCGTTATAAATTCTATTTTTTTCGTCAAACGAATCAGAATTAATATAATCAATAACTGCTTGTTCTTCTCTTTCCGCAAAATACGGTCTATTTTCTAATTCTTTCATTCATAATAGTATCAGATATTGATTATTTTTCAGAAACAACAACTTTTTGAAGTCTTGAAGTATCAATAACCCTATCATTCATGAAATTGGCTTCTTTATTTGCTGTTTCAAACCAAAATTTTCTTTCGTCAATAGGCATATTCTTTTGATATTCATCAAATAAGCTACCTGGACGTGTTGCAAGGTGTTTGTAACCAATTTTTGGCATCGAAAATACTTTACATGCATTGTTTAATGCCCTTAACAGGAATTCATACATGAAGGTTAACTTAATCTTTGTTTTAAATTTACCTATGTTCAGAAACTCTGATTTTTTTATTACAGCACCGCTTAATTTAAAGTCAGTATACTGCTTGAGTGCATTGGCGTTCAAATAACCCATCTCACCATTTTCTCCAACAAACTGTTGTGCCCATACGGTTTCATTTGTTAGTTTAATTCCTTCGTTTTTCTCATTAACCTCAATCATCATGGTTAAAAACACATCGATTTCCGGATAGCTATCAATATATTTTGTTGCGTTCTTAAAATAGGTTACGCTATATTCATCATCAAACTCAAGTACCGAAAAATACTCGGTAGTTACTGAGTCAACACCTAAGTTAACTTGTGATTGATAATCAGTTGCGCCATCATTAACAATTGTTTGAACATTACTGTCAAATACTGTTTTGTTAAATACCTCTTGTGGTGCTACTACAATTATTTGTGGTAATTCTTCAAGACCTTCTTGTTTGGTGATTGATTCGATTGCTTTGTCTAAATATCCCTTAATCACTTCATTATATTCGTGAACGGGAATTATTACAGATATATTCATTTTATATATTTTTTACTTTAAAATTATTTTACAATATTCATTGTTGGTACATTAATTTGTGCTTCAGGTTGAGGTACTAATGCCCCTTCAAAAAGTTTAACCCTTGCATCAATGAATTCCTGATAAATCTCAGTCAGACGTTTTTCGCTGTTTTCTTGAGTATATTTTTCAGCGAGTTTTTCCATTGAAGTGTATAACTCAGGTGAAATGGCATCATCAAGAAACTTAACCAATACCTCACCAACTAATACAGGTAAGTCATAGTAATTATCAGTCCAAAGTCCTGCTCCGTCAGCAACCTTTACAACAGGACCTGTATCGCCTGAAGTTCTCTCCAAGATATATTCTGGTGTAATATCGGGTTTTAAACAAATTGGAATTGTTCCTGATTTCATACATTCTAATGGGAATGTTCCGAAACTCGCAATCCTATCAATCCAAACAGCAGCGAAATTACCTTGTAGTCTTTTTGCAAAGTCCATTCTACGCATTGCCTGCGGTGGTTTTGATTTAGTGAGCATTGGGTCAAATGTTACCCAACTATATTGAGGATATCTGCTAAAGAAAAGTTTAACGAGTTTTGAAATCTCATTGGCATTTCTTCCGAGTACGGAAATAACGGGTTTTTGTGGTACATCTGTCCTTTGAAAGTAAGAAGGAATACCAATATCATAAGTTTTAATATTGAATTTGCCTTTACCATAGAATGTTTCAACCCATTCCTTAAGTGTTTCTGATGTGGTAATCACATCGTTAATGTTAAATGATTTCCAATCAGTACCTGGAATCAAACTGTTCATCATGTAGTCTACCGACTGCAATAATCCAATTCTTACACATGGTAAGTTTTTGGTTTGTTCCATGATATTTGAATATACTTCAGGGATAACCATAATATCTTCTGGACCAACAGTTAATTTTGGGTCTGCCATTGAATAGTGCTTGAACTCAGTAAGTTCTTTTTCAATCCAAGTTGGTGCTACATAGTCACCCTTTTCAACCATCATTACTACCTCATATCCCATCTTCTTTACAACTGTAGCATGAAAATAAATTTCATATACGCTTGCAACGGGACTCTGTGATTCGGGAACACAGAAAAGGAATTTAGATTTCTTATTAACTATCCTATCTAAGGATAATTTAATTTTTTCAATTTTTTCTAATTCGGCTTGTTGTGCCTCATTATTTAATAGTTCTTCGCTCATTTTATTGTGGTTTTATATAATTTATTAATTTTTCAAATTCTTCGTTTTCAATTAAATCATTCAATTGAAGTACGGGAGTTATGTCACCCTTTTGAGTATTTTCGTTATAGGGTCTTGTTAATTTCACTACCTTTTTATCAACAGGAACAGGTAAGTCATAGTAATTATCAGTCCGAAGATATTCAAGTAAATCAGGGTCGGTTGTAATAATGACATCCAACCCATCTATCATTTCCATATTATCTTCACAGAAACGATAATTACCGAATCTTGAAGTCATCTTACTTAGAAAAAACAGTGTTGAGGGTATGCTGAGTTGATTTTCTTTTGAAATAATGACAAATTCAACAGTGTCTTTATATTTTTCGTAGAAGTTCTTCACATGTAAATCCATATTTCTGTACATTATAGGTGCACTTCCATGCAATTCAAACACAAAATCCTGATACATGAATCTATTGTAGACTTCTTTTGGTGTTAGCACTTCCTTTGTAGGTAATTTAAATATTGCAAAATCCGCAGGTGCTTCACCACTTTCCTTATCAACCTGATAATCCAAAGGATTAATGTCTTCTGGCATATCATCAGGTTCTTTCAGGTCTTTGGTTACTTCCAATCCTTCTTTCCAAGGATATTCTTTGAACAAATCATATACATAGGGTTGTTCGGGAATTTCTTCTTCACCGAATTCCTGTGTAAAATATCTGTCAAATTGCAACCACCTTGCTCTTAAAATCTCATTAATATCGATACCTACCTTTATCTTTTTACTCATTCTTATCATTTTTTAATTGCCCCAATTGATTTTGGAGTTCTTCTTGTAATTTTTTCATCATTTCAGTATGCTCCTTTATTAAATCAGCATCTGTGATATATTTTGGATTGATACATTCAATCCTTGTGTCGGGTGATTGTGTTGGTATAACAATAATTTCCCCTTCAATTGTCGATGGAGATATTTTTCGAGAAAGTTTTTCAACAAACTCTCTTATATCTTCACTACGAATTCCGGCAACACCCACGTATACTACTATTATTTTATTTTCCATATTAATCGTTTAATTGCTGTTTTTTTCCATTACCATTACCGTTTCCATTGGTCTTATCTATATGGGAATTATACTTCTCTTCGATAATGCTTATAAGCGGATTTCTGACGTTTGTATCCTCTTCTGACATCTTGATAACACCCATATTAGAAACCCCGTCAAATAGGTCTAAAAGCACCTCTAATGAACTCTCATTCTTGTTCCTCATGTCAACCTGATTGGTGTCACCGAGAATAATAAGTTTTGAATTACTACCGATACGAGTTAAAAGAGTTCTGGAATTATCAAAACTCACGTTTTG
>Ga0307378_10007215_pt1 | contig 15003 bp, 11 predicted proteins | sample UN1MG_FD_202238 | JGI IMG/M metagenome (GOLD analysis project Ga0307378, IMG submission 202238) | Soil microbial communities from Risofladan, Vaasa, Finland - UN-1 | ecosystem: Environmental > Terrestrial > Soil > Coastal area > Acid sulfate soil | place: Finland: Risofladan, Vaasa | collected...
CGACCCAGCCCCTTTGGTCCAATAGCTGAACTCATCATAGTTATGCCCGTAGACTCTACTACCTACGGTACAATGGATGTCGAGTCCGGCGTCGATAGCCCTGAGCAATTTATACTCCCGAGCCTTACAGGCTGCGATAACCACCTCGATTTGAGATAGGTCAGCACCCACCACCTCATACCCTTCCGGAGCACAATAAAAACTCTTTGGCACGACGGTTTCGTACTGGATCTTATTCTGATCCTCCGGTTTACATTTTGCGTTTAGCTCGCCCATTGTCCTGAAGGACGACCTATACGTCGGCAAGTCTATCTTTTCCAAATGCTTCTCCGGCTCATCAAGAAGACCTTCTCTATAGAGAGTGGTGATCCTCTTTAGCTCCTCTGGCTTAAGTTCTGGGAGTTGTCCCAGCTTTTTACTGATGGTTTGTAGCGGTGGGTCCTGTATTGAGATACGGCCGGTCCTGGCTCCATGCAATAACATGTTGCAGTGAATACGGCCGTCCAAGGTGGTGTGCTCAATAGCCTGCTCTAGGAACGTAGATTTTAGCTTACCTAGTTTGGAATACCTTCCGTACTCCCGCAGTTCCGGTACGAGATCTTCATACTTTTCCAATAACGCATCTACTGCCTCTTTGTCCAAGCTGGCTGATCCTTTAGCTGTCAGCTTGGTAGGCTTAAGTTGGAGCCCTCCTTTATCACGCTTCCCAAATAACCATACCTTCATGTTATTGGTCGATGTAATAGAGAAGTCTTCTATGCCAGTAGATGTACGGCCACGAGTCTCAATATCGTGCCGTAAATTGAACAACTCCATCGCCACCCTTGGGCGATACTCTTCTATGAGTTTTACATTTGGAGCAACCCCAAAGGCCTCGGCTTCCACCGCCACCAAGGCGGCGGGTAGCAAAGTACCATAAAAACACTTATGGAAAGCCACCTGCTCCTCGCTTGGCCGAGCTGCAATGTAATCCATCTGCAGCCTCGTAATACGCCAACCCATATCGGTGTCCATGGCGGCGTACTCTAGAAACTCTTGAGGAGGGGGCTCTGTGCCCTTCTCGAAATGTTTCTTCATGTTGGAGCCTTCCTCATATCCACCGTACTCCGGCAAGTAGTCCCACACTAGAGTCTTTAGGCCAAGCTCCCCTCGACCTATGGAGTTAGTCCCGGCCTCGTCTTTTTCCATGGCCCGATTCTCATCCTTCCAGAACTCTACCAACATAGAGTCCCATTTAAGATTAACGTCACCGGGTTTTATATACCCTAGGCCAAGTTTATAGAGCAAGTCGTACTTATAGTTATGCCCAGATATAGGCACCCTACTTTGGAACAAATCCAGCACGTAGGGCCATATGTCCTTAGCCTTATACTTAACCGACGGGTGGTCGACGAAGAAAGCCGCAGACAACCCAGGCCCCCATCCGAACGCCATGATCTTGAACTTAGCACCCTTTATAAAAGGGCTAAGGCCTGAAGCCTCTATATCAGCTGCCAACCAAGGTTTAGTTTTCAGCTCCTCACAAAGCTCTTTCACTTCCGCTGGGGTTTTTGGAAAGCGGTAGTTCTTTATCATCTCCGGTTTTAACACCGGAGTGTATCCATGCTCTATGATGTTACGGGCTTTCTTGAAGTCGACCTCCCAGACTGACATAGCCGACATCTCCTTATCGCTAACCATAAGCCCAGGTTTGTAAACCATCAGAGCCCACGGATGAGACCCATCAGGGTACCTTATATTTGGCACTGGTAGGATGTGCCCACGGTGTGACTTCTCGGTTACTTTATCTATACCTAGGGAGGCCATACCTTCTTTACCAAAGCACATGATTAATTTTGGCCTCAGCTTCTGTATAAACTCATAAGTGAATGCAGAGCACGCCTTTATGGCCTTGGCGTTAGCCTTCTTATCGCCCGCACCTTTTATAATCTTCCCATCTTTGCCTATGGTGTTTATAGCACCTAGCTTGCTATACAAGCCGGGTTTACACCTGGTAGCAAATGTCGAAGCCCAGCTAATAACAGATTGTGTAGTCTTACCAGAACTCCATGGGTCTGGTAGATCGAAAGTCTTTCGGATCATGATTTCCAACATCCTCCAATTAGGATGCTCGCCGTCAAAATCCTCTATAGGATTGTGATAGGAGTCGTTCTTTCTAGGGTGGTCCAGTAGTAATACAACGTCGACTTTTTCCGAATGCTTGGGGATGATATCCCCACCTTGGCCTTTAGTGCCGAGGTCATGTACACATTTATAAGGGCAGGAGGAACATGGTCCTCCTGCCTCAGTATTCGCCAGCTTTTCTAAGTCCATCTATACCGCAAACCTATTTAGGCCCTCCACATATTTTACCAAATCTGCGCTCTCATCGAAGAAGTGACTTGCCCGTACAAGCCACCGATGTTTTTCATCGGAGCTAATTACAGAGTTATCACTACTACGAATTGACAATAATACCCCATCAGACCGCATACTGTTATATACAGCAGACACAGTTAGATGGCGACTTAACTCTTTTTTCATAGCCTGCACACACGTCTCAGGATGCAATGCCACAATAGTATCCTTGCCGGCAGGGTATATAAACCCTCCCACATGGGTGTTGGTCGTTATCCTAGGCATCGTCGGTGTTTTAAATATCATCCTGTCACTTTTTACCAAGACAGAAATACTTCTACGAAAGATCTCCCACTTACTTTCCGACGTAGCCTTTTCTGCTGTAGCCCCAACAACTTCGATCAAACTAGCTCTGCACAGTCTCTCCATAGAAGTAATCAGAACATCATCTGCAGAAAATCCTGCCTTCACAATGCAGAACTGCTTAAAGGTAGCCCAAGCCCTGTAACACACCTTCCCATGTTGGGTAGATCTCCCCGGCCCATCTATAAACGGTGCATCATTACGCTCTGGGCCAAAGGCCATTGCGTATTGAATAAACGCCGGAAACCATCCTTGATACTGGTGGTACTTAGCTGGAGTATCACTAATCTCAGCCAGAGGTCCGTACTGGAAATGTCCTCCATCAATGGACTGGAGCAGAACTCTATCATAGGCAGACCCTTGTGCGATACTAGGAAAATCCTCACCGTTCATCATTACCATACACCTAGAGCTATGCGTTTCCGCAATACTCAGGTCCTTTGTCAGCCTACCCCTACCAACACCATCGTACAAGGACTGAATCAAAGATAGGATCGGTCGCCCTCCCCCCTGTGATAGCTCGTCCTTATAATCATCAATGATGACCACATGGTCATTCATATTAGATACAGCCTTCTCTAAGAAGTTGGCTGTAGAGTTATGAGACAACCCTGTTGTAAGAGATCCTTCAAACTTGTACTGCAGGGCTCTCATGGCTCTTTGTACATTGGTCTTTCCAGAACTAAAGGGACCAGCTGTGAATAACACGAATCGCTTATCATTCGGGTTGAGGTGCCACAGAGGAGCTGCCAACGCGCACATAAACGGCACCATAGCATTCTTCTCATGCCCGGCGTCGAATAGTTTTAAAATAATGTTTTGTAGACAATATTTTATGCTGGCATTCAGCTCATTTTGTGATGTGAAAGGCATCTGATCATACCCATATCCTTCCACGTGCTTACTTAGTTCCATATGGAACTTATCATTCTCGATTATACCAGTTTTTGTTATAAGATGAGTACCTGCTATGTACACATCCTCAAACCCGTCCTCTGGTAAACTTGTATAGCCATATTTAGTTATAGACATAATTTTCTCCACATCGCTCCATAAGTGTAAACAAACATCCCGAACCCTTTGCTGTGCCGCTTGTTGAGACGGGTAGTGCATACTAGCGCCACCACTGGCGGCCGCAAGCGCCCTCAAAAACTTGGTCGGCTCATACTCCTCTTTAGATATTAAAATATTTCGACGGCTTAGCTGAGGCTTCTCGTGTACTAAGTCTCCGATATAATTAATAATAGTCCCCTTTCGGTCCAACACCAGCCGCTTTAATCTAAATGAGAAATTGGTCAGAGGAGTTGTGACCCTACGCTCATTCCCATTGGAATCTTCCTTGGTAGTGATGCGACAAATGGCGTCTACCAATAGGACATATGTTTCGTCCAGAATCTGCAGCTCCATAGCCGAGTCCACATTATTACTTATTTCTGCCAAGAGAGTTTCTTTGGTTGTAGACACTAGAACAGGGTAGGCCTCCGTACCGTCTACGTCCCTCTTGCCATGCGCTGCATAATTACAATATATGTCTAGATCCAAAGGGGACAGTTTAGCTTCTATACCATGGTCTACATATAACTTGGCACAGGCAATAGCGTCATTCTCAATGTTAGTCTGATATGCCTGTTCAGAAGCATACCTATAATAGAACTCCGGTAAAGAGTATCTACACTTGGCCATGGTCTGCACAAACTTTGTGTCAAAATCAAGCACGGAGAACTTACGACAGTAGTCTGCTGGATCCTCCCCCTGTTGATAGCGAGGAGGGTACATAATGCTGGCTTTTATGTTTAGGTCCGCCAGATGGCGACACATACCATGCAGGGCTTCGATCCCCGGAGGGTCATTATCTGGCCAAATAACCAGGTTTCCTCCAGTGTGTTGAACTACGGTCTCAATGGCACCTAACGAAATCATGTTATTGATTCCGGAGGTTCCACATACAGATATGCAATTTATGGTTCTACCGTATTCTGCCAAGCATCGGCTTTGTATCATAGACATGTCGGAGAACCCTTCGACCACTAGGGTGTACTCGTTGTCACGGCTTATCCCATCCATATCCAACGTATGCAACCCACCATACCCACGCACGCCCTTGTAGGAGAATTGTCTGTACGTCTTAGATGTCCCCCCAATCGGACAAAGAATAAAACCGGAGATAGTATCCCTAGAGCTACGTAAGAAGGTGACTACACATTTTTGGTGTGGGTCCTTAAGTTCCGTTACATCAAAGTTTATTTGCTTCAAAAACTTTGCGGAGAGCCCGAGAGTACTGATTCTTTTCAGGTCGAAAATACCAATATCCAACTCACGACAATGGGTGATATCTATAACGAACTTGTCCGTCATGAATTGAAATACGTCGTTGAAGTTAGGGTCCATAGTAAGATCGGTTAAGGCAGCCATACAATTATCATGTATAGCAGCAAATTCCTGTTCGTAACTAATGTCCCTAGCAAAGGCCTCCACTAGTTTCTCTATAGGAGTGTCGGAATCTTCCGAGGTTAAGATGTACCCTTTCTCTAAAACATACTTAGCTTTAGCATGGGTGTCGGTAAGCTTAAGTTCCTCCTCCATAAATGTCCAAGCAGTGCCGTTAGCTCCGCAGGAATCTGACTTGCATTTATATCGGAAGATATTATCAAACCGAGTTATGAGCAATGATGGATGAGTATCGTCATGAAATGGGCAGGTAATATATCCCAGACGTATATCGTCACGATTGAAGTGATCGCGAAACATACGCATGAGATCTATGCGCTTTAAAGCTGCGTACCGATCCTTCAAATTTAATTTACGCCTAGGCATGAGACTTGGTCTCCTTTATGTATTGTATGTAAGCCGGGCATTTTCTTTTATACCCACAGTACTTACAGTTGTCATCGTTACGTTCTGGCTTGTCTATGTCGGCCAACTTAGCCGCCTCCAAGCCTTTACCAACAAAATCAATTAACCAGTTTCTCATCGTAGTTCTATTCTCTACGTGGTCATACTTTGGAAAACTATAATAATTACCCTGTTTCAAAAATATGATGTAGTTATGGATAAATTTAACTTTTGTTCCACGGTCTTCCAGCACGGCCGGCACCAAAGTGTTATAGCAGTTAAGCTGGTCTTGGTGAGTATCAGCCTTAGCTTCCTCGTAAAATTTGTAGTCAGCTATGATAATATCATCAGAATCTTTACATATACCTAGCACATCGATGGATCCTGTGAACCAAGTTTTAGCTGAACGAATCATGGTTCTTTTATAGGCATCTGCTACTTCTGTGAAATCTTTTTTAATACGAAGGTCCTCTTCGCTGTACCACGTTATATGTCCATACCTCTTCTCCATATCTTCTTTAAACTTTCTAGCATTGACTACGGAGTAGTCTGCCAGGTTAACTAGCTCTTTTATTGGTAACGCGGCAGTGTGGTAGTTACCAATCCAATCTACAATCTTAGCGTCCTTCAGAGCTCTGTTTATAGCCCCGGAAAAGGTGTACATGCCGCCAAAGTAAAGCTCTAACATTCTGTGTAGGAATTGTCCAGTCATAGTTCCTGTGTTAACAGGATCGGTGGACTTCACATTATAAAGATACATCAAAAATTTTCTAGGACAGCCGGTAGCTGCATTAACTTTTGAGTAACTCCAGAAGTAGAGCTTCTTCTTCGGATCAGGAATGAAGAAGCCTCCCATAATTATCTCCCTTAAGACAAAAAAAGCCCTGACACCATATGTAGTGTCAGGGCTATTTAATACTACTAGATACGCTTGTTAGAGCTTGAAGCCTGGCACCTCCTGCTCTCCTTCTTTCACCTCAGGGGAAGGAGACACTGTCTTAGCTTCAACTACAATCTCACCTGCTGGCAACTTTTTTGAGTACGCCGCAGGAAGGGCTTCCGCATCCTCCTGGTCTTGTACATTTTTCAAAGTGCCGGCCTCAAGGCGACGCAGGTAGCACCTGTTTGCCAGTTCAGCCAACCCACGATACACCTTGTGCACCTCAGGGTACAGCTCTTCTGCGGTCCTAACTTTCGTGAGATACGCATATGCTTTTGGAGAGGCTCCCCACTTCTCAGTGGTAATCCCTAGGTCAAGCACCATCGTCGGTTTATTTAACGCCCAGTTAACTCCGTATCCATTAGGGGACGGTTGCCTCTTACCATATGACCAGCGTTTTTTGATCGCGGTCCAGGCGGTCTGCCGTTCCTTACCAGAAAACTGAATCATGCACAGCCGGGAAGGTTCACTCTTACGTACAAAGAGCATGACTGTGGAAAATTTACAGGTGGCTGGTTTACCATTCTGATCATCAGGCACCTCCATGGATCGCCCAGCTTTCTTCTCCTCTTCCCTAAACATCGTGTTGAACTTACAGGAGTCACAGGAGCCAAGATCACCGGTGATAGCGTCCAGACTGCGACACCCGTCGTACTCGACATTTTCTCCGCCGAAAAGTACTCGTTCATTATGGTATTGCAGCGGGACCACATCGGGAATTCCAGCCCCTACCTTAACTGGTGAGCGGGAGTGTGGATCGGAATACCACACGTCCCCTTCTGAGATTCCGGCAACGGCCAATTCAGGTGTAATTACGCGGCAAACCCTATAAATAGTGAAGCCAATTCCCTCGGCGTCGTCTGCGTCATCAGAGTCCCATTCCGAGACTGCGGTTTCTACAATCGTGTCATTGTCACCTACAAAACTCAATAGCTCTTTCAATTTGCGGGTGACCTCTGGGCCTTCTTTCTGTTCAATAACGGCCCAGCGTTCAGCGCCTACGGCTTTAACTCCATACGAGTTTTCAATTGCTTCTGTCCTGGTCGATAGTTCATTTGACATGTGAATTTCCTTTTAAGTTAATGATGTTAAGACTGGTTCTGCTGTTGTCTGTTCTGTAAATTCTTCAAAGTCGGAAAGGCCTTTCGGTCCTTCCGGGATTCTTGTTGTATTCAACCCCATGCGGCATCCAGTGGAAGACAAGAAGTCCATTGAACACCCATCCGCTAGTCTACTAAAAACATTTTTACATGCTCCACAGAACACGTCAAAATACTTCCCCTCTATAACGGTAGGGCACTTTTCAAAAAATGGCATCCACAACGTCCGCACTTTCGGTAAAGCGTCTGGGTCCCATGAAACGGTTATCATACGTTTATACTTTAGATCTAACAAATCTTTTTCGCTAGTATACCCGTTCTCTTTGGCTGCAACACTGGAGCTCAAGACGTCCGATTTTTGATACGGGAGCATTATCGGGACTATGAAAATCAATGGGTTAGCTAGTTCATTATTCTCTATTGTGACAAATTTAGGCTCCGACCTGGGCATCTCTACTCGCAAAAGTCCGTTCACAGACCCCAGATTTCCCTGCCTCCCAAACAAAAAATTACTAAGCTCAGCCCCGGGTCCCATTTTTTGTCTTGCGGTCCTCCCTAGGGAGAAGCTTGTGCTAAAGACGTTGCCCACATCTATTAGTGAATTTTTAGTAAAAAGAAAATAACTTCTAAATAAGTTCAGTGCTGCTGCCTCTCTGTATGTAGCAACTGGTACGCCATATATAGAACGTAACCCTAAACTATTTTTAAATTTATAGATCTTCATATTAATCCTTTTTCATATAAATTTGGATACCCCAGTCACACGGGGAAGCTCCGCCCTTTGTTATAAGCCAGATGAAGTTTACCCCAAGAGTTACTTCTCTATCCCCGGCATACCCATACCCATCTGTGGCATATACTAACGTATCGGGATGATACTTGTCTATCGCATATTTAATGGCTTGAGAAAAGTCTGTACCTCCGCGACCCTGCATATTTGGAGCATGCTTCCTGATGTCAGCTTTTGTTCTTATCTCAAACTCTCGCTGAAACATGCAATCCCATTCTATAGCCCAAAATACAAGGCCTGGTTTATAGCTTTTCAAACCGAGTCCTGCGGAGTACCCAGTCATAATATCCTCCGGGGACATGGACCCACTAGTATCAGTAATCCAAACCAGGTTGAAGTCCCTCACCTTAGCCTTAGCTGGTAAGGGAGTAGGAAGGTATTCCACTGGTACGCCCTGCATACGACGATTAAGCTTATGCGGATTGGTTCGTTTGTCATGAAATTTACCGGACTTTAAGGATCGTTTCAGCAAAGATGCCCAATCATATTTGGTCTCACTTATAGGATATAACTCCTCGAGCATCTTACTGAAGGATCCTGTTCCGATGGATTTGGCGGCCTTCGCCTCCTTGATAGCTTCACGGATTTTTTCTTCCATAATGGATTCCTGTATCAGGGAGATGTCCCCATCCCCCCACATATCATGAGTCCCGGGGGCATCAGGTATTCCGCCCTTCACTATATTTTCAGCAATCTCCTTTGCTATAGCGGAGGTTGCGGATGCCGACCCAGGAGTAGCTCCGTGTTTATTGCATAGCTTTTTAAAGTAGTACTCATAAGTCTGACATTTTTCAAAATCCACATATGGACCAGCAACCATAGCCCCGTGCTCGTTAAGGCGTCTATGGGTGTGTTGCCCGGTACGCATGAAGTAGCTTTCGGGCTTCAAGGCGTATTGCCCTCCTGCCACTTCCTTGTTGTACGAGATTAACAAATCGTTATTAGCGATGTCCATGGCAATATTATCCAATTCTTGACTGTAAACACGGTCCTCACTTTTACACCACTCCTGCATACCTTTAGTTCTGGTCAAATGGTGTAAAACGATATGGTTTATTTCATGGAGTTGGACGTACATCAACGAAATATTATCCGTTATTTGCCCCAGGAGCGCAGGATTATAGCCTAATTTTACCCCCAAGCTGCTATCTTTCCCTGGGGCGACCCAGGCCACAGCCGGGATCTTCAAATCCTGGTACTGAGGGATGTATTGCAGCAAAGAGCGATAAAACCTCTGGTCTTTATAGATTCTCAGGATAGACGTTTCCCACCTATCGGTCTGGATAGCAATTTCTGCCTCCGAAACAAGGGTGTTTTGGGCCCCTGGTATTCCAGGGTCTTGGTTTGACATATTATCTCCTTAATTTACAATGGATGGGTCATAATGGGTTATTTAGATATGGCGATTGATATAACTTCCGATAAACAATATAAAGTTCTGTCTCGTCTACGCGCCCGCGTAGAGTTCCCAGAATTCTCGAAAGAAGCTTCCGTCAATGAGCAGGACTTAGGGGACCTGCCGTCGCACTGTTTTGCCTGGCCTGAAAAGAGGGCGTTCCCTATAGACAGCAAAGCTAATGCCTACATGAGCCATGCTTATTTCTTGGCCACAGCTAAGTCCGGAAGTGCCGTACCAGATCATGTTTTTGATAATTTAGAAAAGGCTGCCTGCATATTTTCCCTTGAAGGGGACCTTCAAAAATTAGCTGGGGCCTTAAAGAGGGCATTCACCCCCACAGCTAAGACCTCTGACTTTGGGCTCATGTACAAGCAGGCCGGGAAGGTTGTGTGCAAATACCCTCTACTTAATGGCGATCAGGTGAAGCAAGCCGCGGCTCATTTTGAAACTAATCACGCTACCTACCCGGTAGAGCATCAACGGATGATTGCGGATAACATCTTGCTCAAAGCTGCTAAATTTAACGTAGCTGTGCATCACCCTAGTGTATTCCAATGTGCTGGGTGCTCCTCCCAAATTGATGTTCCGGCAGCCGTGGAAGAACTGCACAAGCGAGCCTCTAGAAATAAGGGTACTACTTTTGGGCCCGCCTTTGAGAAAATTGCCGAAGCCTTGAGTTCTGTCAAAAAGCATGACATCGACAGTGTTCGGCGCCTGCAGGACCTAACCTATCAGCTAGACAAGCAGGCTGGTATTGACAAGTATTATGGTCGTTACTACAAGAACCCTTTGAAGTTCATGTACTCTGACAACGAGGTAGATTACTTGTTTAAGCATGCCGAAGAAATGGTCAGCCTTGGTGGCGACCAGGTTCCACTGACGTCTCTTTTGGCTCTCTCGCCCCAGATGTACGAAGATATTCTTGGGAAAGATTCTCATAGAGAACTTATGATAGGAGACCAGTTGGATCCTAATAAAGTAAAGATGGTTATTCCTACCCTACCCCGACCAGAGGCTATATTTTTACAGGAACAGCTTAGAGCAGCCGGCCTGTTCTCTTAATGGTACTACTGAAGCCTGAGTACTTCACAGCAGAGGGTATCCCAGCAACGGTATATAACCTAGGCTTAATTCGCCAATATGGCGGGCAATTCTACAACTGGGAGCCCCGCACTCTGTGGTTGGAAATACAAGACGACTACGGCGTGGAGCCTTCTGAAGAAGTTAAAGATAAGATTCAGGCCCTAGCAGCCATAAACGTTATAAACACTGTCTATACTGACTGCAGTGTGTTTAGAAGTGTAGCCTTGGCGTTGAATGATAACGACCCACAATTCGATATCTCCGGTGGACTAGATGTCCATGAAGTGGCTTGGGCGGTAGACGAGATCAGACGTAACGCCAACTACTCCCACCCTTGGGGGGAGGAGGTTAAAAGCTTTATTATCATCTGCTTAAAGTTCGAGGAGTTCCTTAAGGTACCGGAAGCTATATCGGACTTTATAGATTTGGATTATAAACCTGAAGTATCACCAGACATACTTAAGATACCCGAAGTACAGAAGCAGGCCGCCATACGCCATAAGCGAGTGGCGGCCTACATTCTGTACAAACGAGAAGAACTTAATAAGTATCTGGCCTCGTCCGGCTAGTCTATCTTATTAATTCTCGACAGCACGTCGATTGTCCGCTTCCCTACCTCCGGACTTAAGTCGTACAGCTCCCGGTTCAGCCTCTTCATGAATTTGTCATCATCACCTACAAGCTGACGTACCTCGTGTAGTAACGACACTATCCGCTCATCAGGAAGATCACACATGAAGGCACTAAGGTTCGGGAGGATATTCTTCATCTCCTCCGGGTCTACACACCTTTCTACTACCGCTATGGCTACGGATTTAATAAGATCCGCCATGACAGAAGCTTTCGAAGAGGTTCTCAAGTGCTGTACGTCCTTGGCCACCGAGGCATAAGAATACAACACCTTTTCTAGAGGTATGCTGTCATCTTGCTGGGCAATGAAGTCCAAAAAGATAGAAGCGTTGGCCTTGCCTATGTACCCAGAAAACATCTGCAATAGTTGTTTTTGGCTCGCTGTACCGCTAAGTCTGTTGAGCACGCTTCCCATCTTGACCCAGTCACGTGGGGTAGCAAACGAAGTCCTAGCATTAAACCCTTTATCATCATATAAAAAGTTGGGTTTATTTGAGATAAAGTCATACACCACTGGGTGCATACACTCTTGCTTTTTATACCACGACAACCATTTAGGGGCGGTCAGCTTCATATGTATAAATTGCTGCCTGGAGATATGCGCAGGATCGTCTATATCATTGGTCTGGAAGCTGTCCCCAATATTGGACGCCAGAACTATACTGAACTTCTCAGGCAAGGTATAATCCCCCATTTTTCTGTACAGTAACAAGTTCATCACTACGTTCTGGACGTCTTTATTTGCCCGTGAAAACTCATCGAAAAATAGGTAACCCCTGCCTGCTCTTGGAAAAAATACCGGGGGAGCGAAATCAGTAATTTTCATAGTACGAAACCCACTTTCAGTCTCTATTTCTCTATCCTCGACGATGAGAGCTCCCATCACATCAAACTGATCCATCTGGGACAGCTCACGAGTCACAACCACGCATTTCTCACCACTCTCCTTCTCGTCCCTCCTAGCCGCCTCATATACGACCTCAGTCTTACCGATACCAGGACCTCCCAAGAGATGAGGGACATACAAATCCCTGCACTTCCACCCAAGGCGAATCAGCTCGATCGCCTCCTCTGGCTCAGCCATAGCTGCGCCATAAAACACCTTATCCTCTATTTTTTCTGACATGATCTACCTTACAAAAAGTAATTTGAATACCCACAATGCAGCTAGCAATATAGACCCAAGGAGTATAGATTTTATCGTTAGATATACTATCCCTGGGAACATAATAGACAACGCTGCGCACCCAAGTAATCCCATACCGGCTTCCGATATACTGCTAGACTTGGTGTGCATTTCCGAAACATATCTAGTTTCCCCGTACATGATAACCTCCTTAAAAATCTACATGACAACTCTCGTAATAGCTGCACCCGCCCTTACCGGGTTTACAAAATTCAGAACCTCGTCTAGTGGTATATAGCTTATCAGCCACAATCTTCCACTGGACATACGCCTTTCGTTTCAATGTATCCACCTGTTTTTGGGTAATGGTCACCTCTTGGGTTATTATTTTAGGTACCTTTGTCTTCACAAAGTATATAACCTTAGCGGGCTGGCCTTCCTCCGGTAGCTTAAAGTTATTCAATAGCGCTGAATATGCGGTCAGAGACTGCATATAGTTGCCAGAAATAACAAACCCTCCGTTATCTTTGTCTTTCCATGGGCTCTTACCCACAAACTTCAATAGATGCACAACGCCTTCCTTGTCTACCACATCTATGAAGTCCGTCAAAAATAGGTTATACTCCTCAGCCCCAGGTAGCGGGAGAAACACTTTCGCATCGATCAGCATAGGATTTAATGTATCCAACACGTCCTTTGCAAAAAGCTCCGTTAATTCCTTGATCTGTTCAAGGTTCTTTTCCAAGGCACCGTATTCCGGCTCCTCTATCCAGCTACCAGAACTGGAAGTGTCCTCCCACAGAGCCTTAAGGGTCTTACCTTCCCTGACCTCCTTGTTCAACACGGTATCCCATGTAGGGAAGCTACCCTCCTTTTTAATCTTCATGGCAGACGACATGGCTCGTTTCGCATTAACAGCGAAGTGAAACCCCATATCGCACAGAAACCCTTCCTTTTGTATTTTATTATAAAATATTTTGGTAGGGCAGGCGTCGAACATATTCATATCACCGGAGGTTAGGAAGTTCTTAAAATTAAGAGCCTCCTCCTTATCCCAAGTCTCCTCCTGCCCTTCCATGGCCCGGATTCCTTCGAAAATTTTCTTATCCAAATTGTTCATGACAGTCATCCCAAAAACTACAGAATTTTTTGCTACACAGCGTGTAGCTTCTATTGATCGTAAACAGGTCTTGTTTGATAATCTTGGCGTAGTTAATCAATTTACGCGCATAAGCATCAACTTCCAACTGATTTACTGTTACGTCGACCCGTATATGTTCTGGGTCGTCGTCCTTGCCCGTATACAACAGGCCACACTTCTGCTCCCCATTAGGAAGCTTCCAGTTCCACACCGCGGCCGCATAGGCTGCCAACTGCTGGCGATATCCTGCATCTACCTTGTACTCTCCCGTGATGTCATTGATCTTTGGTAACTCCCTGGCCGATTTGTAGTCCATGACGTGAAAGTCATTGTCTATTATGCACCCTAAGTCGATATACCCCACCAGATGCAGGTCCATGTCCTCACCCCCCGGCACCGGCAAGATTAGGAGTGGCTCAGTAAAGACCGGGTGGATGATTCCCTCCCATTTGTCCTTGAACCCATGGAAGCTGGTCATCAGCCTGTTGTACTCTTTATCCAAAAGCCATTTTGTGGCTTTCCCGTCAGTCCACTCCGAGCCCTCGTTAGAATACCAAACCTCTTTAAACGGTCGATATTTCTTGGTCCTATACCCATCCTCAATCGGGGTCTCAGGGACGGCTCCTACATCCATCTTACCACCAGCCATAATTTGATTCATGAGGATCTCGTACCCATCGTGCATGGCATTACCATACGCTAAAGGCAGACTCTGTTTACTGGGTAGTTTGTCTATTCGAGAAAACTTATACTTCATAGAACAGGATGCCATGTCATTGCATCCGGACGGGGACAGGCCGAAAAAGTAATCCCTGTTCTGGGCTCTTTTATCCAAACCACCTTCATTCATCACCTGCCACCCAGGGCAGTCTTCTAGTTTTGTAATTTTCATTCTTACTCCTATCTTATGTGTGTGCCCGCCAAATAGGCGGCATTAGGTGGCATAGTATTTTTCCCATACCCCTTCTCTTCTTTTCGCGTCGACCACTTCTTTACACGCCTCCAATACACCCTCGCAATACCCAGGCTCAGTTACTAAAAACTCTTGGTCGTCGAGGGTGTACCAATGCGCCTTACCATCAGCCTCCAGGCGTACCCAAACAGCGGTACTCCCAGACCGGCATATCTCCCAGATCCTATACCTCTGCACCGGCGTTGGCTTATTGCGCTTAATCTTTGTTTCTATATTCACCGAGACGCCCGGCTCAAGCCCATGGGTCCCAATGACCAATAAGTCTGGCCGACCAGCCCCGGTAAGTAGG
>Ga0307378_10007216_pt1 | contig 15002 bp, 8 predicted proteins | sample UN1MG_FD_202238 | JGI IMG/M metagenome (GOLD analysis project Ga0307378, IMG submission 202238) | Soil microbial communities from Risofladan, Vaasa, Finland - UN-1 | ecosystem: Environmental > Terrestrial > Soil > Coastal area > Acid sulfate soil | place: Finland: Risofladan, Vaasa | collected...
TTGTCCGTCAACTTGGGAGTCAGCCATTCCCGTACGGCGCCGTCCTCGTTGATCAGGTACTCCGGCATCTTGGACAGCATCCTCTCCCAGACGGGGATCCTGTTCTGATTGACATTCAGTTCGCGGGAAGCGGCTATGGTGTTCCGGAGAAGTTCCTTGGCCGCGGCCACGTCCATGGTGGCGTTGAACGTCGTCTGGGACCTCGTGTTGCCGGGGGCATTCTCCGGAGACTGGGTCGGGCTGAACACGTATTTCCCGTCGGGGCCCTCGTACAGGTAATCCTCGAAGAACAGGGCCGCTTTTTCCATGAACGGCAGGGCATGCTCGGCGAGGAATTTGCGGTCGCCCGTATAGAGCCAGTAGTCGTAAAAGAAGTGGGCCGCCCAGGCCGCGCCGGCGACCCAGAATTGGCCCGGAAACGACACGGCAAAAGCATTGTTGTAGCCGTTCGTCGTCGACCGCGACGGGAGAACGATCCCCCTCGCCCCGAAGATCATCTTCGCGTTGACTTCGAGGTAGGGGACCAATCCCTCCATGTAGGACGTATAGGCCAGCAGAAGCTCGGGCGTGTTGGCCATGAGCATGCTGGCAATCGACGAAGGGACGTTCCCGTTGTGCGTAAAATCGCTGGCCCAGGGCGGGTCATAAGTTCCGGCCCAGACGCCCTGGAGCGTCGGCGGCAGGTCGCTCGTGCTGGAGATGATGTTGTAACGGCCGGCGTCGAAGACCTTTTCGAGAAGCGCCCTCGAGGGCTCGGCGTCGGTCGTCTTGGCCAGCAACTGTTCCGTGGTCAGGTTATGATCCGCCCCCCCGCCCAGATCGAGCTTCATCCGGAGGAACATCTCGCCGTGGATTTTCTCGTGCTTCCGCAGAAGGTCGCCGTAGTCCGGGGGCAGCTTGGCCAGGGCTTTCTTCGTGGATTCGATCATGGATTTCTCGAATTCGTCGAGCACCTTGATGTCGACAAAGACGAGCACTTCGTCCGCGCCCGTGACGACCAAAGCCGGGCCGTTCGTCGTCGTCGCCCCATTCTTGGCGACGACCCGGGCTACGCCTTCCAAGCCCTGGATGCTGCCGGGATAGGCGCGGATGAATCCATTGCGGTAGGTCAGCGCGGACGGGTCCGTGGTCGTAGCCAGGTTGGTGATGTTCGCCCTGAATCTCCTATTGTTAGGTTCCCGGGGCGCAAGCTCCAGCCGGCAATTGACCCGGCCCGGACCAGGACCCGTGATCTGCACGACGGCCAGACCGTCGGCCCGGGAGACGAAAAGCCGGCGTTCGAACACGCCCCGGCTGTCGGACCAATGGACGGTCGTTTCGCCGGTCCGGAAATTCGTGGAGCGCATATAGTCCGCGACGCTTCCTTCCGCCTCCATCTTGATCCTGAGGTCGAAAGCGGGCATCAGGGGGTCGGGATAGAGAAAGCTTTTCTGTTCGGAGACATCGACCGCCAGTTGGGCCGCCTGGGCGTAAAGCCCCCGCTCGATGAGACGGCGGATTTCGAACAGCCTCGTCGCCGTGGCCGGAGGAAGGATGGGGGCGCGCTCGGGCACGAACATCCGCTTATGGCTGAAGATGACGATTTCGTCGAGGGCGCGCCCGAGAACGCTCGCCCCGATCGTCCCGTTGCCGCTGAGGAGGCCCTGTTCCCAGGTTTCGCCCGGTTCGGAGCTGATGAAGCCGCGTTCGGGAACGGCGAGTTTTTTCGACGGCTGAGCCGCATCCGAGGGCGAACCGGACGCCGGGAGGGCGGCGACCGCCCAAAAACTGACAACCAAGGACAGGAACGCAAGAGCAACCGAGCTCCTGTACGGTTTGTTCATGGTTTTCCTCCTTGATATCGGTGGGTTCTCCGGCCCTGTTCATCCTTTAGTTAGCGGGATCCTTTTGCTGCGGGTGGCCTCCCTGCAGCTTCGAAGAGAAGGAATAGCGTCCCGAGCCGATCTCGAAAACGACGGCTCCGCGGTCGGGCCGGAGAAAGGTCACGTTCTCAGCCTCGGTCGCCGGGCGGCCGCCCTCCGTGACCACCGCCGCATCGGTCCCGGGGATATACACCAACGCCGTCGTATTGGGGGGGATGGATACGTCCAGGATGAAACGTCCCTTCTCGATCCGCCACTCGCTCCGGACCTCTCCGCGGATGGTCACGACTCCGCCTTTGGCCCAAGTCAGGTCTCCGACGGGTTGCGGCCGGATAAGGATCCGGTCGAAGCCGACGGCGTCAGGAGAGGGTTGAATGCCCGCCAGCCAGGAAAAAAGCCACTCGCTGACCGAACCGAACATCGGGTGATTATGCGAAAACGTGTTGTCGCTGAACTCCCAGTGTTCCCAAAGGGTCGTCGCTCCCCGTTCGAGCATATACCCCCAGCCGGGAAACCCGCGGCGGTTGACTAGGTTATAGACCACATCGGCCCGCCCGGCGCGGGACAGGCTGTTGAGGACGAATTTCGTCCCGAAGATCCCGGTCGTCAAATGCGGGCCCTGGGCGGCCAGGACTTTCCGGACGAGCGCCTGTTCGGCGGCCGTCCTCTCGCCCTCGGCCAGAAGCCCGAGCTCGAGGGCGGCGGCGAGCCCGGCCTGGGTCAGGGCCTCGAACTTGTCGGGCCCCGGAGGAAGGAGCTGTTTACGATAAGCGGTCCTGACGGCCTCGGCCAGGCCGGCGTAGCGGATGGCCTCGTCATTCTTCCCCAGAATACCGGCCAGGTAGGAGACGATACCGGCGGTTTGATAGAAAAGCGGCGTGACCAGATAAGGGACCTCGGTAGGCTCGAGGCTCTCGTGGTCTGCGAGCCCGTCGCGGACGATGAGATCGGGATTCTCGCGGATCACGAGCTCGAGCCACCGCCGCGACGTCTCGTACTGCTCCTCGACGAGACGGTGGTTGCCGTAGTAGCGAACGAGCTGCGATTGAAGGAGCGGATGGGCCATGGCCCAGGCCAAGCCGCAATATTGGATGCCGACGAACGGGGCCGTGTCCGTCAGCATGCCGTCGGGCCGGGCCGCGTCCGCCCAATCGCCGGCGGCCTTGGCATAGAAGCCGGCCATATCGAAGTTCATCATAAAGGCGTCGTTGGTCGCGACGAGATCGCCCCCGTAGCCGAATTTCTCGCGGTGGGGACAATCCGACTGGACACTGAAGATATTGCTGAGGAAGGTCCGGACCGTCATCTCCTGGATGCGGTTCAGAAGATCGTTCGAGCAGGAAAACGTTCCGATGGTGTCGACATCCGAATTCAGCCGGAGGGCCTCGAGGTCGCCGAGCGCCGGTCTCCGGGGAAGGCCGGCGACTTCCGCATAACGAAAACCGTGGAACGAGAACCTGGGCGTATAGGTCTCTTCGCCTCCGCCCTTGGCGATATAACAATCACTTTGCTCGGCGAACGCGGGCGCGCCGGGACCGCCGATGGGCTCTCCGCTCCTGGAGCGTCCTTTGATCTGGCCGCAGATCGAAGTCAAGGTATTGAGCGTGCCGTCCTCATGAAGCAGTTCGCCGAAACGGATCTTGACCGGCGTCCCCGCCGGGGCCCGAAGACGGAGGCTGGCCCACCCGGCAAAATTCACGCCAAAATCGTAGATGAAGACGCCGGATCTCGGTTCGGTGACCGCGACGGGCCTGAAGCGGGCCGTCACCCGGATCGGCGGCTGGGGCTGGGCTTGGAGAGTCCCCATGGGCGTGGCGCACGGGACCGCGTTCGCCCAGGCGGAATCGTCGCATCCGGGCGTGTCCCATCCCGGGACTTCCCTGCGGGCGTCGTAGACTTCCCCGAGATAGACGTTGTTCCGCAGGATCGGACCGCCTCGGACTTTCCAGGTCGGATCCGTACCGATCACGACTCGGGATCCGTCTTCGAGCTCGACCTCCAGTTGCCCGATCAATCGCGGGCGGCCGACGGGGAGGGCTTCGCGAAGATTCCGGTTGCCCCACATCCGGAGCGGCAGCGGGTTGAACCAGCCGTTGCCGACCATGACGCCGAGGACATTCTCTCCTTTTCGAAGGAGACGGGTCACATCGTAGGTGCTGTAATACACGCGCTTCCGGTAGTTGGTCCAACCGGGATCCATGACATGATCGCCGATCCGCCGGCCGTTGAGGGACGCTTCGTAATAGCCGAGTCCCGTCACATAGAGACGGGCCCGTTTCGCCCTTTGGGGGAGGACGAAGGATTTCCGGAAGAGCGGCGCCGGATCGTCCGCATAGAAATCCTCGTCCCGCTCGGGAGAGGGCTTTCCGTCCTCGATCCAGCGGGCCCGCCAATCTCCCGGATCGAGGAGGGCCATTTCCCAGAATGCCGGCCGGCTCCACGCGGAAGGGTTTCCGTCGGCGTCCCAGACGCGGACTTTCCAATGGCAGCGAAGCCCGCTCCGGAGGGTTTTTCCTCCATAAGCGATTTGGAGAGTTTCGCGGGACGCGACCCGTCCGCTGTCCCAGAGATTCCCCCGGTCTCCGGCGAGGGATTCGGGCGAATCGGCGACCAGAACCTGGTAGGCCCCTTGGACTTGACCCCGAAGGCGGGATTCCAGGATCCAGCTCAGCCGGGGTTTCTGAGCGTCGATCCCCAGAGGATCGACGCGGTATTCGCACTTCAAACCGGCCGGGGCGAGGTCCGAGGCGCCGGCGTTCCGGCCGAAAGCCGCAGGCCGCAGGAGGGAAGCGGCTCCGAGGATGAAGACGGCAAGTCCGAACCGTGTCCTCGCTTTTTTCAAGTCGATCATCGCACTCCGTCGGCCGTCATTGAAAATTCTTCCGGGCCGCGACGAGATCGCGGATCCACCGCCCGCAACGCATTCGAAGGTCCTCGAGGGTGGCGCCGTAACGCGCCTCTCCGGCCAAATTGTGTTTTTCCTGGGGATCGTTCTCGAGGTCGAAGAGTTCGACGTAGTCGGGGTGGCGGGGGTACTGGACGTACTTCCAACGGTCCGTCCGCACGCATTCGCTCTGGGGGATCTCCGGGTGATCCCAGAGTTCCTCGCAGAAGATCTCCGTGCGCCACCCCGGACTGGCCCGGCCCAGCAAGGGTCTGAGGCTTCGCCCCTGGCTCGCATCAGGGATCTTGACCCCGGCGAAATCCAGGAGCGTCGCCGGCAGGTCGACGTTCAGGGTCAATTCCCGTCTGACCAGATCCCGGTTTTCCCGAGGCGCCCGGGGATCATAAACGACGAGAGGAACGTTGGTCGACAGGTCGTACATCAGCCACTTGTCGGCGTAGCCGCGCTCGCCCAGAAAATAACCGTTATCCGACGTATAAATGATGATCGTCTTCCTGTCCAATCCGAGGCGTTCGAGCTCGGCCCGGATACGCCCGAGGACCAGGTCGATCCCGCTGATCATCCGGTAATAGCCCTTGACCATGGTCTGGTATTTTTCAGGCGTGTCGAACCGCCACGCCCATCGCGTCCGGCTCATGGTATTCTTCAGAAAATCGGGCTGGGCCTCATAATAAGCCGGGGCGGCCATCTCCGGGACCGGAATGTCGAGGTTCCTGTAGAGATCGTCCACGGCGGGCGGCCAGAAGTACTGCTTGGGATCTCCGTCGTCGGCGTGGGGAGCCCAGGGGCACCAGGCGAGGCAGAACGGCTGTTCCGCCTTGACGCCGCGGAGGAATTCGATGGCGTATTCCCCCTCAACTTCGGTCATGTGCCGCTCGACGCCGTCGATCGTCTGGACGTAGGGGAAACTCGTGAACTTGGCGAAGTCGAACATCTCCTCCTCGACGCCCTTCCCCACCGCCACGCCGAACTTGCCGACGAAGCCGGTGCGATACCCGGCTTTCCGGAGGAGGACGGGATAGCTGATATCGGTGAACGTCCTGGCCAGAGGAGGCTTGGTGAAGGTATAGGTGTGGGTCCGCTCGAAGGTCCCGGTCAGAATGCTCGCCCGGCTGGCCGCGCAGATCGGAGTCGTGACGAAGGCCCGTTCGAACCGGACGCCCTGGCGGGCCAGCGCGTCGACGTTCGGGGTCCGGATGATCCGGTTTCCCGCGCAGCCCATGGCATCGAAGCGCTGGTCGTCGGTCAGGATAAAAAGGATGTTCGGCCGGCCACCGTCCGCCGTGCCGTCCGCTGTCCGCGGCCTGAGCGCCAGGGCTCCCAGCCCCGCCGCAGAGGCTCCCAGAAACTCGCGTCGGGTGAGGCTTTTCGGGTGGATCATTTCGCCTTCTGTTTATCGGAGTAGAGTTCCCGGACACGATCGACGACGATCGCGAGCAGGATGAGAAGTCCGAGGAACGAATTGGCGTAATACGGATTCGCTTTCACCTCGATCAAACCGTGCTTGATGAGCATGAAAATGGCCGAGCCCATGAAAATGCCCAGCGCCGAGATGACGCCGCCGCTGAGCCCCGTTCCGCCGATGATGGCCACGGCGAAGGAAATGATCAGCCAATCGTCGCCGGTCTCGGGCGCCGCCGAACCGAGCTTGGAGGCCCAGAGCACCGCGGCCAGCGCGGCGAACGCCCCGGACAGGACGTGCGCCCAGACGACCATCCGGTCCGTGGCGATCCCGGACAGACGGGCCGCGGCGGGGTTGCCGCCCGTGGCCAGCAGCCGGCGGCCGAAGATCGTATTGCGGAACATATAGCCGACCAGGCCGAGCAGGAGCACGACGAGCAGGAACACGTAGGGGACGCCGAAAAGGGTCTTTTGCCCGATGAAACTGAACGACTCCGGGACTTTATAGGGCGAGCCGCCGGAGATGCCGGAGCGCAATCCCATGAAAATGAACATCATCGACAGCGTGACGATGAACGAATCGATCTTCAGCCGGGTGATGAGCATCCCGTTGAGCGCGCCCGCCAGGAGGCCGACGCCGAGGGCCAAGATCACGGCCAGCCAGGCCGGCAGGCCCCAGGTCTCAAGTCCCAGACCCAGGACGATGGTCGTGATGCTGCCGATCGCCCCCACGGCCAGGTTCATCTGGCCGACGACCAGACAGAACGCCTGGGACAAGGCGACCAGGACGTAAAACGCCATCTGCCGAGAGACGACGAACATGGTATAGCCGCTGATGAAGCTCTGCGACAGGAGGGCGAGGACGGCGAAGAGGATGGCCGTGGAGATGATCAGGCCGAGCGTCCGCCCGCTGATCCGCTCGCGGCGGTCACCCGCCTCCGCGCGGGGACTTCGCGGGCCGGGGCGTTTCGGATCGTTCTTGGCCATGCTGGGATCCTCCCTCAATTCAAATACCTCCCGATGGCCGCGCTGACTTCGGCATAGGTCCTGGTCCCGTCGTCGACACCGGAAATCTCGCCCACGACCCGGCGGTCGCGGAAGACGAGGATCCGGCTCGCGATCCTGATGATCTCCGGCATGTCCGAGGAGATGAGGACGATCGCCTTGCCCCGGGTCTTGGCCAGGTCCCAGATCAGCTGATGGATCTGTTCCTTGGCGCCGATATCCACCCCGACGGTCGGCTCGTCGATGATCAGGATATCGCAGTCCGCGGCCAGCCATTTCGAGATACAGACCTTCTGCTGATTACCTCCGCTGAGGTCCTCCGTCCTCTGGTTCGGGCCCGTCGCTCGAATGCTCAGGCCTTCGATCATGTCCCGGGTGATCGCGACTTCCTTGGACCGGCTGACGGCCCGGGTCAGCCGGTTCACGATCCGCGGCCAGACCGTGATCGTGATGTTCGTGCTGACCGCCGACTGGAGCAGAAGCCCCTCTTCTTTCCGATTCTCGGTGACATAACCGATGCCGTAGCGCTCCAAGCTGTCCGCCACGCTGCGGATGCAGGCCTTCTCCCCCCGGACAAGGATCGTGCCGGCGTCCAACCGGTCCTCGCCGATCAGGACGCGAGCGAGCTCGGTCCGGCCGGCGCCGACGAGGCCGTAGAAGCCGAGGATCTCGCCCGCATGGACCGCAAAGCTCACGTCCTCGACCTTGCCTTCCCGGACGACATGCTCCGCCCGGAGCATCTCACGGCCACCCTCCGCGCCGAGCCTCCCCAGATGGGTCTGGGTGACGTCGCGGCCGATCATCATCTTGACGAGCTCCGCCTGGGTCAGTTCGTCGATCCGTTTTGTCCCGACCAAGCGGCCGTCCCGAAGGACGCTGACCTTGTCGCACAGGGCGAACACCTCCTCGAACTTGTGCGAGACATAGACGATCGTCACGCCCTTGTCCCGCAGGCCGCGCAGGATCCCGAAAAGATTGTGGGCCTCGTGCTCGGTCAGCGAGCTCGTGGGTTCGTCCAGAAGCAGCACCCGGGCATCGGCGGCAAGGGCCTTGGCGATCTGGACGAGCTGTTTCTGGGCGGCGCTCAGGCGCTTGATCACCGTGTCGGGCGCGAGGGGGAGGCCGACCATGTCCAGGTAGAAACGGGCCCTGCCGTTGACCGCGGCCCAGTCGACGATCCCCGTCTTCCCCCGGGTGACCATCTTGTCGAGCATGATGTTCTCGGCGATCGTGCTTTCGGGGATGACCTGGATCTCCTGGCTGACGATGTCGATGCCCTGGGCCAGGCTGTCGCGATAGCTTCGGAAGCCCAGGCGCCGGCCCTTGAATAGAACCTCGCCCCGGTCCGGCTGATAGATCCCGGTGATGAGCTTGATCAGGGTGCTCTTTCCGGCCCCGTTCTCCCCGACAAGGGCGTGGATCTCTCCCGGCTCGAAGCGCAGGCTGACGTCGTCGAGCGCCCTGACGCCTGGGAAGCTCTTGCTGAGGCCCTTGAGTTCGAGCATGAACGGGGCTCCTGTCTATTTCGGCGGGCGCAGGTACCGGGTCTTGAGGTCGGCGGCGATCCCGTCCGTGATCTTCCGGACATCGGACGCATACGTTTCCAGATTGTCCTTGGTCACGATGACGATGCCCGCGTCGATGAACTGGTAGTCCCTGACCGGCGTCCAGCCGTCAAGCAGGAGCTTCAGGAGCATGCAGGAAATATAGCCGTGGCCCGGAGGATTCTGGGCGATCGTGGCGTCGATGGCGCCGTCGCGGATAGCCTGGAGCACGGTGTCGCCCGTATCGATGCCGATGAAGCGGATGCGCTTGTGGCCGGGGTCCTTGTGCCATTCCGTCAGCACGGACGCCGCGGCGATGGTGGGGTTGTAGCCCGTGGTGATCATCCCGTCGATCTCGTTCATCCGGGCCGCCAGGGCGCTCTGGATCTTGACCGTCGCCTCGCTGACCTGGGTCATGTCCGAGATCGTCTGGATGATCTCGACCCCGGGGTGGCGGGCGACGACCTCCCGGATGCCGTCGTCGCGCTTCTTGGTGTTGATGTCCGTCACGAGCTCCAGGACGTTCAAGATGCGGCCCTGTCCGCCCATGAGGTCGATCAGCTTGTCCGCGGCCGTCATGGCCGCCGCCTTGATGTCGGTGGCCACGGTGAACGGGACGGGCGTGGGCAGGCCGGGTTCCGCGCCGTAAGCCACGACCAGCTGGCCGCGGCTTTTCAGTTGACCGAACAGCGCGTTGGCCCCGGCCGGATCGCCGGGATAGATACTGAAAGCCTTGTGGTCCTTTGTCGAAAGGGCCTCGACGTTCACGTTCTCGTTGTCCTGTGTCCACTGCTGGCCGACGACCTTAAGGACCCGGACCCCGGTTTCCCGTTCGAAGCGTTCGACGCCGCTCCGGACCTCGGTCTTATAGGGATGGGGCATCATCCCGTACCAGACGATCGGCTCGACGCCCGTCTTTTTCCGATCGATGTTAACGACGATGATGACGGCCGCCAGAACGACGACGGCGATGATGAGAACGGTCTTTTTCATCTCGATCCCTCCCGGCCCGGCAGCCCCAAGACCCGCCAAACGGACGCGGATATCAGGCTTGAGATTTCGTCATTATAACACGATTGAGACACGCTCAGCGGGGCTCCAGGGCGATCTTGACAGGCCGGACGGAGGCCTTCTGGACCCAGACGACCAGGTCGGTCCCCTCGAGCGTCCGGACATGTCCAAACTTAAAGGTCGGTCCGTGTTCGGCGGGCCGGCCGTCGATCTTGACCGCGACATTCCCGTCGCCCCATCCTTTGATATAAAGGACGACATTCCCCAGGGGCGATTCCTCGGCCGCCTGAAACTCAAAGACCGCGGCCACAGGCCTCCCCAGATCCGGGCAGGAGAGAATATAGGCCCGTTGTGACAGGTCGTAGCCTTCGGCACGTAGCCCCGCCCCCTGAACTGCCAAGCGGGGCGCATGGGCCCAGGACCTCCCGAGAGCCGCCAGCCCTTCATAGGGGCCTCCGGTGACGCCGTATATCCAACTCGCCCAGGTCGTGGCTTCGGGACCTTCATGCCTCGGAGGATCCGTGTACGAGATGGAAAAGTGCGTGACGCGGTCGGCCGCCACCGCGTACCGGCCGTCCGACGGCAGGAGAGAGACCGGGAAGTGGTTATAGGCCGGAAAATTCGATACGCCCGCCCGGACCCTTCCGACGTAGACATGCATCCGGCATCCCGGTTCGAAGATGATGAAGGGCTTGGCCTTCGACTTCAGGTTCACGACCTGGATGTTCGGATCGTCCGGCCGGAGTTTTCGCCAGAGGCCCGGGTCGTTCATCTCTCCCGGCCAGGAGTAGACCTGGCTCTCCCCTTTCAGGTTGAGAAGAGTCAGGGCATCCTGGTTCAGAATATCCTCCGAGCTCTGGCCAGGCTGGCAGAGGGGAATGGTCTCCTGGATCTCGGACGGCGATTCCCGGCCCAGGAATTCCGTGGGCCAGACGACTTTGCGGACGGCCGTCAGATCGGGATAGAAATAGTAATACTCGTCCACCCATAATCCCCAGCCCGACTTCTCATCGACCCGCCAAAAATGGTCGCGCGAACTGACGGGGGCGTAGCGCCAGTGGACCACGACCCGGGCCTCGCTCGATTCCAGGATCCGGACCTGGGAATAGAGACATCGCGGGTCTTCCATGTGCTCGTAACATCCCTCGGCCCCATCCCATGTTTCGACGCTCTGGTCGACGATCCACTGCCCGTTCTCCATGACCCAGGCCGGACCGTAGCGCGTCCCCCGCCAGAAGACGACACGGACCGGCGAATCGTCGAACTGGACGACAACGTCCGCGGCCTGGCCGACGGGCCACAGCGCGTCCCAGCCGACGTCGTATCTGAGCTTTGTGTAATAAGCGCCGAAGCGCCCCGGCCCGGGAGGACCGGAAGGCAGCCGGGGAAGGGGAAGATCGGGGGCTGAGATCAGCGGCACGGCTTCATAGGATTGTTTCAGCTCTTCCGCGGAGAGCGCCCGATCGGTGATTCTGACCTCGTCCATGATGCCGTCGAACGCGTACCAACCCGCGACCGTCCCGGCACCCTGCCCAACGATGTGCGAGGGCTTTTTCGTTTCGGGATTCATTCCCATCAGCAGGTCGGCACCGTCGGCATAGGCCGGTATCCCTTGAAAACCCAGCGAACCCGCCTCCCGGCCGTCGAGGAACAGGGAGATTCCGCTCCGAGCATCGAACACCGCGGCGATATGGGACCATTTTCTCAAGGGCAGCGCGACCCCCGACAGGCATTCCTTCCATTCGCCGCGGACGGAGACCCTCAGGCCGAATTCACCTTGAGGCCCGATCCCGAAGGAATAGCCGACGAGCCCGTCTCTTTCCTGGCTGAGGACGGGGCACCAATTCCAGGGCAGCGCCGCCGGGGCTACCCAGGCCTCCACCGTGAACGCCTCGCCCAGGCGCGGGGTTTTGTTTCCCTTCCGGATGACGCGGGTGGTGTAGCCGTCGAACTTGAGGCCGGTTCCCGAAACCCCGGGCACGAACACGAAATGACCTTCGATGGGATCCTTGATGCCGCTTGCGACGTCGGTCGTCGACCGGACCGCCGCTTCCCCATCGAACGTCCACCGGGCGGACGGACCTTTCCGGCTCTCCTGAGATGGAGGCCCTGCCGATAGGCCGGCCGCCAACAAGGCGATGGTGATGAGGGTTCGGATCTCGCTATTTTTCACGCTCTCCCTCCCTTCCGGGCCGGTCCGACGTTCAATGGCTCTCGCTGAGAATTCGGGAGACCTCCTCGAGCGTTGCGACCCTGGGATGATTCCGGTAGTCCGGAAGGACGAGGGACTGCAGGGCCAGCGCCGCAAGCTCTTCCTCGGGAACGTGGAGTTCGTGGAGTTTGCGGTCCAGTCCGATCCTGCGGATGAAGCGCTCGATCGTAGTGCACGACATCCTGGCCGCCTTCCGTTCTGTTTCGGCACCTAGCTTCTTGTCCATGATCCGGCCCACAGAGGCGAATTTCGCCGGCGCAGCCCGGTAGCTGTAACGAAGGATCGCGGGATAGACGACGGCCAGGGCCTCTCCGTGCGAGATGTGGGGATAAAGCCCTCCGATGGCCATGCCGATGCCGTGGGGCAGGGTCACGCCCGAGTTGGCGATGCAGAGACCGGCCAACGTGTCGGCCCAGGCCATCCGCTCCCTGGCCTCGAGATCGCGGCCGTTTTTGACGGCCGCGGGCAGGGCCTTGGAAACGATCGTCAGGGCCTCCAAGGCCATCATGTCCGTATAAGGGGATCCGCCGGGGTTGATGAAACTCTCGAACGCGTGCGCGAAAACGTCGAATCCCGTCGCGGCGGTCACGCCGGTGGGCACCGTCAGCATGAGCTCGGGGTCGACGATGCTCGTCCGCGGATAGAGAAGGGCGTGGTAGAGCGCGGACTTGTTCTTTTCAGCGGGGTTCGTGACGACCGCCACCTGGGTCACGTGCGATCCGGTCCCGGACGTGGTCGTCACAGCCACGACGGGCAGGGTCTTATCCGTCGGCTGTTTCTCCCGGAAAAAAAGATAATCCCAGGCCGTTCCCGCGTGGGTCGCTTCGACGGCGATCGCCTTGGCGGTATCCATGCTCGAGCCGCCGCCGAGGCCGAGGACGACGTCCGCTTTGAAGTCCCTGGCCATTCGGGCCCCGGCCGTAACGACTGCGGTGGTCGGATTGGGGATGACGCCCGAGAAATGAGCGGTCGGGATCTTGGCTGCGGCCAGCAGCCCTTTGACCTTCCCGAAAAGGCCGCCGAACTCGGGTGCGTCGGGCACGGTCACGAGAAGACAGCGGCCGCCCCACCGGGCGACCGACGACGGGACGTCTTTCAGACGGCCCCGTCCGAACCGGATCTCCGTTGGCTGGTGGTAACTGAATGGCTTCATGGTCTCTCCATCCCCGGAATGACGTCTTTCTCTTCGGTCAATATATTCTAACTCCGATCCCCCCGGAGGTCGATGAAGACCTTCATCGACCTCTCCCCTTCACGATCGACGAAATCGTAGGCGCTCTTGTATGCCTCGAAGGGGAAATGCGTCGTCTCCAGCGGCCCCGTGAGCACGCGCCTGTCCCTGATCAGGCGAACCGCCTTGACGAAATCCCGGCGCCGGTACATGAGCGTCCCCGTAAGCGCCAGCTCGCGGTCCTGGAGAAAGCCCATGTTGACGCGCGGCCGGTCTCCGTAGACGCCGACGGCCACGATCTTCCCGCCCTTCTGGATGGCTTCGATGGCCGCGTTGACCGCGGCCTCGGCCCCGGCGCATTCGAAGGCCGTATGGAAACCTTTCTTCCCGAAAACCCGGGCCGCCGCGTCGTCCAGGCTCTCCGATCTCGCGTCGGAGACCGACCGGAGACCGCACCGGCGGGCGATATCTAGACGGAAGGGGCTGATGTCCGTGATCAGGACCTTCGCCCCCATGGCCCGGGAGACCTGCCCGACGAGGTTGCCGATGGGCCCGGCGCCGAGGACGGCGACATTCGTCCCGGCCACGCGTCCCGCCCGGGCGACCGAATGGACCCCCACGGCCGTCGGCTCGACGAGCGCGCCCTGCTCGAAGCTGAACGACGCGGGAAGGGGGACGATATTCGCGGCCTTGGTCACGAAAAAATCCTGGGCGCAGCCGGGGGCCTGGAAACCCTGGACCTTGAGGACGTCGCAGATGTGGTAGTCCCCCCGCCGGCAGGGCCCGCAGCGTCCGCATACGATCTGGGGAGTGGCCGTGACCTTCGATCCCACCCGGATATTCCTGACGCGTTTCCCGACGGCCTCGACGACGCCAGAGAATTCGTGGCCCTGGACGACCGGGTAGGATGTGAAGGGGTGGCGTCCGTGCCGGACGTGAACGTCGGAACCGCAAACCCCGATGGTCACGACGCGGATGAGGACGTCGTCGGGTCCGGGCCGGGGAACAGGGACATCGCGGAATTCGATCTCGCCTGGAGAAGTCATGACCGCCTGTCTCATTCCTGTCCTCCTTTATATCCCGCAATGATGATATGCGTTCCTTAGGCGTATGAAAAGCGACGCCGTTCTTTTGTCTTGAAAATCCGGCCGGCCGGCGTGACCCGCCCTCGATCAATGTACCAGCCCTTGAGTGAATTTTCCAGCCAAATGAGGTGCTCCCCATATGAGGTCCAGTTTATAGGGATGAGGTCCGGCAAGACATCTAGGCCTTCGGTAAGATTTTAAATGGCGCGATTCGCGGTGTTGAAAAAAAAACAGCATGGTGCTATTATGAAAAAAATTGTGCCGCAGGTGCCCTCCAGGGTAAATTATACAACGCCAAACCTTTGTGACCCTTTGTGACACTTCGTGGTGAAAAAATGATTCGTATTCCTTTTCTGGACTCACACACCGGCGGCGAACCTACCCGACTGATAGAAACGCCTCCCTTCGACCTCGGAACTGGTTCGGTTGCTGACAAATTATCCAGGCTGAGAAAAGACCACGACGACTTCCGCACCACCGTCCTCAACGAACCCCGCGGATCAGATGTCCTCGTCGGCGCATTGCTCGTCGAACCCGCAGACCCGACCTGCCAGCTCGGAGTCATCTACTTCAACAACGTCGGCTACCTTGGCATGTGCGGACACGGCACCATCGGTCTCATCGCGTCCCTCGCCTATCGTGGGCGAGTCACCGAAGGCACAGTTCGAGTGGAGACACCGGTTGGGGTTGTTGAAGCAACTCTGCATCCCCTATCGTTGCGAGGAGCGAACGATAGTGAGCGACGAAGCACTCTCCCAATGCATGAGGGGATTGCTTCGGGCAAAGAGCAAGAGCGCCCTCGCAAC
>Ga0307378_10007218_pt1 | contig 14998 bp, 23 predicted proteins | sample UN1MG_FD_202238 | JGI IMG/M metagenome (GOLD analysis project Ga0307378, IMG submission 202238) | Soil microbial communities from Risofladan, Vaasa, Finland - UN-1 | ecosystem: Environmental > Terrestrial > Soil > Coastal area > Acid sulfate soil | place: Finland: Risofladan, Vaasa | collected...
GTTCCTTCAACCAATCAAGTATTTCTTGTTCTCGTAATTCCTTCAGCAAGAATTCAACTTGCCCCTCAATTCCTGTATTATTTACGTCTGAAGCAAGTTTATCGGCTTTATCATGCTCTTTATCGTACCCAGAGCCTTGATTAACCTTTGAAGCTGCTATTTCGTTTGCCACTTCGTAAACGAGTTCGTCCAAAATAGATTCATCACCCATTTCGGATATTTTTGCTATCAAATCTCCTTTGTCTTTACCCAGCACCACTTTAAGAGCTAACTGAGCCAATACCTTTTTGACATCGCCTTTGCGGACAAAGGATGCTTTAGTCTTTTTGTGTTTATAGGTTTTGATGCCTAGGGACTTAAGTTCCACTTTCAATGCTGCCTTGGTAATAGCCATTTTGTTTCGCCTTTTAAAATCTAAAGAGTTATCTTTAAATTTAACGTGGGGGTGAGGGATGAAAGAAAACGATAAGTCTCGTAAATCCGAGCAACTATCTTTGTTGTTGCGGGAATTGCATAATATAGACAAGGCTTTGGGCGCGAAGGCTTTCGAGAAAAGTCGTCAAAAATTATTGGTTTATCGGCGTGGGCTTGTGGAATTGATAGATTCTGAAATAAATGAGTACTTTTTGCCGCTTCCTTGGTGGCAAAGGTTGTTAGATCCCCTCAAGCTTTGGTTCTTAGCGTTCTTATCCCTGTTCTTAACTCCGTTCTTAACTCCGTTCTTCCCTGAACATTTTGATCACCATCATCTACCGCCTTCGCCGCCACCGCCTTCGCACGAACCTTTACCAAGTAATGTAGTAGACCTTGATCTGTATAGAGCCCAGCGTCGGTCGGTTTAATGGCCTTAGACAAAACCAAATTAGTAAAGTTATTGAATTTAATATCGTCGGATTCTGACGGTGAAGCGTTGACAGCGGCCCGGTTGGCTTTGAAGCTTGTGGTAGGGGCTGACGAGTCTTGGGAAAGCGTTGTAGGCGGTACGGCCAAGGATAAGGGCTACGAGGGCGATAATAGCTACAATACATCTTATAGCAAAGGATACCGAGCGGGATTTAAGAAAGCTGCTGCCGCTGCCGCTAAGGGGTGGGCGCGTGCGACTTATACGCCGCACCTTAGAAGAAGGCCATCAGGGAATCTGGTGAATGACCGTCGTAAGATTGCTAAGATTTTTGAAGACTTTTTTTCGGTGTGGGGTCGGTTAAGGGATATCGAGAAGGTTGTGATTGCTGAGATGGTGGATTTTTTTAATGCGAATCAGTGTTTGTATCTTAGGGATTATGATACTTTGAAAGGCATAGCCAAGAAGTATTGGGGCGTTTACGACTGAAAGGTGTAAGATATGTGGTGGTTTTTGTCCTTATGGTTAGCGATGGGTGAGGGTGTGTGGTTAGGGCTGACGGCTTCTAGGTGGGCTGAGTATATTGCTGATGATACTTCGTGGGTGGAAAAGAGTGTTCGTTACTTTTGGACGATGTGTTTGTGGCCTTTAGCGTTGTGGCACCGATTGGACGCGGAGTCTAAAACCAAAGCTAAGGCAGCGGTTATGGATTTTTTTAAGTAGCGCTGAAGCGACTGGCCTCGACAAGCACCATCTTCGTGAAAGGCAATTAACCGAAAATGTTAGTCGCTTCAACGCTTGGTGTCTTATAGCATCTCTATGCGGAAAGTCCATTATTTTAGTAAGCGGTGATAATCATAATTAAGGATCGCGGAGCTTTGGGCATTATTATTAATTTTGTAAGATAGTAAGTCCAACAGATCCCCTGTGAAGTTTGGCGGGCCACTTTCCTTAGCGTCTACGTTGTAGGGGTGGGCTACGATCCGGTGTACCATAAAAGACCTGGGGTCGATAAAGGGTACGATCCACTTCACTTTAGCTTCTTCACGCTTAAGCCAAGCATCTAATTGTTGGATTGTTACGGGTTGTACCACTTTAGATCATCACCCTTCCATTTCCCTATCCATGTAAGACAAATTAAAGTAGACACCTAGTATAACAAGAATTTCTTTCTTTGGGATTTTTATGCGCTTTGTTGCGATTTTGTTCTTGTTGTCGGTGTCAGCGGCCTTGCCGATAGCTTTGGTGGAACAGATTGCCCAAGGCAATATTCTGTGGGTGGTGTGTTTGTTCGGGGGTTTGGTTGGTGTGTTTGTTCGGGGGTTTGGTTGGTGTGTTTGCTTTGGTGATGTTGGTTTTGGCCAGGATTTAAAAATGGACATCAACTTAGGCCGATTTCGCGGAGCATATCTGCGAAGGTGTTGCTTTTAGCCTTTCGGCTATACTTATTGTACCTACTGACAATGATCTCAACTCCTACCTTTGGGGGGTCTTCGATGCTTAAAGCGATTTTGTAGCCCCAAGGTTGTAAGACAAAGCAACCATCAGACAGGTCTTCGACGGTGCATTCTCCCTTAGCGCCTAAGACTTTTTCAATTACGCCCAACCATTCAGCTATTTTTTGGTCTGCTTTGTTTTTAGCGGCGGCGTCTTTGATCGTGTCGTAAGCTGCCCGCTTTTCAAAATGGACTTCGAAAAAGTTTCCAAAGCTAAGGTTAGCGTCCCCGTAAGTTTGGTTGATGTGCTCTTTCAGATTCTTTTGAAACTTATCTAAAAAACCGTCCATAGCCTCGTAAAAATGTTGGTAGAGCTTTTTGTGGAACGCAGGAAATATGGTGCTATTGAATACTAAGCGAACGGAAGTCTTCACCGATCTCTTCGGCTCCTTCTTCGCTTTCTTTTTGGCCCTTTTAGGTTTGGCGGTTCTAGCATTTTTGGCTGGCGGTGGGCGGTAGAAGCTAAAGGTATTAGCATCGGTCCAAATTTTTAGGCGAAAAGTTTCAATCTCGGTGCGGTGCTTGTCATATAACTTGGCTGCCATACGATTGGCTGAGTTCGCCTCGTGTACATAGGAAGACGTTCCTAAAGCTTTCAGCTTATCGATACGCTTGATGATTTTTTCAACGTCAAGGGTCATCGCCCACCTAAACAAATATTTCCGTGGATTCATATAACCCATTAAGGTCACACAATAAATCAAATAATCTTTACATTGTCTAGGGAAAGTTGATTCGGAAGGGTAATACCAACTAGGTGGTGTTTAGGGGTTGCAAAAAAGCCCGCTAAGTTAGCGGGCTGTTCTTTTAGTCATCACAAGTGAAGGGATAACTTCTATTGGTGTTGAATCTATGTCGATCGTACCGACGGGAAAAAACATGATTTATGTATTGTTGGTGTACGTTGCGGCGAGCGCTGCTCCAATCATCACCTCTTCCGGTGAACGAAAAGGAATAATCCCAATTAGCGTTAAAGCCTCGGACCACGATACAACGATTTCTGACGTTAAAGAAATTGTGGAAATTGTCACAAAAGTTTCGAGCGTTTTGTTCGTTATCGAATCGTTGATTGCCGTTGAAGGAAAGGTCGATCCGGCAACCGTCTCTTCTAGGATCGCGGCGGTCTGTGGTTACGGCAATGACGGTATCGCCCTGAACGAGATCGTCAAGGATCGCCCCAGGATTTTCGTCTTGCGGTAGGATGAGTGAATATTGATCTTCGTCAGAAAGGCCTACATTAACGAAGAAGAGTGTCGTAGAGAACAAAATCAGAAAGGGCAATAAAAGTTTCACGGTTAACTCCTTTAAGTTAGAACAATCTAAGATGTCCTAACTGCTTTTTTTGATAAGAGCAATAAGTTTGTGCCCTATCGTTACTAAATATCCTTTTGTCGCCAACACTAACACTGGCGCGGCAAAAGCTAAATCCGAAATTAGGTGGAACCAACCTTGGCCGTGCGGGCACTGGATCTCAATCATATTAATTTCCTTTCATCAATTTTCTTGCGTTCACGGTACATGAACCGGTGAACGCCCCGCTAGTGTCCATAGTCCATGGACCGTGGACTAGCCGCCCCAATGGAAAATTCCTACTACGTTACAAGCTTCGAAGCGGCGAAGAAAAGAGCCCCCGTAATTTTCGGTGCCGGAAAGCAAACAGACTACACCACCTGTAACAGCTTTCCAAACTTCTTCCGACGACCTAGGGTACACGAATTTGTCAAGATTCAATCTTTGGGCTACCTGGGGGTTGGGGAGCACAGGCCAAAAGTTCATGTTTAGCTGGGAGATTTCGCGGGCGACCAGTTCGGGGTTCGAGCCGTGGCCCAGGTAACAGCGGAAGTTTTGGCATTTCAGATCGAGTTTGTCTAAAGCGATAAAATTTCTGGTTAGTTGTAACAGAAGTTTTTGGCTGGGGTTTAGAATCGGTTCGGATGGAATTTTGGTGTCTAGTTCAATCATGCGCTTAGCTTCCCTATATGTTTGGTATGCTTATCTTTTAAAGATAGGGGGAAATTATGGCAACGGTCAAAGATGAACTGGGTAAATTGTTCGATCGGTTGAACGACTTTACCGAATTGGGTAATAGTTATGACCTCACCGGGGACATCGCCCGTATCCCTAAGCTTCAACTCGCTAAGCAAATCGCTGATACTTTTGTATCCAAAGATAACCGCAAAGAACAAGACCTAAAGGATTGGCTTAGGAACTATGTAGCTTCCGCTGGCCTTAAGGTGACAGCCAAAGAAGCTGCCAAAATAAAAGATTGGGATAAGTTCGTTTTCTTCAAGCGCCAATATTCTAATCTCTTGAAGACGATCATCAGAGAACTCGGCGCTTTTGGAAATAAACAAAAATGGTTGGATATTAAAAAGGTTATCAATTCATTAAACAAGATCAATTTGGAAGAGACTTGGGGTCGTGGTAAGGTAGCTTCGGCTGGTCGTATCGAAGCCAGTGAAAAGTCGGATGCGGAGCAAAGGCAAAAAGCTCGGGCCGCTTTAAAGGATCTCCGAGATCACATAGTCCAATACCAAAAGGATATTCAACAAGCGGCTGATATTGAATACCAACTTAGCAGCCGAAGCGAGTTAAAGTCGGCACCTTTCTTTTGGAACAAAGGCGACTTGGTAATCCCTTTCGGGGCGGTGGATAAAGAATACGAAGACCTTTGGGTGATCTTAACCGACAAAAGCGGTAGTCCTGGGTTGGGGCGTAGCCAAAGCTTTCCGGGTATTCAATTCATAAAATTGACCAATCTTTTGAAAGGCCCCTACAACCCCGATCACGCCGACACCCGGATTCGGCAATATATCTTTATCCACGAGTTCACCCACTATCTTGATTCCAAACGAAAGCCCCCTTCAAAAACCACCCAAAAATTCGACAGCGGTGACATAAAAGGCTACTTTAACGATCCTTCGGAATACAACGCCTACTACCAAGAAGCGCTAGAAGCCGTGGAAAATGTCTTGACCAACGATAGATTCGCCAAATTATTTGAAAACCAAACCGCAGACGAATTCATCCGATACGTTAAAAGGCACATCGCCAATTACGGCTTCGTGGAAAACCTAGAACCCAAGTACGAACGTAAGCTTAAGAAAAGGCTAGCGAGGTTCTACACCGAAGTCTTACAACCTAGGATGAAAGAATTAGCGTCGGCTACGGTTCTAGCAGCTTTGAAAAGTGTAGCTTGTAACTAAAACTTCTTCCCGTGCTTCGGTGGTCTGGTTTTGTTATAGGCCATCTTAGCTAGGATAGCGCTGCCTAGTGCATAGCCGTAGGCTTTTTGGAAGTCCATAACCCGGATCACCACGTCAGCTAATTCTTCTTCCACTTCAGAAAATTGCGGGATCTTAGCGGATGCTAGTTGTTCTGGCTTTCTTAACGCTTCTAGGACTTCGGAAACTTCGGAATGGATCAACGCGATCGCTTCCCCAGCGTTCCTTTTTTTGTTGTCGTCGTAGAAGCCTTTTTCGATAGCGGTGATGTGAACTTCGGTAGCGATACTTTCCCAAGCTTTGATAAATTCTTCTTGTTCTTCGATCGACATAGTTTCCCCTGTAAAAATTCTGTACTATCCCCTTCAAGGTATGCTAAGGCTCCTTTCGATTAAAGAAAAGGGGAAAAGGTATGCAAGTCCGCCTTGATGGCAAATATTACCAACAAGACTACGTCAAATGCCCGGACTGTAAACAGGTAATGGTTTTGAAGTTGTCTACGAAGGAAATAAAGATGTGGGAGACCCCCGCCGTTTACTATTCGTGCGGTCAGCCTTGCGGCAATTTCCACTCAGCTTTCCCCAACGGTCAGGCTGTGGGCGAGGCTGCCCCTGCGAAGCTCCGAGAGGCCCGTAGAGCTTGTTGGGCTGAATTTGTGAATGTGGCAGGCCAAGGAAATAAAAGGGCCTTCAAATGGCTGGAAAGGACTTGGGGGTCATCTAAGATCAGCACCTTTAATAACCAGCAATGTAATGAACTTAAAAATGAACTTTTCAGGATCAGCCAATTAAAAGCGTCTACTACACGGTTACTTTAAAAATAGTGTAGTAGACAGTCCCCGATAAGACCGCCCATATATTCCATTCTTCTTGTTTTGACACCCTACGAACTTAAACGAAAGCTAATACCAAGGGGTATGCTATGGTTGCTCAAACCGAAGTTTGGACTATGGCGATAACTATTTGCGTGGGTCTTACGATTGCGGTAGGCGTCATTTCGATTACCTTTGAGGTAATGTCTATCATATTCACGTTAACACCTACCGATAAAGATGATAAGTGGTTAGCTAAGGTCGAAAAGTATTGGTTGAAGATAAAACCTTTTATGGAGTGGTTCCACGTTAAAACGCCTGCGATGCTGATTATCAATAAAATATTACAGCGTGTAAAAGAGATCCGTAAAACGGTAGAAGAAAATAAAGAAAATAAAGAAAATAAAGAAAATAAAGAAAATAAAGAAACCACGGGCTCTGGAAAGTCGGCTTTGAAGACCAACCCATCAGAAAAAGGCAAAGAGTAAACAATGAAATCCGGCGAACCTAAGAGCCCCTTGACGATGAGGGGGTATTGTTATGGTAGTTACCATGACTGTAACCGAAAAGCTTATACAAGATCCTGCTTTGAAAAGGTTCACCCGAGACGAACTCAAAAAAATGATCAAGACCCCAGCAGTTCGAGAACTCTTGGAGAAGTTGAGTTTAAAGCACGGAATACCCGTACCCGAGGTTATGAAGGCTTTGTTAGAAGAGATTCAGTTAGAAGCTGAAGGGCTTAAAGAAGAGAAACCGATAACTTAAAGCCGGGGTGAGCCCGGCTTCTTTGACTAAAGATTCAGAAGGAAGATGCAGTCCCAAAGCATACTAGATTTCCAAGCTTCTTCCGAAGACCTCCGTTCCCAAGCCCATTGCTTTTTAGGGTGGTCGAAGGTTGTCGGGCAAAGTTCTAGGGCTTTGGATTGTGTTTCGTCCGACATCCCTTGGTCCAAGAACATAAAGAAAGGATTCGAGGGTTCTTTTTCGAGGAGCTTACACACAGCTTCTTCCCGACCACGATCCATTTGTTGTCTTAGATATTCTTGTACCGCGTAAAGATGAATTTGGTAGCCTTTGTCGCCAGGGGATAACAGCGGAGCATTTTTGTATTGGTTCATCGTTTTCGAGGGATTCAATCCGATATCTTCCCAAACGAAGTACATCATTTGAAACATCGCCGGGGTGATCGTACAGCGCCCGTCTTGGTCATCCGTGCAATACCTGTGTAACCCCCGCACCACACACCGATTACCTATCTTAGTTAAGCAAGGCCGGTTCTTAGAAATCCACTCGTACCACGAATTGGCTGCGGCTTGGTCTTTGGTCGCTACCAAATAAGCTAAGACCCCCAAAGCTTGGTCGCGGGAAAAAGAATTGTGTTGACCTAAATTGCCGGGGTTCCGACGCGGCGATCGCCAAAAGCGTCCTGCCGAGTCTTGGGCGTCTCTTACAGTCTTGCAACCTATTTCCACCCCCGACAAACAAAGCAAGCCGGAAAATAATGTCGAATCCCCGTCGTCACAATTTTCCTTGGAAACGTAACCGTTACACCGAGGGGCGTGTTCAACCAAAGCATCTAGTGGTGTAGTAGACATTGCTGTCGTGATGGTGGTGCATCCCACAAAGAATGCGAAAAACGTAACAATGAAGACCCGTAGTAAGATACGCATAAATTCCCCTGTTCTTATTATTGTTCGTGGCTATATTAGAAGTGTAAACAAAAGCTGGCGAAAACTGCCGAAAGGGGGAATTGTCAGATGAAAAAGACGGTCTCTTACAATGGATTTGGTTTCCCGGTGTTGCTTAAAGATTGGCCTCACCTAAAAATTGACGGGGTTTGGGAGCCGGATATTCCTTACCGGGGGATTGAAGCACTTCTTTTTAACAAAATGCCCTTTAAATTTGCTAGGATTTGGGGGGCGGAAGTCAAGTTCATCCGACACCACATGGGCATGACCCAAGAGGAATTTGCGGGGTGGTTGGGATTTTCCGTAGCCGATTGGGAAAAAGCAGATTTAAAGCCAAGCCATAAGATGAACCCAAATAAGGAAATGATTTTGCGCTGGAAGCTTATGGAGTACGAAAGCCCTTCTGAAAAAGACATCGACATAACCGTGCGGTTGAAGGCCGCACCCTTATGGGAGATGTCTTATGGAAGAGAATCAGAAGAATCAGAAGAATCAGAAGAATCAGAAGAAAAGAGCTTGGCGTCGGGCACAAGAGTACCGAGTTCAGATTAAACGATATCACTACTACAAGTCTTGGTTCGGGGAGCTTAAAGAAAATCTAGCTCGGTACGGATCGTTGAAAGACCGCCATTGGTCTTGTGGGTGTTCGGTGTGCAAACCTTGGAAGTCGGGTTGGTATTCACGTCGTAAGTGGATGAAAAATTCTGATATGAAGCGGTACGAAAGCGGTTGGGATAGAAAAAATGAAGAAGACGGATTTGTCGGCAAAAGACTCAGAAGTTATTAGGGTTTTTGAATCCGGCGAAGAACTAAAGGTGGACGAAAATGATTTCCGGTTGTCCCCGCAATACCGATCTCTGATGCAAAAGAAATTGAAGCCGAAGACGCAGAAGACGGAGAAGACGCAGAAGACGGAGAAGACGCAGAAGACGCAGAAGACGAAATTATTAAAAGCCATCATCGGTGACCTGGCCGTCGCACTAGCGGCTTTCTTATTTTTATTGATAGTAGCAATGCTGTGTAGCTAGCCTGCTGTTGATAGGGGAATATATGAAGTATACCAATATTCGAAAACCTAAAAAGGATAATAGTGGCTTAAACATGGATTGTGCTGAAAAAGCTTTTCAATCTTCTACTTCATTTTCTTCAACGTGAATCAGTTCTATCATGTCCTTGGTTATGTGGATATTTCGGTTCAATAGGATTTCTTGTTCGGGATACACAGTACAGTTTCGGTTTTTTACCTTGGCTGCTATTGCTGGGATCGCTAGCAAAAGATCTACGTTAAGCCCGATCTCGTTAGGTTTAGGTTTGTAGGTGATCACCATCCCATAGTTCGAGTCGTGTTGTTTTGCAAATTCGGTAGCAACGGCTTTATCGGTGGTCCAACTAATCCCAGCGGTTTCTAGTGTATTCTTTTCTAGGTCTTTTTTGTCTTGGGGGCGGAAAGGTTCTCCTCGGTAGGTAGGCCCCGAAACCTTTTTTAAGCTAGCAGGCCAATCGTGTTGGTAAAGCTTAGCCGCATCTTCCCACTCATAGCTATTGTGCAACCACTCGCAAAGTGCATCCAGCGTGGCATCGTCGATATCCAAAGAATCGTCCTTGGCTATGATTTTCTTCAAAGCTGTTACTATAGACGCTTTTGTTTTCATCTTACTTTCATCTTTTCAACCCCATTGGTTTTCCTTAAATTAAGCTAAGACAGCTTAAATAATTCATAAGTCTACTTAACCCATTTTTCGAAAAGGATTTGTAATGAAGTACGTATTGGCGTTGTTGATAGTTTTAACAATAGGTTGCAAAAAGGAAGCTGAAAAGGATAAGCCTTGTGAGCCGGAAGTCGTAGCCGTCGTAACCGATCACACGCTGTTGCCTAACTTTGCCGACGGGACTAAAGTTGAAAGCCAAACAACGGTGGAACAAGACGGTCAACTTTACTTTGTACGTAAGGGGCACACCAGAAGTAAGGATTGTAGGATCTCCCGAACCCCGGTTCAACAAGACGGCAATCTGGTGATGATGCGGATGAACGGGACCACCGAAACGTGTTCAGGCAAAAATTGTTCTCATTGTAGTTTTAAAACTGGTGGGGGGTGTGATTGTGTGAATTCCCTAAATCTTTGTGAACACACCATCACTAAGAATCGAGATTTATTCAGGCTCCGCTAATCCCTGGCGCTAACCCTAGCGCCATTTCTTTTCTAGGTATTCAAAGAATTCCTTAACCGAAGTCCACTTTTCTTTCTTCAAGATATCGACGAAAGGTTTGATCACCTTGGGATTGGATTTGTTATTATGGATATCGTTTTTAAGACCAGACATCTTATCGCGATAACCAGAATTCAAAGATCTCTGCGTATATTTCGCCTCCTTAGACAATTCGTTCTTATTCGTTTTATAATATAGCTCGATCCAAGGGCTTAATCGGCTTCGTCGTTCTACTCGGGGCCAATCGGGTTCTTCTTTTGGTCCGGTTTTTAAATCAAGCTCCTCCAGCGTTTTAGCTTTGGCTTTGTTCAAAGTCTTGAAGGCGCTTCGATCGGTGTATACATAGGCGGGGATGCCTTGCTTCTTAGCCGTGATCAACAGCTTCTTAAGGGCACGCTTGAGATAATTACCGCGAGAATCCTCTGGCGCGTCTTTTTCTAGCGTTTCATCGATCACATGAACTTCGGTGATGTATTTGCTAGCCGGTTCGATATAAGGCTCACGGGACCACACACGATCTTCCGCTTCAAATTTGGTAGGGTCTATTTTCCGAAAGTTTTCACCCCAATAGTCAATAGCTTTCCCTGTGTAATTTTGATTCAAAGCTTTGCCGTCTAATACCAACAAGACCCCGTGGCCCGCATTTTTGTGGAACCCACCTAACTTATGCCGTGTAGTAGATAGATAATAGAACTTTTGTTTGACTCGTAGATCTTCTTCGGACTCGGTGCCTATGCTAGTTGACAATTCGAAACGATCCGAATCCAAAATCTTGGCTGTGGCACTCACCGACGTATAGTGATAAAGAACAGGGGACAGCCCTGAAGTGGTCTTAACGATTCTTTCAAGGGCTGCGATCAGGCGATTCATACAGATTTCCTTGTGATAGGTATCTTTTAATAATAAGGCTGGTGGCCAGAAGGGCCTTGTTCTTAAATCTCAATAGTTTATAGATTTCCATTAGATTTTCCTTAGATTTCCCTTGCTTTCTGGCTGCTGTTTGGTACAAACAGATAATTGTTGTGTGACGGCTAAGGGAAATCGAATGTCATCAAACCTACGCATCCCCAAGTTCTACCCAGAACGTTTGAAAGAACTTTCCGACTCTTTACCCGACTTAGAAAAGTTAGCTAAGGGGTACGTCTTGAATAACCAAGCCCCTAAATTATCTTACATCGATCGACTCAGCCGCTACGTAGCCCAAAACATGAAACCTGCAATGACCTTTTACGACATTGAATTCCCTGAAGCTCCGTACTTTGCGAAGCTAGCTTCGGCTGCTATGCAGGACACCGCGCTTAAAAATATGATATTGAACATCTACCACACTTTCAAAACCAAAAAGCTTAAGCGGTACGTGTTTTGTAGGGATTTTTTCAACGAACTTAAAGATACGAAGTTAGACAAGATCAAACCTGGCGACTTAGTCCAAGGGTGCGGGGCCGTCCGGTTTCCTTTTGATGTCCAAGACGATATCGACGGAGCATCCTTTAGCGAGTTTGTGTTTTCGGTCATGCCGGTTAGAGAATTTTACAACCTGCAAAACGAGCCTGACATGTGGGCTAAAATGAAATTTAACGATAAGCTCACGGACGACGCCTTGATGTGGAATATCACATGGATAGACAGCAACGGTGCTCACAATTATTCCACCCAACCTTTTGAAGGCGATGCCAAATCAGTCCAAGACTTCTTTATTGATTCAGAGTTCAAACTTAGAGGCTTAAACGCTGATACACAGAAGATCTACCAAGAAGACGGGTATTCCCTGCACATCAAAGCTATCTTCAATTGCTTGGCTTATTTGAAATCCGGCGATCCTGATCTCCGAAAAGATAAGAATGTCATAGAATACAAGTCACCCCACAGCACCAAACCGCTACGCAAAGACAAAGGGCTTAGCACCGAAGAATTCGAATTAGTCGGGTACACCTTCAAAAAGAATCCGCTGTACACCCAAGAATTCTATTACCAACCCGCTTATTACGCCCGTCGAGGTGACGCCAAAGTTTGGACTTGGTGCAAAGGATCTTTGAAACGTCGGAAGGATTTCTAAGCTAAGGGCCACACCAAGCTTTTTGTATCCTTCACGCCTGAAAAATCACTATAGCCCAAAACCAAAAGTAGAGCACTTAACCTTATGAATTAATTAAGCTCTACTGGATCGATTTAATGCCTATTTGAAAAGCGATTCTTCTAATAGCTGCTTTTCGATTGAATGCTTGGTGTCGGGCTTTTTGTATTCTTCAGAGTGCTTCACCATAAGGGTACGGGATAGGATCTCGTCTTGGCCCCTAAGCCGTCCTTCTACGACCACCCCTTGGCCTTCCTTGAACATATCGGGTTTGACTCCCCTGTGGCTAATTTTGAACTCGTGGCCTTCGTAGTCGGTGATCACAAACTTCAAGGACAACTTCTTAGGGTTCCAAACTACCGAGCCCTTTTTCACCATCGCACCGACTTTGATCATTTTGCCTTGTAGTTCGGAAGCTTGTGACGTGACTTCTGAAGGCACGTAAAAGTAAACCAGACTATCTTCGAAGTTCAAGCTGAAGCCTATTACGATAGCTAAGACCAGGGCCGAAGCCCCTAAGAGCCATTTCATCAAATTTCTCCAGGAAACGCAAAGCCGCTGCGAAATCATGGCAATAGCTTCTTGCTAGCCTTGCTTATTTTTTTTAACTCATCCCTGCCACTCACCTATCCCAGACCACGCCAACTCTAAATCTCGCAGATAGTTTGGCCTATCGAAAGCATGAATTATTTGCAGTTGACCGAATGCCTCTTGCATAGCCGCAAAACCTCCGTTCTCATTTAGAGATACGCCTATTTCTCGAACCCTCTCTTTATTGGGACCGAGAAATGCCGACTTGTCGTCATACGGTGTTTTTGAAGCGTTCTCTGCTTTGATCATTTTTGATAGTTCAATTGTTAGCTCCGCTATTGACATTGAGGCTTCCCATTCTGTGCCTCGGATATTCATCGAAGACATGATAATGTCCAGAATTTCTTGTTTGGTTAGACCTAGTCGTCCATTCATTGCTCTCGCTGAACTTTCAGCTTCATCCAGAGTCTTACCCCAATAATAGGGACAGGCGGTGGGATCTTTTGGATATCCGTTAGTAATTGGATAATGCCCATCAAGCCCTTCGAAAACCCATGACGGTATGAACCCCTTTTTAAGGTCGGGGTTCCAAGATTGACCTGGATCGATATAATATACTTGCCGCCTACCCTCGAATTCTTTTGTTCGCTCCGCAATTTCTTTAGCCCTGTTTTCGTCAAACTTCTTAAGCCGTTCATTCACATCACACCATGATCGAAAACCCTTAGCTTTAGAAATTCTATCCAACGCTTTTTGGTACTGCGTCCCATCGGCCAATTTTTGCCGGTAAGCCTCTTGCTTTATTTCTTCGATTAAAATTGGAGTGACTGGTGGTAAAAACATAACTCGTCCTTTTCTTGCGGTGTTTTTTGCATTACTGGCTCACACAAAACCGCTAAAAAAATACGGTTATAAAGGAAGAATAGTAAGTTCTAGGCCGTGCCAGTGGCGGGTTACTACCCCACGTTGTAAACAACGTCCAGGGCACTTATCGGATTAATTTAATAAACAATCAAGGGTTATTTTTAATTTTTTTGTAACATACCAATATTAATTGAAGAGACTACCCAATTCAGACTCCTCAAGTCTTGAGCCAAACCAATTAGACATACAAGTAACTCGCAGCATGTCCTCGCCTCTGTTAGAGAACAATCTTTTGTCTGAACAAGGATCTTTAACAATCACCACCTGATAAGAGCTATTGCTCCAAAAAACTTTTTGCCCTGAATCTAGTGCCGACCAAACATCCTCAACACTCGAAAATTGGTTAACTGGTTTGTTGCTGTTTTCAAATGAAACATTCATGGAAAAATCCTTTCGTTGGTTGTGAGATGCCTGTTAGCTGAAATATTCGATGGCTTCATTCATGAGATCCCTGGTGACGGCATCAACATCACTTAGTTGGCAGAGAGCCTGCACACAAACTACGCATTGCAAGAAACCTGGGATATCTTTGACTATCTGAATATTTACTAAGTTAACGGTTCCAGTCATATCGCTCATGTTGGTCTTTATTACTTTTTCAAAAACGTCAAAACAAACGCTCTGAGATACTTAATCAAAACCTATAGGATACCATTGAAACGCTCTCTAAGCTCGCTAGGACAATAGATATTGCCTCTTGAATCCATTTTAAATCCATGTTCTTTACAAAATTGTATCCACGCCATTGACCAGTTTTCAAAATGATCTTTTTGAGCATAAACCCAATTGCCAAAAATGGTGTTCATACGTTCCAATTCGATATTGGTTTTCAATCCTGTTATATTCGCCATCGTACCACTAGATAGTTGATCTATCTCTGTCAAAGTTTTTGAATTCGATTCATTGATTATGCTCATTGTTATCACTCCAGTTTATTTAATTGAGTTGAAATATTTGCTAGCCTCAGATTTGCTCTTGTAGTGAAATCGGCTGTATTCGTTGTTTTCATGAGTAGCTTTGTCGATCGCATATACATCGTATGATATTCTAGTTACCAGTCTGGCTTTCCCCGCAGTCTTCGAGCCGCAGGACCAATTTATAAATTTTGTCATAGATAAATATGGATTTAGGCAGTTATAATTTCGTTGATTCTTTGACTTCGTTTCATATCTCACCCACCTAAACCGATTTTACGCTTCCA
>Ga0307378_10007219_pt1 | contig 14996 bp, 9 predicted proteins | sample UN1MG_FD_202238 | JGI IMG/M metagenome (GOLD analysis project Ga0307378, IMG submission 202238) | Soil microbial communities from Risofladan, Vaasa, Finland - UN-1 | ecosystem: Environmental > Terrestrial > Soil > Coastal area > Acid sulfate soil | place: Finland: Risofladan, Vaasa | collected...
ACTCGACAACAGGGGCCAGCAGGTTTTTACGGTTAATGACCATTGGTTTGTATTAAATCTTAAGTTTGTCTGGAGAGATGCGCCCGAGACTGTCAAGGCGAAAGCGCCTGAATTACCTGCATATATGAGAGGTTCAACTATGGGCAGGCCGGCTCCGCCGGCGACTACCGGCTCTACGGGCGGCAGAAAAGTGATGACTGAACTAGAATGATGTTGCGAGTTGAAAAATGGATATGCCGAATTTCAAAGATATTTTACAGAAGTTAAGTGTTTTTAAGAATAACATACCGCTGCTGATGTCGGTTATTATAGTGCTTGTCGCTGTAATTCTCCTGGTTCCCACGCACCTTATGAACGCTAAACTCAAGCAGGAGATACTGACTAAAAGTGTTAAGATAGGCGAAAGAGTGAAAAAGGAACTTAACAGTACTGCTTCCAGTAAGACATTGAGCCAAGAGCAGAAACATCAGGAAGAACATGCCAAAGATGCCAATGAGATAGCACTATTGGCTAAGCAAACAACTATGAGAGAGTTGTTAAGCTATGATATATTTCTTGATCCTAACATTTCCTCTACTGTTGTTTTCCGGGAATTTGGCCAGAATTATCGAAGAGCGATAGATAATTTGCTTATCCGTGTCAAGGCGGGTGATTACCCTACAGAGGCCGAGATAGAGAAAGGCCTTGAGGAATCAGCGGTAAATTCCCGTTTACGGCGGGGTCGGCCGGGTATGATGGGAGGCATGATGGGAGGGTACCCATATGGAGCAGGTAGGCCGGGGGCCTCTTCGAGAGAAGCTTTGGGGCGGTCCCCAACGATGGGGCGGTCCCCAACGATGGGAATGTCTCCATATGGAGGTAGGCCGGGAGCGTCTCAGAGAGGGACTATGGCCAGGTCGATGATGAAGGGTGAGCTTGAACTTATGATAGTTGACGAGATTTGTCATGAGAGAGCGAAATCTTTATCTGTTTATGCGAATCCGGCTGATTTAAGCGGGTACGATTTCTGGGTGGATTATAAACTTGCTGTTGAGCCTAATGAGGCCATCAAGGATTGCTGGTATTTCCAGTTAGCTTACTGGGTCATCGAAGATGTTTTCGATACTATAAGTGCTGTGAATTCGGACTTCGACAGCGTTCTGACAGCACCGGTCAAACAGCTTAGGCAGATGAGTTTTAATATGGGCCTAAAAAGGCCCGGAGCAGGAGGCGGGGGATATGCAAGACGCAGGCAGCGCGGGGGTTCGCAAAGGAAAAAGACCGATGTTGATAAGCCTCTTTACGTCCATTCTAATGACGATGGTCTGGCGGAATCCTGCACAGGAAGATTTACAGGTGTTGATAGTGATAATGATGTTGTACATTTTAATGTTGCCGTTGTGATTAACATAAAATCCATTATGCCGTTTCTGCAGGAGCTTTGCAGTGCCAAGGAGCATAAATTCAGGGGTTTCTCCGGCGATGAGCAGGAGCAGACTTTTAAGCATAACCAGATAACCGTGTTGGAGACTAAGTTCAGGTCGATCGAAGATGATCCTTACAGTCTTTATGATTTTGGTGAGGATCCTGTTGTCGAATTGGATTTAATTTGCGAATATACCTTTAACAAGGATGGTTACGAGGAAATTAAACCGGCAACCGTCAAGAAAGCGATAATAGCGGCCGCAGAACCAAAGAAAGGCCGGTAAAACCTTTCAGAAAAACAATGTAGAGTGGGATTTGAGATATGAATAAAATAGTAAGCTTTCTCGAAGCACATGTAGAGAAGATAGTTTTGGTTATTGTTGGGCTTGTGTGTATCTTTCTTATGATTACACGTGTTATTTTCAGTCCCAACCAGGTTTCATACGGCGATGGGAAATACAGCCCTGCTGCAATCGATGAACAGGTGTACGAAGAAGCTCAGCTTTTGAGCGATAAGGTTACCCCCTCACCCGAGGGCTTGGAGCCCTATCATTCGAAACTTGCCGAGTTTGTTGCTCTGCTTGATTCTTCCATACGTGATATTGATGTTAACATATGGCCGCAGGTACCTTATGCAGTTGATGAGACAATACGAGGGGCGGGGGGGAAATATCGTCTTCCTCGTATTGGTGCGGTCGGCGAAGTTGAAGTCGAGCACATTAGAGCGGCTGCTTATGTGCCTACGGATGTTATTACACCGGAGAATCCTTATGATAAAGCTGCAAATGAGCCGAACGATATCGACCTTGTAACAGTGGAAGCCAAGTTCGATATTGAGGGATTATATAATAGATTTGAACAAAGTTTTGTAGATGATGTGGAGCAGCAGTATTCAGACCCATGCCTTGCTAAGCCGATTTTTGCTGCTGTGCAGTTGCAGCGACAGGAACTGGGTGAAAACGGAACTTGGAGTGATTGGCGGAATATTCCCCGCAGCAAAATTGACCACTATGGCGAATTGTTTGAAATCGTTGAAGATGCCGGCAGCTTACCGCCCGGCAGGTTAAAAGTGTGGAAGCTTCAGTTTGATGACTGGCAACTGCAAATAGACCTGTTGCAGCCCGAGGCTTATGCGATGGCATCAGCGAAAGAGGAGTGGTATCCTCCTGTAATACATAGAAAGTTTCTGGATATTCAGAGAAAAGAGGATATTGAGGAGGCACGAAAAGCCAATGAAGACAAGCAGACAACTAATGACAAATCAGACTCTCGGCGCTCCAGAAGTTCTGGATTTGGTGGTACGACCGGAAGAGCCGGCGGAGGAATATCGGGAGGGGGAATGGATGGTCTTTATGGGGGCGCAGGCGGAGATACATCGCGCAGAAGGGACAGCAGCCGTACAGGGAGCGACCGAAATAGTCGAACTGGTGTACCGTCACTTGAAGGTGGCCAGGGAGGTGTAACCAACAGACGCAGGAGGGGAACAAGCAGAGGCAGGACTACAGAACCGGGTGGAGGCGGAATTGGATTGGAAGGTTATGGAATGCCCGGACTGCCGGGAGATAGACTTACCCGAAGGGGACCTTCGATGTACGACGTTTATGATGAATTTGACAAGATTCGCCTTACCGGCAGGACTCTTTTAGAAAAAATGAAGGAGCCTCTGGTGTTCTGGGCGCATGATGATACTGTTGAGCCGAGAAAGCACTATCGATACAGAATCAGGTTGGGTGTTTTTAATCCCGTCGCAGGAACGGATCAGTTAAGTGGGCAGGACGAATCGCGGAAGGACGAAGTTGTTTTATGGAGCGAGTTTTCCGATGTTACAGAGCCGGTAGAGATTCCGGGAAGACTGTACTTTTTCGCAAAGCATATACGTGAGCCGGCCAATGTTGTTACGGTTCAGGTGTCCAAATATGAGATGGGGTACTGGCACAGTGAAGATTTTAAGGTAAGCCAGGGAGAAGTCATAGGCAGTGTTGTTGAGACTGAGACCGAGCCACAACAGAAAAGGCCCGAATCAGGATACGGTCGAGGGGTGGATCCGCGAATAGGTTCTGGCAGAGTCATGACGGATCCGCGAATGGGTTTTATTGTCCGGCCTGAAGAAAAGTCTGTAATACCGGAGACAATTGATTATGGTACCGGAGCAGTTATGGTTGATGCCGTGGCAGTGAATGACTGGGCCGGTGATAAGAGTCTGACTACCAGGCGTTATTATGATATGCTTTACAGTATGGATGGGACTGATATTGAACATATGCCTGTCAGAACGTCATACTGGGCTAAAGATTTGCAGAATTGGTATGGTAAGATTAGCACATTGGTAAACGAGACTAAGGAGCCTTTCAAGGCCTTCAAAGCAGGACGCAGTGCACGCCCCGGGAGACTTGGTGGTGATGAAATGGGGGGATACGAGGACATGTATAATACTGAAATGTATGATGACATGGGAGGCGGAGGACGTTATTAGTCGTCTTGTATTCCTTCAGTGGCTGTAAAGTTAAATGGGTGCTGTTGAAGCGTTGATTTAATTCAAAAGACTGCTTGCAGTTAATTATTATCACCAACTCATCAGGTGGGATTCTGCAAAGTAATTGGTACGCAATTTGTGCGGGCATTCCATCGGATTGGGATTGTATTTACATATCTTTTGCAATTGTATTTGGTTTTAATTTGACCTTCCCTTATATTTTTATTATTTGGTAAAATAACCTCGAGGTTTTTTTGAATTTAGAGGGCCTGCAATAAGCCCTTAATCGCCTCGGCCAACGTAATAGTGTGTGCCGAGATTGGTACTCAGGTTTTTTCAGGAGGTAGTTTTATGCGGCGAAATATGATTTTCATAACCTGCTTTATTTTTCTTGTATGCGATTTTGGCAGTGTTTACGGGGAAACTGTTGTTACAAGTCCTTATGTAAAATGGGAGAACGGCCCATTAAATAGTGCGGATTTTTTCCCCATCGCTGTATGGCTGCAAAACCCGGCCAGGGCATCAAGGTATCGCATGGCCGGTTTTAATACGTATGTGGGTCTCTGGAGAGGGCCGACGGAAAATCAGCTTAAAGAACTGAAAGCCGCTGGTATGAAAGTCATCTGCCGCCAAAACGAACTGGCTCTTAAATATATCGATGACCCGACTATTATAGGCTGGATGCACGGGGACGAGCCGGACAATGCCCAATCTCTGGGAAAGGGGAAAGGGTACGGACCGCCGATTAATCCGCAAAAAATAATCGATGACTATAATAAGATTCGCAGCGCCGACCCTACTCGACCGGTGCTTCTGAACCTGGGTCAGGGCGTCGCATGGGACGGCTATTACGGGCGGGGCGTTCGGACAAACCATCCTGAGGATTATCGGCAATACGTTAAGGGTTGTGATATTGCCTCGTTCGATATCTATCCGGCCGTTCATTCAAGTTCCCAGGTTGCTGGTAATCTATGGTACGTTGCAAGAGGTGTCGAGCGGCTGAAGAAATGGACCGATGGGAAAAAAGCGGTGTGGAACTGTATCGAATGTACTCGAATAAATAATAAGAAAACAAAAGCTACTCCCAGGCAAGTGAAATGCGAGGTGTGGATGTCTATCATTCACGGCTCGATGGGTTTAATCTATTTTGTCCACGAATGGCAGCCTAAATTCAATGAATCGGCGCTTCTTAGCGACGGGGAAATGCTTTCGGTGGTTACTGAGATAAATAAGCAGATTAATGCCCTTGCGCCTGTATTAAACAGTCCGACTATCGATACTGATGTGAGTGTGTCATCAGAGAACGAAGATGTTCCTGTCGCTGTTATGGCCAGGGACTATAAAGGCGCGAAGTATCTTTTTGCTGTGGGTATGCGGGATGGTTCGACAAAGGCGAAATTCACCATACCGGCGCTGAAAGGCAAGAGGACAGTAGAAGTGCTCGGTGAGAATCGAACGATTCTTTCAAAGGATGGTATTTTCAGCGATACCTTCGAGGAGTGGGATGTTCATCTTTACCGAATAGAGGAAAAAAATACGAATTGATTTTGTCCTGCGCGAAACGCTATAGTTGTAGAAAGGTTACATTATGAAAAGAACCGCTGTGGTTTTGGTAGTATTAGTTCTCTGTGCAGCAGCATTGGGAAATCCCATAGCTCAGAACGTGGAATTTATCGAAAGCAAAAATAAAATCGATGTGATGGTGGGAGGACGGCACTTTACAAGCTATGTTTATGGAAGCGAACTTACCAAGCCGATGCTGGTTCCGCTGCGCAGTCCTTCCGGAATTGAAGTTACTCGAAGAAATCCGCTCGTGAAAATGAAAGGCGGCAGTGACGACCACCAGCATCATGTGGGTATTTTCTTTGCGGTTGATAATGTCAATGGAACCAATTTCTGGAACAACGCCGCGCCGCCTCCGCAAATCAAGCATATAAAAACAACAGGAGTGGCCGTTGATAACGGTAAAGGAAAACTTGCGACTGTAATGCACTGGATTGACCGGAAAGGTAATATATTGCTCGAAGAAAACAGAAGTATGGTCTTTCTGGCAGGTGAAAATGAAGATGAATATGCCATTGATTTTAGTATCGACCTTACGGCCAGGCAAACCGAGGTAGTGTTTGAAGATATCGAAGAGGGTGTATTTGCGGTTCGGGTTGCTGACTGTTTGAGAGAGGGTGATTTGAATGTGATATTAAAACCGGGACAGCCGCTGCCCGAGGAATCAGTTTCCGGGACAGGCAGGTATTTCAGCTCCAACGGCGATGAAACGGCGAAAAACGTATGGGGCAAGCGTGCGCGATGGGTCGCTCTGCAGGGAATAAGAAAAGGCAAAGTAGTTGGTGTAGCTATTCTTAATCACCCGGCAAGCATAAACTATCCCACTTATTGGCATGTGAGAAGTTACGGTTTATTTTCCGCTAATCCCTTGGGACAGGGCGATTTTCAAAGACAAAGCAAGTATAAGAAGAATCCTGTGCAGCCCCTTCGCCTTACGCTTAAACAGGGCGAAAAGGTGCATTTCAGGTTCCTCGTAATTGTTTACGAAGGGGTGAGGACAAAGAACCAAATGGAGGGACGATTCAGGGAATTTGTAAAATAATGTACCGAAATTAAGCCGATAACGCTGCTCCATAATGAGGAGACAGAGTAGTTCTTTCCCATAAAGATTATGAATGGAGATTGATTATGAAAAATATAACGCGTAGAAATTTCGTGAAGAGTTCGTTGATGACTGGAGCTGCATTAGCGATGCCATTCTCCCGGGTACGGGGGGCGAATAGTGATATTCGCGTAGCCGCCGTTGGAATTAACGGACGGGGACGGGGACTCATCGGCAATTTCCATAATACTCCGGGAGTGCGGGTGGTGGCACTGTGTGATGTGGATAGAAATGTTTTAGACCGTGAAGTCAAAAAATTCAAAGATCGAAATGAAAAGGTTGAAGGCTATAACGACTATCGGCAAATGCTTAAAGACAAATCGCTGGATGTAGTCTGTATTGCCACGCCGGACCATTGGCACGTTCCTTTGGCGGCGTCCTCGGTTATTGCCGGAAAAGATGTATATGTCGAGAAGCCGCTGAGCCACACGATATCAGAGGGGCGTTTGCTTGTTAATCTGGCACGCAAACATAAAAAGATTATTCAGCATGGCACCCAGTCCCGAAGTTATGAGAGTTTGATGGATGCTGTCGAGTATATGCAGTCCGGCAAACTCGGTAAAATCCGAATGGCCAAGGCTATCAACAGCCAGTTGCGCGGCCCTATTGGTCGCGTGCCCGACAGTGAGACGCCGCCCGGTGTTAATTACGATATGTGGCTTGGTCCGGCGCCCAAACGTCCCTTCAACCAAAATCGATACCACTATAAGTGGCACTGGTTCTGGGACTATGGAACAGGTGATACCGGCAATGACGGTGTACACCAAATTGACATCGCAAGGTGGGGCCTGGGCGTTAAGCTGCCGAAGGCTGTCACTTGTAGTGGCGGGCAGTTGTTCTACGATGACGACCACCAGACACCGGACACGCAGGTTGCCACGTTCGAATATGATGATGTTTATTTGATGTACGAAATGCGGCTGTGGAGTCCCTATTCCCTCGAAGGCCACGACAACGGCAACATTTTCTATGGCGACAACGGGACCGTATCTATTGGCAGGCAAGGCTGGCAGGTAACCTTCAAGGACGGCAGCAAGGGACCGGGCGGCCCGCGCAGCGGTGATACGCATACATTAAATTTCATCAAAGCTCTGCGCAGCCGCAAAGTCAGCGACCTTAACGCCGACGTCGAAGAAGGACATTACTCTGCGACACTCTGCCACATGGCTAATATAGCGATGCGGACCGGCAGGAGATTAAAATTCAATGCTGCCCGCGAACGATTCATAGACGATGCCCAGGCAAATACGTATCTGACGAAAAAATATCGCAAAGGCTACGAGCTGCCGACTCTGTAACCGGGAATAACTAAAATCGGCTCGCAAAGGCCCCTGAACGACCTTTAAAGGATGGTGTTTTCAGCGATATTTTCGAGGCGTGGGATGTTCATCTTTATAGAACTAAATAATCGCACGCCGGGATTACACGCTGGAAACTGCCTGAAACGAATCGGTCACAGATAACGTGGCGCAAGCCATCCTGTGGACTTAATCCACCGCATAGCACGCTTACAATCCCTTGTTGTAAATATGCAAATTGCCGTTTTAACCCCGTGAAGCCCGCCGAGTAATACCGTAACAGTGGTTCTATATGAAGATTAGAACTCAAATATTAAAATGTAAAATGACAAAGCAAAAATCAAAATGTTTTTTCAACAGACACACTATCCCTATTTAATTAGATGAAATTTGAGAAAGTTCGCTGATGGCATCGTTAATGTCAGAAATTGTTTTGCAATGAAAGATGGTATCAAAACTCAAATTTTTGTTACTTAGCAAATGCCTAAGACTATGTTCAGTCAAAAAATAATCATAGTAAGGAATAGCACCCATCGCATGGTGGAAATCATATAAATCATTCGGTTTATATTTACGTTCTTTATCCCAGTGAATCACGGTATGAATTCCCGCGCTGACACGAAACGTGGGCAACTCAGACGTTATCTTATTAAGTCGAAATCCATGATAAATAAGATTAGCAAACATGCGACCGGCATTATCCGAAGCAATTTCATCTTCAGCAACTTTTTGGCCAATCTCGGATTCATAAAGAGACACCATTAAACTCTGAAAACTTGGCTTATAGAAATCGAGTATTCCTGATAATTCCTCCAAGAAAATCTGCTTAAAAGAGTGTTGTTTCTCAATCTGCGAAAATTTTCCTTCATTCAATTTTTGAGAAAAGTCATTAAATATCGGCTTCCAAGATTCAGCTATCGTATATATTTGATCTAACATGTCGGTCAATGTCATTACCCACATTTGGTCTATGAATGCTTTTTGCATTGCACAATCTATATCTGGAGATAATTCTTTTGAACTAGGAGTAACAAATCCCATTACATACGCAATTTTCGTCCAAACCAGTTCGTTAAGTGAATAAACAAAATCCGCGTTTTTCGTTTTTGTGTGAATAAAATGAAATATTTCCAGATCCAAACGCTCAAACAAATGCAATAATGTAATACCTTGAGATAAATCATCTATGATCTGAGCAGTAGCCCGTAGAGTGTTGATGTCGGTTTGTTTGAATATCTCAGAAAAAATGGTGTCACTAATTGGGCATATTGCATAACCACCTCCAACAAGACTTTCTATAAGATGTAGCAGTTGAAGAATATTATCATCAACGTTTTTCCTTGTGCGAGCGTCTCGCAAGAGTATCCAGTATTTGGTGTCAAGATAGATTTTTTTAGATAAACGGATTTCGTGTGATAGTTCGATACGTTTTCTTTTAACGTATTTCTCAACAGACTCACCCGGATTATTTTTATGGAATTCTAGGGTATCTACACTTTCCATCCCAATTGTCCCTTATAGCTTATGCCAGTTTGTAGGCGATTTGTTCTTTGAGAATATCTTTAACAGTCAGGGCAATTATGCTCTTGCCGGTCTTTTTGAAAAAGTCCTGTATCTCGCTCATCGCATCGCCAGAGTAATCGAGTGAGACAAAAAACCCTTTTGTGCGGTCTTCGCGCATCATTACAGCCTCGAAAGAATCTATATCCGGCCTTCCAACCTTGTCCTTCTGCTTGACCTGGATAGGATACCAAACATCCATGAAATCCAGTTCTCCGGCCTGTTTCTTAGGTGTGGCAGAGACAGGGTAAATACGCCCATCGATACCCATATCTCCGACTTGTGCTTTGTTGGGAATCCCGCCCAGCGCAATAACGGCCCAGTTCTCAAATTCAAACGGCGGAAGTTCGCGGAGCTTCTTTTCGCTCCACGGCAGTCCGCGCACAACAAAGCCTCGTCCGATACGCCAGAGCTTTTCATCCTCTTTCATTCCGCAAACATCGCGCATTCGTTTGGCCATAACACGGCAGGCTGTCGGTGAAACATCAATACCTATCCATTGCCTATTGAGATTTTCAGCAGCGACTAATGCAGTCCCGCACCCGCAAAACGCATCAAGAACAATGTCGTTTTCATTAGAACTGGCTTTGATAATACGGTCTAAGAGCGCAAGCGGCTTCTGTGTTGGATAACCAAGACGTTCGGCTGCTAAATTATGAAGTGGGCGAATATCGGTCCAAACATTTTGAAGCGGAATACCCGGCAAATCTTCTACATACTGTTTCAGACGAGGCATTCCATTTACTTTTTTCGGCCAATGGATGCGTCCCTGTTTGTCAAACTCTTCCAGCTTTGAGGGTGAATATGCCCAATGCCGCCCTTTGGATGACACATCAATACCACGCCAAGGTTCGCCGCTTTCTCCGTTTGTCTTACCAGCACCAGTTAAATCCATTCGTTTGTATAGACGTCCGTCAGAATCTTTTTGGTCGAAAAATGTTTCTAAGTATTCTTCATCATAAGACTGATATTGAGGATTCCATATATATTCAGTGGTTTTGGTGTAAAAGAAAATAGAGTCATTAATTGTACCATATTTGTTTGGGTCATTATGAGCGCTCGTTCTTTTCCAAATTATTTCGTTTTGAAAACTATTTTCGCTGAAGATTTGGTCGAGCATAATTTTGACGTAGTGAGAGGCGTGCCAGTCGCAGTGGTAATAGAACGAGCCGGTTTTCTTTAGAACTCGGTGAAGCTCTACACATCGTGGCCGCATAAATTCGATATAGGCATGTGTTGAAGCGTGTCGGTCTTTGAATGCGCGTTTTTCCTTTGTTTCACCCCAGAAGACTTCATAGTTTCGATTGGAGTTGAAAGGCGGGTCGATATAAATAAGGTCAACGCAGTTTTCGGGCAGCTTTTTCAATTGTTCAAGGTTGTCGCCGCAGTAGATAACCCTTGTATCAAGAAACGCAGAGGGTTTGCCCGCCGCCGGCACAGCAGATGCCGACTCCGTCTTTGCCGTCTTTTTCTTTGCCATAGGTCAGATCCTTTCTTGATACGGAACTTCTGTTTATACGCTTCCGGATGATACTCGACTGTCAGGTCTGCCTAACAATGATTATTCAGTTTTATACGCCTTTTATTCAACGGAGTTTCAGCTTAGGTAATCGCGGTTGATACGCCAGCCTACGTAAACTCCGACAATGCTGCCGAGGGTGCTGACTAAAAAGGCGGTCATGAATCCGCCAAATCTGGCTCCTATCCACCATCCAATCCAGCCAAAGACAATCATGCCCATGAATATACAGAGCCTGTTCATATCTTAAATATTAAACACAAAACCCCGTCTTTGTACAACCATTTCCAGAGCAATTTTCTTAAGCGTTTGGCTTTGCCGGAGAAGATAAGGCTTGCAATCGCTGTCGTTCGGGTATATATTTGCACTTCTTGTTCATATTTGAAAGGATTATTAGATGAAGTATGATGTAGCTGATTTGTCATTAGCGGCTGGTGGTAAAAAGCGTATTCTCTGGGCGGATAATGATATGCCGGTTCTGGCGGCGATACGCAGGCGGTTTGCAAAGAGTAAGCCATTGAAAGGTATGAATGTTTCGGCGTGTCTGCATGTGACGGCAGAGACTGCGAATCTCGTTAGAACACTCAAGGCCGGCGGGGCAAATGTTGCTCTTTGTGCTTCAAATCCGCTCAGTACGCAGGACGATGTGGCGGCTTCATTAGTGAAGGACTTCAAGATAGCGACTTTTTCCATATGCGGCGAAAATCGGGCCACATATTACAAACATATTTACTCTGCAATTGACCATAAGCCCGTTATTACGTTCGATGACGGTGCGGATTTGGTGAATGAGTTACATACCAGCAGAAAAAAAGATGCTCCCCGGATTATTGCAAGTTTGGAAGAGACCACTACAGGGGTTATTCGTTTGCGTGCAATGGCGAACGAAGGGAAGTTGAAATTTCCGGTCATTGCTGTAAATGACGCTGCGACAAAACATTTGTTCGACAATCGCTACGGCACAGGGCAATCAACCGTTGACGGTATTATTCGAGCGACCGATTTTCTGATGGCCGGCAAAAAGGTTGTAGTGGTAGGGTACGGCTGGTGCGGACGCGGCTTCGCTATGCGAGCAAGAGGTATGGGAGCAATCGTTATCGTTACTGAAGTTGACGCTGTCAAGGCGCTTGAGGCCGCGATGGACGGATTTGAAGTTATGCCGATGGCAAAGGCGGCAAAAGTCGGCGAGCTGTTTGTAACCCTTACCGGTAATAAACATGTTTTACGGGCTGAGCATTTCCGCCTGATGAAGGACAGAGCCGTTGTTGCCAACAGCGGACACTTTAATGTTGAGATAGATATACCGGCCCTGAAAAAGCTCAGCAAGAAGGTAATCCGTAATGTGCGTCACTGCGTTGATGAATATATCATGAAAAATAACAAGCGGATTTATCTTCTGGCCGAAGGGCGGTTAATTAACCTTGCCGCCGCTGAGGGACATCCGGCAAGTGTAATGGACATGAGTTTTGCTACGCAGGCGCTGCAGGCTGAATATGTGGTAAAAAAACGTGGTAAGCTTTCTGTTGCCGTGCATGATGTTCCGATTGAGATAGAGCAGCAGGTGAGCAAACTCAAACTGAAGTCAATGTTTATCGATATAGACAAACTTACGGCCGAGCAGATTGCTTACCTTGCCAGCAGCGGTGAAGGAACATAAACCCATGCCCAGTCTCTTGTTACTTGCGGTTGTAGTTGTGGACTAGGGTCACGAGTTACGACGAAGTGAGGCTTATGGATAATAAAGAGACAGAGAAGGCGCCGATAGCGGTCTCGAAGTCTTTTATGGCTGTTGGCCCCACGCTGCATTACAGTCATAAGAATGTTCAGAGATGCTGGCTGCTTGCTGTTGTAGCTTTTGGTATGACCTGTTTTTTCTGGTCGAAGATAGCAACCGGCTCGTTTTGGTCATTCGATATTCAAACGGCGACAAGACCGGAATTCTGGCATTTGGGCCAGACAGTCATAAGCGGAGTGAGCATTTTCGAATATCCCTGGCAGATCATTGTTTTAGGGCTGCTTATGGGGATTATGTCAATCGTTCCTGTCTTGATTTCCCAGCTTATGAGCTTTGGTTTTAGCTCTATTTTGATATTAGCTGTGTTTTTCTTGGCAAATTTGCCGGGTCTTGCAATTTGCCTGTTAGTAAGTTGTATTGCAGTGGCGTGCCGGCCTTTTCGCTTTCGCTCTCGTTTTGTTGCGATTGCATTATGCACAGCGCCACAGCTTATTTACTGGGCATACTTCGGAGGTGTCAGGGGGGTGGAACCGATTAAATGGGGTTTTTCTTTCGCACCGTGGATTTTTGCCTGGGTTGATGCCTTAACGATTGCAGGATTTGTTCTTGGCATAGGCCACTTTACGCGTTATCGCCCGGGCCTGGTCTGGATATTCACAACCGTTACACTCGTGTTGGCTGTTGTTGTGTTCGAAGTAACAATCGGCTTTGACGAATTAGACTATCAGCTTTATGTGGCCAAGAATAACCCGGAGCAGGTCGGTGAATTTTACGGCCAAAGTATCACGGAAACGCTGGACAGAACGACGAAAGATCCTCTTATCAAGAAATACCTCGAAGGTTTTTTCTATCCTGCTGACCCGATAGCCCTGCGTGCGGAACTTAAAAGAGAAATCCAGATTAAATTAAGCTACGATACCTGGCCAAGCTGGCTTACAGTGCCTCAGGAGCTGCAGTACCAGGCGAAAAGACAATGGCTGTTTGGGCAGTATGATTTGTTTATAAATAAACGTTCCAATAGCAATCGGATGCCGATAGCGCTGTACTGCAAAGCGCTTTTAAGCGAATACGGCCCGGATATCAATGTGCTTGGGCAAAAGGAAATTTTGCATTTTTACAGCGATTATCCGTACGAAAGGTCACGCGAGATATGGTATAGGCTGTACAGTGAATTCGGCAAAAGTCCCGAATCAATAGAGGCCCGATGGCGGATTGCAAAACATTGGGCCGGTCAGGGCAAATTTGAACAGGCAGATAAACTTCTTGTCCAGGCCGAGACCATGTTGATGGCTGAACGATCTAAACTGCTCGAAAAAGAACGGCCGCCGGATGAGTCGTTGTTCGGCCTGTTTCGTCTTCCGGCCGATTCCGTTATGACTTTGCCGAAGTTAGACGAACTGCAAAGAAGAATAGATCAGTTGAGGATGCTTATTGGGCCTGAGAATCGAACAGATGAGACAGGGGCAATTGGGTCTCTGGCGGAATTTGTCATGCTGAATTCATACGTATCCGACTATTCTCAGCGTCTCGACAGATTGCTGGAACAAATGGATGATAAAGACCGCCTTCGTGACAATATTCTGTTGGCTCAGGCAAAACTCATTGCCGACGAGCAGCTGCGAACTGAGAAATTAAGCAGGCTGCATAAGGAATTTGACAAAACCGATGGTGGGATGCTGGCATTGTACGAATTGGGGCTTTTGAAAATTGGTCTGTATCAGGGCCAGTCGAATCCACAGCAGAAGAAAAAGTATTTAGCGGATGCCAGAACAACTCTGGAGAGCTTCATCAATTTGTATCCCTCCAGTTTCTGTGCCGAACAAGTCAAAAAGAATCTGGACAGCCTGCCGAGTAATTAATGTTTTTTACGATTATTGACCATCGAACGCCGATTAACTGCTGTTTCGGGTGATTTGAGTTGACTTTTCTGTAGATTTTGTTAATATAAAGGGGTCTGGAGGCATCTTCTTTGCGCTTTTATGGCCTTTTTACTGCTATATATTGAATGAGGGCTTTTGACAGTGTCAAAGGGTGATTCTAATTTGCCGTTGCTGGTGATTTTAGTCGGTGGCTTGGCTGATGGGTTTGTCCGGCAGGCAAAGAATATACTTGAACGCCTCGGTGTTGAGTTTGTCCTTTGCGATAATGTCTATTCGGCTGTCGGTGATTTGGCGAAAATAGAAAGCCGGAACGTTCTGATTATCGGCCGAGTCGGGCTATTAAGCAAAGAGCAGGGGCGATTTTTCCATATAGCCCGCGTGAAGGGTTATAGATGCTGTTGTCTTGCCGATAGAGACCTGGTAGGCAGGCAAAAGCTAATCCTCAAAGCAATTGAATCAGGG
>Ga0307378_10007221_pt1 | contig 14994 bp, 11 predicted proteins | sample UN1MG_FD_202238 | JGI IMG/M metagenome (GOLD analysis project Ga0307378, IMG submission 202238) | Soil microbial communities from Risofladan, Vaasa, Finland - UN-1 | ecosystem: Environmental > Terrestrial > Soil > Coastal area > Acid sulfate soil | place: Finland: Risofladan, Vaasa | collected...
TGTTCGCCTACACAACAGGCTGGGCTGATTTAATTGGCATCGGCACCCATGTTAACCCGTCTTTCGATCGCCCCTACGTTGGACCACTTCAGCTCGGTGGTCTGCTACTGGGCGTGCTGATGATCACGGCTGGCTTAATCTTATACTACACAAGCCGTGGTTCGCGCGCCTCATCGTCTTTGGGTGGACTCATTCCCGGTAATGCCCACAATAGCTGACCGGGTGGTATCCAGTGCTTTGAATTAGGACAGTGGGACAGTCCTTGGGGGAAATGGGAGTCGATTCTAGATTGGCTATCGTAAGCCGGTAATTTGGAAGGATTGGCCATCGATCGTGAATATCGCATCGCTCCCGATGGGTCGCTGAAAAGTGACGCCATAAAGCAGGGTCTGGTCCGGAGGGATTGACCAGGGGAAGCCGGGATTCGTCGACAACATTTGGAAGATTGTGCCTGGGCTACTTGTCAAGCTCACATCGCCCGAATCGATCAGGAATATTTGCTCCCCTGCATTGACGATTTGACCAACGACAAGCATGCTGCCGCCATCGGGTGATATGGTTACTTCCTGAACCTCAATCAAGGCTTGTTGTGCAGCGGCCGATGTATCCCGAAATGGAATATCTATTTGGATGGCGCTATTTGATCCGGCAATGGTAATACGCCAATGAAGAACAGGACTACTTAAACCGGCCGGTATTTGGAAACCGGACGTGGTCAATATCGTCTGTCCAGGCGAAACCGAACCCGATAAGGGCGGATAATTCCCCAATTGACTGGCTGTCGGATTTAGCGCATATAGATTGCCAATATCATCAGCCAAGACCATATTTAGAGAAGATGTGTTGTATGCAGCGGTTCCAACATTCTGAACTTGGGCATCAATTTGTAAAAAAGCAAAGCCTGGAGGCGCTTCCGGCCGATCATATTGGGTAGCCACGCCCGTTGCTGTAACCTGCAGGCTTTCGAGCTGAGCTGTTTGACCCATCTCTACAATTTGTCCTGCTTTCGAATCATCTTTGGTGTCAGAAAGTACATAACGACCCTGGACGACGATCCTGGTTTCCTCGGAATCTTCCTCAATGAGTAGAATCGTGATGCCAGGAGAGCGCTGGGCAAAAATGTCACGGTCATCACTAGCTACTTCTCGACGACTGCTGACAGTAAAAGTAGATTTCGCACCGCTACGGGTCGTGAGCACGACCTCGTCGCCCTCATCCAGTTCCTCAAGCAGTGTTTGATTGTCCTTAGTGTTGTCCAAGCCGAAGATATAATTAATGACCGATCCATAAACCCAGGCGGCTGTGGTTTCGTTGACAATAGGGGGTGTCCATGGATCTGCTGCAGATAAAACTTCTGCCTGGACCGAGAATTGATTGCCGGCAATTTCAACGAAGATTGGAGTTTCTAAAGTCTGGCTAATCGCCCCTGAGTCGCTAATGGTCTGAAAGGGAAAAACATCGGTATCTAACTCGATTTCGGCCACATTTATAGGCGGTGTCGGCGTTGGCTCACCGGATTCATCCGAACGTAATAATAGGTAGCCAAAGAGACAGAGTAATACCAGGAAGGCGACCGAAGCGCCAATGGCAATGATAAGGGGGCCTCGTTGGGACAGCAGACCACCGAATCGGTTGTTCAGGCCACTAGAGCGTTCGGGATCAGGCGATTCTACCATTTCATCGTCGGGTTCGGCAGCCAATCTTTTCTCCTGTGCGGTTTACTGGGGTTTTGCTTGCTGAACGACAGGCGCAACACGGATAAAGATGTTGGAAGTGCCGGTAGTTACCTGACTATATTGAAGGAATGGAATTGAGATTCGGATCATCCCGGACAGGGTCAGTGAACTGAAACGAACAGTGCCTGCCTCATTGGTATAACCAAAGGCCATTAGTTCATTGGTCAGATTATCGTAGATCTGAACCGCGACATTTTCAACCCCTTCTGTCAATTCAGGAGAAAAGTTAAGATTCTCATCATAATATACCGTCAGATCGAAGCTTACTGTTTGCCCGGTGGTGGTGGCTGGCGTATTGGTCGGCAAAGGTATTACCTGAATATTAGGTGTGGGCGTTGGTGTCATAACGGGTATAACAGTCACATCCGAAGTAAAAGGGGTAGGTGTGAAGGGATCGGTGGCGATAGGTGTTGGCGTTGAAGTTGGCGGCCGAATAATCTGACCCGATGATGGTGGGAATGTCGGCTGCGGCGTTGCCGTTGGCGTCGCCACGGTCTCAATACAGCGCACGCTATAAGTATAAAGAAATGATAAGGCATACTCTGGCGGCGAAACAGGACCCACCAGGACATAAAGCCAGCCCGTATAATTCGCATACCAGCTAACCTGGCTGCTAAAGTCGCCTACAGCCCGGTCATCGTTTCCACCCAGACCATTGTGATTTTGATCATACAAGATCATATTGGTGTCATTGACGCTGGACAAAGCGAAAGTCTCGCAAGTGTATAGCAAGCCGGGTTTTACCCACAAACGGAAGAAATCATTGTCTGGCCCTTCCCCCCACAGGGGCACGAGGTTCATATCGAAGCTATCGCCGGCGCCAATAAGACAGGCCGAGTCGAAATCACCATTGTATTCGCAGATGTCTACACCCGGTACACGGGTTCCTGTGGGAAAGGCTGTTGCCGTTGCCGTTCCTGCAATCTCTGTAACCGCAAAACAATAGGTTTTATTAGCCGGATCGACGTTGTTGTTATTGATGATCCTGGCGTAATAGTTCCCATTGGCGCCGGCCGAGAATACAACTTTTGACGCGCGCGATCCAAAATCGGCGTCATCATTGGTAGAGATAAGACGGCCAGTTGTGTCGTAGACGGATAGAACCGTATCCAGACCAGCGGTCAACTCCTTCGTAAAGACCTCGTAGGCGGAGCCAGCTTTTCCTACGAACCGGTACCAGTCGACGTCGCCGGCCGGCCAAAGGGTCGCAGAACACAACGCAGCAGCGCCGGGGGATGTTGGGAAGGCATTCTGAAGCGTATTATTGGGTTCGTACCGGTCGGTGAAGATTGCGGTGGCCGTTGCCCCCTGGGAAGTTGGCGTTGGCGTGGCTTCATCTTCCTGGATAACTAACACAGCCGTAGCTTTGCTTGGATTTAATATAGTACCTACCGATGGATTCCTCAAAACCAGATTCACCGTCCGGTCACCGGAGTAATTGCTATTCTGAATAGTCTGGATTAGAAAGCTTTCGGATAAATCTCCAGCTACGAAGGTTAACACACCGGCGGCGCTGACATAGTCAACCCCGGCTTTGGCTGTGCCATCGAGGGTCAGGTATTCGACGGTAGTTGATGTCCCGGCTGCGGTGCTCATTTCGACATCAATGGAGATGATGCCTCCCTCGGAAACCGTATAGGTTGTGTTCTTAAAACCGATGGTGGGGGTTTGCAAAGATAAGACGCTTCTGCGGCTAGAGGCGGAGGCAGAAGCTGTGCTAAAGGCTATGATTAAGACCACGACCAGACTGAAAGCCAGCACTATCCCGGCCGGATACGCCAGCCCTTTATTTTTGCTGCGGTTCATAGACACCCCTTCCTAATTTTTGGCGCTCGACGAAAGCTAAAAAGCCTTACTTTACATCGGACCATAATAGTATCACCAATCATAAACCTCGTGATTCCAGTGTCACGGATTATAGACAAGCCGTTAGGGAGCGGCAAATTATGTCCTGGGTAAAGGAAAGAAAAAAGGGCCCAACCGGTGGACCCTCTCGCTTTTCTAGATGAATGGTCTGCCTTTCTATGTGGCTTTACCTACCAGAACTGTGTAACTCGCTATCGCCACTTTCCGCCAGTGCGTGATTAGTAATCGATGAGGCTTGCTCTATCGATAAACCGCAACCAGGCAGTCTAATCCTTGGCGTTTGCTAGCTCTAGTTTCGAACTGGTTAGCACCTTGTCGACCAGCCCATACTCCAGGGCCTGCTGAGATGTAAAGAAGATATCACGATCAGTATCATCTTGGATTCGCTCAATCGGCTGTCCTGTATGGGAACTGATTATCTCGTTTAGGGATTGGCGAAGTCGCAATATCTCATTAGCCTGGATGGCGATATCCGAAGCCTGTCCCTGGGCGCCACCTAGCGGTTGATGCATGTGAATGGTTGCATTCGGTAAGGCATAACGCATGCCATTCGTGCCGGCCGTCAGCAAAACGGTGCCAAAACTAGCGGTGAAACCCACGGCGACTGTGGAGACCGGGCATTCGATTTGTTGCATCGTATCATATATGGCCATGCCGGCATAAACTTGACCACCTGGCGAACTGATGTACAGGCGAATCGGCTTCGTTGGATCCTCACGGGCCAGAAAAAGTAATTGGGCGACGATTAGCATGGCCACCTGATCATTGATCGGTGTGCCGAGAATGACAATCCGTTCTTTGAGTAAGAGCGAATAAATGTCATAGGCTCGTTCGCCACGACCGCTTGTTTCGATTACCATCGGAATGAGGGATGTTGGAATATTCATAAATTTCTCCTAACTATGCAATCTAACTTATTCTTTATCGATTTATACTCGCCTACGCGAATCTGACAATAATAGAATCGTTAGATGTTGTTCGTCTATCTGGTTCTACTCTTCCTCATCAGAAACTTCTTTTGGTTTAGCAAGTTCCTCGAGATCCGGCGCATTGCCCGTTACGATAGCTTCAATGCGCTCCTGCGCCTTCTCCATGACGATATCATTGCTGAGAGATTGTAATCCCTGGCCTTGGGTATAGATTGATCGTAGTTGCTCTTTCAGTTCTTCATTATCAGCGAAACGTTCAAGGACGGCGTCGACCTTCTCGTCAATATCGGTCATTTCCACTGTAATCATCTCTTTCTCGATAAAGTTACCCAGGACTAATCCTCGGCGCACTCCTTCGATAGTCTCTTCTCGCCAACTTTCCTTGAGTGATTCTTCCGACTCACTTTGGAGAGTTAACCAATCTTGCCATTGCCATCCGGAACGGGTGATCTGCTCCTTGAATGATTCCATTCGGTTGTCCAATTCGGAATCGACGACAGCCGGTGGAAAGACGATTACCGCCCCGGCTAACATCTCATCGACAACTTCATCCATCAGCTCTGATTTTGCCTCGCGTTCCGCTTGCTTTAGAAGTTCTTTGTTTAACGCCTCTGTTAGTTCTTCCAAGGTCTGGTAATCACCTTCTATCCGGGCCAGTTCGTCAGTAAGCTCAGGCAGCTCTCTACTTTGAACATTGGAAACTTGCACCTGAAAGAGCACACTTTTCCCGCCTAATTCCTCATCTTCGATATCTTCCGGAAAAGTGAGACGAAACTCTTTTTCTTCCCCGGACGACATGCCTAGGAGATTTTCGATGAAAGGTATATCTGGGAATACCTTCTCTGCGTCCATTAGCATGTCTGAACCGTCTTCTCGCCATATAAGGCCGCCTTCTGCATCATCAAGATTGCCTTCGCCGCTTATCGTGATCAGATCACCGACTTCGGCCGGCCTTTCTACCTGTTCAAGAATCTGGTGATGGTTGCGGACGTGTTCCAAAGATTCATTCAAGGCTTCTTCGGTAACCTGAACTGGCTCCACTTCCTTGCGTATTGACCTATAATCGCCCAGTTCAACGGTCGGTTCTAAAGGAACTATCAACTTGATGACGAATGGTTCCATTTCCATGTCGTCAAGCGTGGTTGGGCGAAAAGGCTTCACATCAATTTCCTCAAGGGCCTCTTCGACCACCTGTTCCAATATATCCTGGATACTGTCCGCTCGTAGTGCTTCTTCGCCAACCCGTCGAACGATAACATTGTAGGGTGCCTTTCCCGGCCGGAAGCCAGGAATATTGACATCTCGGGCCAAGGTCCTTGCTGTGGACCGCATTTGTTTTTGAACCCTTTCTTCGGGTACTTCAATCGTTACCTTGAGTTGTCGTTCATTATCTTCTTCGGAATGTATAACTAATGTCACTGCTTATCCTCGTACGTTGTATATATCACGCTGTCCGTGTAAACCCAATGATTCTCGCCGGCTGACAATTAAAAAGCGTTGCCTGGATTAACCTAGCAACGCCCGCTGCTCACTGCCACCGCCGACTCGTTCGGCGCCGACCCATATGGGGAAGGCGGGACTTGAACCCGCACGCCTTGCGGCACATGATCCTAAGTCATGCTCGTCTGCCAATTCCGACACTTCCCCGTCGAGGGAATTATACCACCGGGTATGTCTTTGCCAACAATTATCGAGTTGCGAAAATTGATTTTCAATCTATGCTTTGTAGTTGCAGGCCAATGGCTGCCGAAAGTTAAAATTATTCAACGAAGTCATTATTTGATTAAAAAGGCAGGCAATGAAGTAAAATCCGTAACCAAAGGTAGAAGATATTATGACCACTTTATTGATTAAACACGCGACAGTTCTGGCAACGATGGATGATGATCGCCGGGAGATCGGCGAGGGCGGTTTGTTTATTCGCAATAACATTATCGAACAGGTTGGCATAACGGCCGAGTTGCCGGCTACAGCAGATCGAGTGGTTGACCTGACCGACCACGTAGTTCTACCAGGATTGGTTAATACTCACCATCACCTTTATCAGAGTCTGACTCGCGCCCTGGTTCAAGATGCGGATCTATTCACCTGGCTTACCACTCTGTATCCCATCTGGGCGAGATTAAATGATGAGGCGATATATATCAGTACTCTGACCGGATTGGCAGAATTGGTTTTATCTGGTTGTACTACCAGCAGCGATCATCTATATATTTTACCTAATGACTGCACAATAGATAGCCAAATCCGGGCGGCCGCGGATATCGGTGTACGCTTTCATGCTGCCCGGGGCTCGATGTCCTTGGGTGAAAGCCAGGGTGGTCTGCCCCCTGACGAAACCGTGGATAGTGAAGAATATATTCTCAGCGATAGCCAACGTCTCATTGAAACGTATCATGATAATCGCCGGCATGCCATGATCCGGATCGTCCTAGCCCCTTGCTCGCCCTTCTCAGTGACCCCTGGTCTGATGCGATCTTCGGCTGAATTAGCCCGCGAATATGGCGTATTTCTGCATACCCACCTGGCCGAGACGGTTGAGGAGGAAGAATTTTGCCTGGAAACTTTTGGCCAGCGGCCGGTCGCCTATGTCGAATCGCTTGGTTGGACCGGTGCAGATACCTGGCATGCCCATTGTGTACATATGAGCCAGCCTGAAATTGAATTGTTTGGCCGGACGGGGACCGGCGTGGCACACTGCCCGTCTAGCAATATGCGCCTGGCCAGCGGAATCGCCCCTGTAATCGCCTTACGCAATCAAGGAGCGCCGGTTGGGATAGGTGTAGACGGATCTGCATCCAATGACGGCGCCCACCTCCTTGGCGAAGCGCGCCAGGCGATGCTCCTGCAGCGCGTTGCGCCTGATCGCTACCTTAGCGAGGCGCCGGGCGGCCGGGGCGGATTTGCCGGCAAGGCTTCTGCAATAACTGCAAGAGAGGCCCTGGAAATGGCCACCCTTGGTGGGGCAAAGGTTCTTGGGCGAGGAGACATTGGTCATCTGGCGCCAGGCATGAGTGCTGACTTCATTGCCTTTAACTTGAATCAGATTGCCTATAGCGGGGCGATGCATGATCCGGTCGCGGCCTTGCTATTTTGCCAGCCGAGAAATGTTGATTTGTCAGTCATAAACGGCCGGGTGGTTGTTGAGGACGGGCAGTTGACCACGCTCGATCTTGAGCCAGTGCTGCGACGTCACAACGAAATATCAATGGCCATGATTCGGGGAGAATAAAAAGAAGGCTTTGCGACTTGGCCGGTCTGAATATTGTTGCCAACGGACTGGCTGCTCCGCAAGGTGAACAAAAAAACACTGGCCGGTTGTGGGGCTGACAGGCCTGGATGGTGATACTCTCTGATACTGGCCGGTATCGCCTTTCAACCATCCAAGAGCGTGACTGACAATGAGGATGGGGAGCGTGATGAAGTTTGTGTTACAAGATAATAACTAAACCAACAGCCACAATGCCTATGGCAATAAGAGCTGTTACCGCGCAACCAATCACCCGGCTAGTTAATTTAAGAACGAATTTTAATAACCACCATGCGATCAGCACCAGAACAATGACACCGATAATCGTCAGTACTATATCCATGAAAACAATCTCCTTTGGGAACGAAATACCTCGCTGTTAATTGTCTCTATTATATGAAATATCCGTAAATTTTGCCTGGTATTGCAGCAAAAAGGTGTTGGCCAGCACGAGTCAAGAGCCATATACTGAAATCGAGATCGGCGGTCGCTAAGTACCGGTATAGCCAATTGCCCGTAGCGCGAGCTGGGTGAGGTCATGTACTACCCCAGGTGCCTGTGATTCGGCAACAGGCTGAGCAAGAAGATTGAGGATTACTTCATCAAAGGCTCCGGTCAGCGCTTCGGCCGAGAGCCGGGTATTCTGAGGGATTATTTGGCCTTTATCCATAGCCTGATCCAACGGAGTTTGCCAAAGATTTACCAGCCCTTCACGAAATTCTTCACGCCGGCCTACGAGAGCCGGTACTGCCCCAACACCGCCAACTGACAACAGATACACGACTGCCGGCTCGTATAACCCGATATTCACGTAAGCCTGAATTGCAGCGGCGATCTGTTTTGGTAAGGTAGCCCGTCCGGTGATAGCCTGGCGCAAAGTCTGCAACATGAACTCGGCCGTTTCCTCGAAAAGATATACAAAGAGCGTTTCTTTATCGGGGAAGTAAAAGTAGAATGTACCTACAGCTACATCTGCGGCGGCAACGATGTCCCTGATAGTGGCCGAGTGATAACCTTTATCGGCAAAAACGCGCACCGCTGCCTGCATCATGGCTGTTCTTTTCGCATCTTTCTTGTGTCTTGTTCTTTCGGTACTGCGATAAGACATAGGTCACCTATTATAAATCGGAACTGCCATCAGCATAATCTAGCCGGGTCAGACTGTCAAACGCAATCCATAGATATTTTCCCGGCATTCATTTGCCCGCTCTTCTTGAATTGAGGAGGATAGCCATCGTTATGGATTTGAAACTCACCCTAGATCATACCAGACCAACACCACTTTACCGGCAGATCTATGAACAGATCCGGCAGCGGATACTAGCCGGGGAATACCCGGCCGGTGCGCGATTGCCTTCCAGCCGCATGGCTGCTCAAAGGAATGGCCTGGCCCGGGTTACGATGACCAAGGCCTACGATCAACTCGAGGCTGAAGGGTATCTGATCAGCCGGATCGGTTCGGGTACGTTTGTATCCCAGGCATTGATGGCCAGCCAAACTCTGACCGGTAGCGGAGACGACCGCTACCGGCCAACGTTTTCTCTATGGGGTCAGAGGGTCTTGGCCGGCGAAAGAAGAGTTTCTCAACCTGGTGGACGAGGACGCCCGGCCATCGATTTTGGTTTCGGTCGTTCCTTTCCTCATATCTTTCCCTACGATACCTGGCGCCGGCTGCTGGTCCGCTACCTGAGCACGGACGATTCCATTTTGTCTCGTTATGGTTCGGTTGCCGGCTTCTTTCCCTTGCGGGAGGCTGTGGCTGAGTATGTGCGCCGCTTAAGAGGTGTACTCTGCACCGCCGAGCAGGTGGTCATTGTCAGCGGGATGCAGCAGGCACTGGATATTCTAGCCCGTTTACTCTTGAGCAGTGGTGACGAGATCCTGGTCGAGACACCTGGTTATGTCGATGCCTTTGATCTTTTTCGAGCGTCGGGCGCTGAATTGAGCGCTATACCGGTCGATGAGGAAGGTTTTCCGGTGGAAGAGATTTCCCCGGATAGTAGGGCCCGCTTCGCTTTTGTCACCCCATCGAACCAGTTTCCACGAGGCGGCACAATGCCCCTTTCCCGGCGAATGGCCTTGTTGCAATGGGCTCGTCAGGCTAATGCACTGATCCTTGAAGATGATTATGACGGCGAGCTTCGTTACAGCGAGCACCCGCTAGCAGCGCTGCAAGGACTGGATAAAGATGGGCGAGTTGTCTACTTGGGCACATTTTCAAAAGTGTTGTTTCCCGCGTTAAGGTTAGGCTATGTCGTTTTGCCGCATGTGCTACTGGGGCCCTTCGTGAAGGCGATGGAGTTGGTCGATCGTGGCGCGCCAACTTTAACTCAGGCGGCCGTGACGGATTTTATCACCGAGGGGCATTTCGAATCCCACTTACGCCGGCTGCGCAAAGAATATGGCGAACGGCGCCGGGTTTTGGTTCAGGCGTTGGAACAAGATCTGGCCGGAGTGGTCCATTATTCACATGTCGAGGCTGGCCTTCACGTGATGTTGTTATTAGATCCTCGCCTGGATGAAGAGGCAGTGGTTCTGGAAGCGGCCTCGGCCGGCGTGGGCGTCTACCCGGGCACCGCCTACCACGTAGGCCTTCCGCAATGCCCTTCCATCCTACTTGGCTACAGTGGCTTGGGGCGGACAGAGATTGAGCAAGGAGTGGGACGGTTAGCCGTAGTCTTAAAAGGCATGACCGGTTGATCTTTTGTATTCGAGACTAAATCTCAGTTCGCTATCCAAACCCAGGAGCGCTCAGGACTGGCATAATTCCATTGAACAGTTATAATCCGCAATCGTGCTTTGGGGCGCTTAGCTCAGCTGGTTAGAGCGCTTCGTTTACACCGAAGAGGTCGGGGGTTCGAGTCCCTCAGCGCCCATATTTTTGGCACCTCCGGTGCCGTCTGATATAATTTTTTTAATAAAAAACACAATTGGTGCGTTTCTTTTGCACGTCAGAGTCCTACATTATTCACAGGAGAAATAGCCTATGGCAACAGCGACGGTAAGTCCCGGCGGCCTTACCCGGCGCGAGTTTCTATACTACATCTGGGGAGCTTCGATCGCTCTGGTAGCGGTAGAAGTGACCGGATTGTTAGTATGGTTCATGCTTCCACGATTCCGTGAAGGTGAATTTGGTGGCACTTTTAAGCTATCAATCGATGACCTGCCGGAAGTGAACGCTCCGCCATTCAATTTTCCCGATGGCCGGTTTTGGTTAGTAAATGTTGACAATGAAGTCATAGCTGGTTGCGAGCGCATGTGGCGGGCTGAGGGAGATGGCGCAATTAAAGGCGCCGCGGCTATCTATAAAGTTTGCACTCACCTGGGTTGCATCTACGCCTGGGTCGATGCTAACAACCGCTACGAATGCCCCTGTCATGGTTCAAAGTACCGCCTGGATGGCCGGCGGATCGAAGATCCTGCTCCACGTAATCTGGATCGGTTCAAATTGGCAGCGCTGGATGAAAACGAGACTGTCATTGCAGAATCCGAAATTTCTTCTGATGGAACATATGACGCCCTGGCCATTCCTCCGAATGCGGCTTTCCTCCAGATTGATACTGGGGATAAGAAGCAAGGTGTCAGCCAGGTGCTGTTGAGCAATTTTCATCAGGGTTGCCCTTAACGAGAGGGGAGAGGAGACACCGAGAATATGGCTACCTTTTATGATCAAGTCAGGGAAATGGGGCTAAAACAAGCTACCATTGCTAAATCGGATGAAATTGTCGAGCGCATTACGGCCGGCATGAATACTGGCGACATTCGTTCGGCACTGCGTGGCGACGAGGCGCGACGACCAAATCCCCGCCTGAGACCCCATGCTGATGGATTCTGGTTTCACATTCGTCCCAGTTTTTACCACAACGAAGTTACTCGCATCTATCCAACTTTTCGCCTGGGCTGGCTCTCGGTTTTCATGTTTATATGGGAGACCATAACCGGCATCTTCCTCATGATTTTTTACACACCGCGGCCAGGCACAGCCTATTCTGATATTTGGAATATCCTGGCTAATGTCCCGCTGGGCGAGCTAATGCGCAACTTGCACCGTCTGGGAGCTGAAGCGATGGTTTTGGTTGTGGCCCTGCATATGCTGCGTACTTTTTTGACCGGAAGCTACAAAAAACCACGCCAGTTCACCTGGTTGACTGGTATGCTACTACTCATATTCACGCTGGTTCTAAGCTTTAGCGGCTATCTCTTGCCCTGGGACCAGCTGTCGTTTTGGGCTGTGACGGTGGCTGTAAGCGCGGCCGAAGCTGCCCCGCCGGCCGAGATCCTGGGTACCAATATCAATTTGCTTATTCGTGGCGCGCCAACCTTTGGAGATGGCGGTTTGCTCAGGTGGTACCTGCTGCATGTGCTGGTCTTACCATTGCTGACTGGTGTTTTTCTATTTGTCCATTACTATAAAGTTGTTCTGCACGGCCATTCATTGCCCCCTGGCCAGGAAAAGGTGGGCGAGGATACGGCAAAACGTGTGCCGAAGGGTGAGCGCACCTATTTTACGCCCGACATTCTCACCAGCGAACTTATGTGGACAGCGCTGACCACCTTGCTGTTAATAGTCGGCGCCCTTTGGTTTTATAACGCGCCTTTAGAGAGCCAGGCCAACCCCCTGGTTACACCCCTCCATGTGGTAGCCCCCTGGTATTTGGCCTGGTCGCAGGGCTGGCTCAAACTGGCCGATAAGGTGCTTATCGCCTTTATCTTCATGCCGGCTTTGGCCACAGCCTTTTTTGTTATGCCCTATATTGAGGTTGGAAAGAGCCGGCGATATGCCGACCGACGAGTGGGTCTCAGTATTACCATGCTCTTCATCGCCTTTATGCTGGTTTCTAACTGGATGGGTTCCCCCGAGTTTGCGGTCGAGAGTTCGGCGGATCAGGAGCTCTTTCAGGAATTGGTTCCACAAGAGGGACACAGCGTTCTCCTGGCCGTCCCTTTTGAGGATTTAGAGGAAGGTTTTTATGTTCCCGGTGGGGATGCCCCTAATCCGGCTCTGGAAGAGGCTCTTCAGGAATTTAAGTCGGCCATGGATCGGCATAGCTGCAATGTCAATGGTAATACCTGGAAAGACGATTGTAAGCCCATCAAGGATAGTGAAGGCAATATCGAGCGGTACGCTAATACCTTTGCCAGTGAGGCGATGCCAGATGCCAAGGCCGCGCTGCGCATTGAGGCGGAGCAACACGATCTGAAAAGGATTATCATGCAGGTTAGCTCGAGAGATCCTGTTAGCGGAGAAATTTTGGTCGATGCCGAACGAGTGGCTTTCCGCCATGCCGACTCAGGATACGAGGGACAGTAGATATGCAAATAAAAGTCGTCATCGGTACCATTTCCTTTATGTTGGTGATGATCATACTGGGTGTTGCCGCCTTATTTGAACCGGCTCGCTTGGAAGAGACCGCCGATGCTTTTGTAGGCCGGCAAATTGAGAAAGGGGCTGTGATTTTTCATGATAGCTGTGCAGAATGCCACGGTGAAGGCGGTCTGGCTCTAGATTGCTCTACCACTGCCGGGGAGGAGATTGACTGCAAAGGCATTCCTCTGAATCATGCGGCACTTCTTTGTGGCGACCCCTCCCTGCGTATGCAGCAAATGGCCTGGAACAGTAGCAAAGAAAACTTCATCAAACAAACGATCTCTTCGGGTCGCCCGGGTACCCTGATGCCAATCTGGTCGAAGAGTTTTGGTGGTCCCATGGAGGATTACCAGATTGACCAGGTAGCTTCCTTCGTCCTTAATTGGGCGGAAACACCAGGGCTTTGTGGCGATGGGGCGGTCGCAGCCATCGAATGGCCTGATACTGTCGAGGAATTACCTGACGGCGACGCCGAGAATGGGAGAGATGTTTTCCAGCTTAATGGTTGTGCCGTCTGCCACGGAGACCCGGAGGATGTAAATAGTGTGGCCACAGTAGGCCCCTGGTTGGGCAATATCGGCAACGACGCGGCGACTCGGATACTAGGAATGTCGGCCGAACAATACATCTATGAGTCAGTACTAGATCCCACGTCCTTCGTGGCACCAGAATGCCCGAATGGTCCCTGCAACGATCCTAGTGTGATGCGGCAGGATTATCCCAATCTTATGAGCGAGCAAGATATGGCTGACCTGGTCCAGTTTTACATGACATTGAAGACAGAGTAACCCGCGAAACCAATACAGAAATAAAAGGGGTCCCAGGTTTTCCTGCGGACCCTTTTTTTATCTTATTTTAGAATGACATTTTTTGTGTCTACTTCTCTGCACTCAATGTTCGATATTAACCTGCGCCAGCGCGAAATGGAACTTTCTGAATCCCTGACTCCTTCAAGCACACCTTCCCCTGTTAGTTGCCTCCCCCTTTCACCCTGGACCCGCAGCTAGGGCAGAATTTATCGGCTGGATCCAAGGCCTGGCCACATTCATGGCAATATTTAGCTTTGGCGCGTGGTGATGACGTTGAATCGCGGCCGCCAGTACTACGTAGTCGCTGCTGGGATCGCGCTGCCGGTCGGGGTTTGGTCACCCGTCGACTGCGATTACGGCCGGAAAATATCAGAAAGGCAGCAGCGGCAAAGGCCAACACGACCGCGGCTGCAGCCACCACGATGGGCCAATTAAAGTTGGAACTATCGCTGCCGTCTTGCCCTTGTTGAGAAAGAACTGGCTGTGGAACAGCGGGTTGTTGGAGATCCAACCCCTCTACCGATAACTCCGGCCGGACCATCCGATAGCTTGCCTCAAAGGTATAAGGAACACCGGCCGGCACAGCCATGCCGCTGATCTCGTGATAGAGCAAATCATATTGACCGTTCAGAGTCCGGTCTGCTTCCGGTGTCAGGCTGACGTCAGTGGCCGATGAAGGTTGTTGGAAGGTAGTAATTAACTGGTCAACGCTCAGGTCTGCCAACCAACGGAAGTTGATTTTTCGCAGATCCCCATCGCTTTGATATGGGACATAATATTCGATGCGAAAGCCAGGATCGTTGACATTTAGCGTCAACAGGCCGGGAATCGAATCATCGTATTCCATATTTACTAAATTACCCTGGGAATCGACTCGGGCGACGGCGTTAATGGTGGCCTCTTGAGGAATGGGTAAGGTGATCGTTGCCGGTAAAGGTGCGTTGGCCGGTAATGCTCCGGATAATAATACCAGAAGGGCTTGCTGGTCGAAATCAGGCCAGAGTTCAGCTTCTAAAAACTCTAACACAGAAGCCGG
>Ga0307378_10007223_pt1 | contig 14991 bp, 17 predicted proteins | sample UN1MG_FD_202238 | JGI IMG/M metagenome (GOLD analysis project Ga0307378, IMG submission 202238) | Soil microbial communities from Risofladan, Vaasa, Finland - UN-1 | ecosystem: Environmental > Terrestrial > Soil > Coastal area > Acid sulfate soil | place: Finland: Risofladan, Vaasa | collected...
AGATCCCCACAATTCTTTATCCAATATCCAGAATACAGCTTTGAAATTGAATGGGAAAGTTTAATTATCTAAGTTCATATCCACTCAATTTCTTTGTATTTATCTATTCCTCTCCTTAGGATGTCTTCAATTTCCTTGAGAAGAGGAGGTGTAATTTTATTTATATTAAAGCAGGACTTTCCCTTCAAAAATTTTTTAAGATCTGTACTGATGTCTGTGAATGAATCTGGGTGCGAATAAATAGGCGAGAAATATAAGCTTACATAGTTTTTTTGTTGTATTATACCTGCAATATATGTGGGTTGCGGTTTCTTTCCAAATAAGCTAACTTCTTTATTCCCATACAAATGATATGCGGGCTTATTTTGCTTAGCTTGAGAACCAATATATTGATCTTTTGTTAGAAAGGTACCCGAGTTATTTTCCAAGATTTTTTTTAATTCTAAAAAAATGGTTTCAAGATTTTCCATAAGTAAAATGACAAGAAAAAGAAATTTATTTTTTTAGCTTATATTTAATTACTCAATCCTGATAGATTTTTTCGTTTTTGATACACTACAATTATAATTGGTATGCTTACAATACATCCTATGAATGCCAATGTTCCGACAGTGAACTGAATGGGAATACTAACTTCTATTCCACTTTTAGTATTATTCACGGGATCATCAGGTGGAGGATCTGGATCGTTTGGATTAGTGCCATCTGCAATTTCACTTTCTTCTACAATTGCATATGCAATATTTACACATAATACCATACAGTAAATTGTCATATTAATAATATACATACCATCGACGGCAGTTCCGAAATCAAAGAATTCTACTTGACAAACACCTGGTAATGTTTTATTTATGTAGATTTTATATTCAATATCAATAGAGGAAGTTATATTGAAGTAAATTCTTGTCTCACTCCTCTTTAGATATGCAATCGGAGAGTATCTTCCAAAGTAAAACCTATAAAGAGTATCTGATTTAAGGGTTATATTATGAAGAGGGTTATTCCCTCCATTTTTAAACTTATTTACTTGATAAAAAATTTTATTGTTAAAAACTGATGGTTCAATTGCATCTTGAAGACAATGTAAGCCACTATTTATAATTTTAATATGAATATTAAGATTTTCTGTTAGATGAGCTTGGAATTTTATAGTATAATTTCCAGTTAGTACGACTCCGAAAGGGATCTCTTGATATTCGAACTGTGTTAGCAGAGTTGTATTCGGACGACTATCATAAATATCATATATATCACCTTCAGGATCCCACAAAGAGATATTCATATCACATTCATGAGGTGTTACGATTTGAAATGAGATATAATAAATATAGGGTTTAATGAAGTAGATATTGTTTGAGAAAATCACATAATCTCTGTCAGTTGTAAAGTTAAAAACTTTATCCACTAAATTTTCACCGTTGCTCATACTTGGTTGTAGTTTCTCAACAGATTCTCTATTTTTAAGGCCAAGATCTCCAATATAATTAGTGAGAATTGTTAGCGATATGAAAGATATAATTAAAAATAGTATTATTACAATCTTAGAATTTTTTATAGACATGACCTTCTTAATAGCCATACACCTTTAATTCTTTAAATTCAGTAATTAATTCTTTCACATTTGCACATTTATCATATTTTACACAGTTGAAACATGGACCATCCGTCCAAAAGTAAGCAGGTTGATTTTGTCTCTCAATAATGAGTATTGGAAATTTATTTTTTGAACATATTAACGCTGAATTTGAAATTGAACCTCTTTTTGGTAAAGCATAAGAAAGCCCACAGATTTCACATTTCGCAAATCGCTTATAATTTTGGGTTTTAAAACTTGAAATTGTGCAATCACAATTAGGGCAAATACCAATTTCATCTATTTTTCTCATTTTTAATCGAATATTTCCGTATATTTTCTGAATTCTTGGTAAATTATATCTATTTAAAGAAAAAAAATCAGCTATTCTTTTTTTTATTTATAAATATAGCATCTAATTAAGTAGTATAATGATATTTGATTATTTTGATCAGATAGGAGAAGCAATCGAATTTCTATTAGCATTAGGGTCAATAATTGGACTGCTTGGATTGATTATTGGGATTCTTGGTTGGTTTTTTTTAGGACAATTTCAACGCCATAAAATGATAGGAGTTGTTGTGGTCTCAATTATTCTTTTAACGGTCTGCGGAATTAATACAGGATTAAGATATTTTCGAATTTATTGAAATTACAATACTTTATCTGCTGAAAAGCCAATAAAATTGCTTTTTAGGATTCAATTAGTAGTATCCACTTCCTCCTCCAGTATTCTCAGGAGTACCAATAATGAATCCCCAAATGTCAATAATAATTCCTGTTGTCCAAGAACCAACCCATAGCAACACTATTGCTACTATAAACCATCTTAATCTTATTTTTCTCTCTAGAAACACGCTTATTAAACATAAAATTATTAAAAATGTTCCTCCAATTAAAGAATATCTCCCTATCGTATCAAAAAGCTTTTTCAATACATATCCTATATGAAATCTCAGAGTTAAACCGTAGAAGGGAAAAAATACTAAAACGAATATAGCAATTCCAAACAAGACCATTATTATTGTTCGGGATGTTGCCTTTCGATCATATAATACTTCAATTGAGTCATAGTATTTTTTTTTAGAGATGGTGCTTCACCATTTTTTATTATCTAATATTTTTATGAAATATTTTTTTCATACATTTTTAAAGAAAAAAGCCATCGTTTCAAAACTTGATTTTTATTTAAAAAGATGAAATAATTCTAAAAATTAATAAGTATTAGAAGGTGTGAAAAAATTCCCGTCAAGTTCCCTTTTTTTGTTTTTATAATTATCAGTAATGATAATTTTAAATTCTCAGTTATAATAATATTAGTAACTATCCAGTTATGTCTAATTTTTATTCCTAGAATGCCTTCAGAATATTACTGTCCAAGGTGCAAGTCGGAAGATATCATTGTATATGAAGATCATATTGAATGTAATAAATGTCACATGAACTTTTTTATTGAAGATCTTGAGAGTGACATCGAGGATGAAAATATTCTAGCAGAAGAAGATTTAAGTGGTGTTGTTGATGCATTTGATGAGCTTAAAGATGAAGAAACACGAAAAAAATTTTTTAAATCGCTTAAAGATGATATTGATAAATAATCTCTTTTAAAAGTCTCTATTTTTTATTTATATATTCTCATGCAATCTATTGTTCACCTTTAAAAATATGTAATAGGTGAACTATTAAACTGAAGAAGTTAAATATCTTTACAATCTTTTTTCGACTTTACCATTTTATAAAGGGATGGTAATCTAATTTTAAATTTTTTTCATTTTTTTCATTCAGAGTTGAATTTTCTTACTTCTTGAAATCCAGAAATCAATAGATTTATTTAACATAAAAGTAAAAAATAAAAATAAGTAATATAAATATACCTTATAGTTAACATAGAAATCTATTAATCTTGATGAATTAATATGGCTAAATTATATAAGCTCGTTAGATTAAAGTTTATTATAGTTATTATAATTATTTTCCTGAGCTTTTTATATAGATCAAACTCAGTTAAAGGTATAAATCATGGTTTCATAGCACAGGATGATGCATACATATCATCTGCTTATTCTAATGTTACATTTCCTAATACTGATTTCCTAAATGTAAGAAATGGATCTTATCGTGAAGATACTTATTTGAGATTCGAAACATCTACTATAGGAAGACCAATAGTAGATATTTCCTTAGAAATGTATATTTCTGCAGTTAATGCTGATATGGAAGTCAGAATAATAGCTACAGATACAGATTGGTCAGAAGAAACTATTACTTGGGATAGCAAACCCACAAATTATGGTGAGGTAGCATTATTTCATCTATTTTCAGGAGATGAAGGAATGTTTAAGATATACTTACATGATAATGGAGTCCCAGCAGGTATACCAATTTCATTCTGTCTCAAATTAAATTTTACAGGTTATTTTAGAATAGTTTCAAAGGAAAATAGTAATTATTTATTGGCTTACGCCCCAACTTTGTATTTCAGCACGCAGGATATCCCAGGGACTCCAGTAATTATGTTGATATTAATTGGAGGTTTTTTAGGGGTAATATTGGTTTTCATATCTAATCATAAGAAGAAACTTATTATTTAAATGTTTTTAACTCTAAATTTTTTATATACTTCATGGATTATTGAATCATTATATTTTACTCATTTTTAATTTCTAATATTTATGATTAAAAATTGTTATTTTTTCTTTTTAAAATTCTATGTTAAATTTATTTTAATCATGGGAATTAAACTTCAAAACATTATAGTTCGAAAAGAGCTTGAATACCAAGACTTAAAGGGTAAAATCTTAGCAATTGATGCTCCGAATATTATAATGGGGTTGTTTAACTTTGCTCGCAAAAACTCAGATGGAACTGACGCGGGATCGATTTTAGACCGAACACAGCGACCAATATCACACTTATATGGTTTGTTATATCGAGTGAATTTTTATTATAGTAAGAAAATATTTCCTATTTTTTGTTTTGACGGAAAAGTTTCTGAACTGAAAAAACTGATTACAAAAGATCAGTTAAAAGATTTTCTTTTTATTCAAAAATGGTATAAGGAAGCTTTAAGACAGCAAAACAGAGATTTAGCAAGACAAATTGCCTTAAGTAAAGAATATATGTGGCAAAATATAATAAAAGAATCTAGACAACTTCTGGGGGCTTTGGGTATTCCTTATATAGATTCTCCCGCTTCGGCAGAATCTCAATGCGCCTTCTTAGTAAAACAAAAAATCGCAAATTTCTCAAATTCCCAAGATTTCGATTCACTCTTATTTGGATGCTCTTATGTTATTCAAAATCTCTCGAAATCGTTAAAGAGGAAAGTTCAGGGAAGATGGAAATACCAAAAAATACAACCAGTCTCAATTGATTTACAGAAGAATTTAAAGAATTTAGGGATTTCAATTTTTCAACTCATTGATATGGGGATATTAGTTGGTATAGATTATTTTCCAGGGATTCATGGTATTGGATCAAAAAAAGCATTACAACTTATACGAAAATACAAATCCATTGAAACTCTTATTCTAAAAGAATATAATAATTACGATTTTAGTGAGTTAAATCCTGATATAATAAAAAAAGTGAGAAAAATATTTGTGTTTCCTGATATAAATGAACAAATTGACAATATATTCTGGAATCCAGTAAATAAAACAAGAGTATTATCTTTATTATGTGAAGAACATTATCTCAATAAAGAACGTGTTGAGAAAAACTTGGATATGTTTGAAAAAAATTATAAAGCTTCTAGGGAATTTTTTATCCATCAGAGACAAAAACCGCGAAAACTCCAAATTACATTAGATAATCTTCTCTAAATTTTTTCTTTTAATATGAAAAGCCTTTTAGCACTTACACTTATTTTTTGTTTAAATACACTTGTTATAAACATTTATTAAGATTTAATTGAAATATTGAGGAAATCATGACTCAAACGTTAAAAAAGGAATCTTTCGAAGTAGACAATATAAATGATTATTATAATAAGTTTTATAAATCGCAGAAAAAATTAAAGCCAATTGTATTAAATTATTTGTTCCGAAATATTTCTTTTTTAACAATAAGAGAAAAAGTTAGAGTAATTACCGCTTCCGAAAATATTCATATAAGTGAAGCCTTAACCATTCCAGTCAAACTTGTTCATAAGGTTATCAGTGAATTTTTAGTATGTCTGTTAAATTTCAGAAAATTTGTTAATAAAAATCCAAAGATACTTCATGCTAGAGACCAAAACCAAATTATTAACATTATTTTACATAGATTTTACCGGCTAGCCCCTGTGTTCGATTACAAACGAGCAAAAGAAAATGTTCGAAGATTAAAAGACAAATTAGATACATTATTTTTTTGGCCGCAATTAATGACTCAATTAACAATTGTTATATTTATAACTGATTTGCTTGACAAAAATGAACCTCAAAAAATAATTCAGTCAAATTTAAGAGCTTTATGTAGTTGTTCTGCTTACGCATTCCACAGAACCCGTAATAAAATTGGTTTAACTTCTAAATTTATCAAAAGTGTATCAGATTAATTAATTATTATCTTTGCATTTTTTCTTTATATAAACTCCAAATGATATTCTTATATAATAATTCTAAAATTAAAAAGAAGTGATTTAAAATTTCATTTGAAAGTGAACTTAGACGTATAACTTCTTATGGTAGAAGGAAATTTCCCGTTTGTAATCATCACTCTAATGAGTTCGGTGTAGTATTTAATAATGATAGACAAGAATATTCGTGGAATTGTACCATAAATTCTACTTTATACATTCAAAATTCTCCAGAACACGTAACCTTATCGGATTTTAATGTGAATAATAGTCAGAGCAATTACCCTTTTATTTATGAATAAAATAGAATAGTGTGAAAGATCATAATGGAAAAAACTGAAGAAATTTATCAGGCGTTGTTGGATGCTGGAATTAGTGAGGATGAACTTAGAGCGCAAGTTAATGAAAAAGAAATTGAATTCCAAGGATTCATGAATAAACAAGCAATTTTGTATTTAGTTGCAAAAGAGAATGGAGTTAAAGTTGACTCTTCTGAAAATATTGAGATCTTAGATCGGATAACAGAGGATGTTATAGATTATAATGATTTTGCAATACCAATCTCTAATATTACTGAAAATATGAGTAACATTGTCATAGTGGGAAGGATCACTGAAATTCATGGAAAAAAAGACTTTGTAAGAAAAGATGGTACTCCTGGAACAGTTGGCTCATTTCAAATTTGTGATCAGTCTGATTGTGTGAAAGTAGTCGTTTGGAATGACCAGACAGAGATTATTTCTAATCCTTTTTTTCAGACACGAGAGGTTATTCAAGTTATTGGAGCTTATTCTAAAAAAGGAATTAAGAATAATTTAGAAGTACATTTAAGTAGGCAAGGAAAGCTAATATTAGCTCCAAAGGGAATAGTTTTAACCGAAGTTAAGAATGTAGATCATTCCAAGTCTATTGAGAAAGAGGGTTCTAAACCAGTCCCGTCTAAATTCACCATAGACGGATTATATAACAAGGAAGGCTTTATACGTTTTGTCAAGGGTATTGTTCAAGTTCAAGAATTTAAAGAATTAACACTAAAGAATGGTGAGAAATCTTTTCTATTGAAGCTCATTTTAAGTGATGATACGAGCTCAATTAAAGTTAATATTTGGGGCTTGAAAGCCGTGGAATGCGTTAAAACGATCGAAGATGGTAATAGTATCAAATTATCCAATGTAATAATAAAAGAAGATACTTATTCTAATGAAAAAGAGCTTAGTTCTACGAAAAGAACAATATTAGAAGTTATCGAAGACTTTTAGCTAACAGATTTTTATTTTGGAGAAAAGTAATTTAGATAAACAAGAATCCAAGCTAAACATAAACCTTTATTCTCTACAATATATTATATATAACCAAAAATTTTATGAAATTTCAAAATTTTTTAATTAATTAATTCGAATTGAGATTTCTAAAAATAATTCATGTGAGAAATTATGGAAATGAATGAATTTCTTCGTTGTTTAAACTGTGGTAAAACCTTAGGTCCTAAATCTAAACATGTTCAAACTCAATGTACTGAATGTCTATTAAATTTGGATTTTAAAACTGAAGATTTAGATAATAGAGAAATTGATAGAAATTTACAAAAAATTTTAGATTTCTTTATATCAGATGTCAATGCTGCTTTCAATAAAGATCCCGCAGCAAATACTTTAATTGAAGTACTGGCTGGTTATCCCGGAGTAAAGGCAGTCCTTTTATATAGAATAGCTCATTTCTTTTGGAAATTAAGAATGCCTTTTATCCCTAGATATATTTCGGATATAGCAAGAGATTTAACTGCAATTGAAATACATCCTGGTGCTGAAATTGGAGCAGAATTTTTTATCGATCATGGATCAGGTGTTGTAATTGGCGAAACAACAGAAATCGGTAAAAATGTCACTTTATATTCAGGAGTGGTGCTGGGGGGAACCAGTTTAGAAAAAGTGAAAAGACATCCAACTATTGGTAACAATGTGGTAATAGGGACGGGAGCAAAGATCTTAGGACCTATCAAGGTCGGAGATAATGTTAGAGTGGGAGCTAATTCAGTTATTGTAGAAGATGTTCCCCCAAATTGTGTAGTGGTTGGAGTACCCGGTAAAATTATTTCTAAAAAAGGAGAAGAAATCGAAAAAATTGACTTAAGACACGGAGATCTACCAGATCCAATCGCAATTGCAGTTTCTAGTCTAGATAAAAGAATAAAAGAATTAGAAATGAGAGTTTTAGATAAAACTAAGAAAAAACAAGAGGAAATAGAAATTTATTATGGAAAACACGGGGGAGGGATTTAAAATGACAAACGTATATAACAACATACTTGAAACAATAGGTAAAACGCCTCTTGTTAGATTGAATAGAATTGTAGAGAATATAAATCCAAAACCGAACCTTTATGCTAAATTAGAATATTTTAATCCCGGAGGAAGTGTAAAGGATAGGATAGGAATTGCTATGATCCAAGCAGCAGAGGAAAAAGGGATAATAAATAATGAAACAATTATTGTTGAACCCACTTCTGGTAATACTGGTATTGGGTTGGCTTTAATTTGTGCTGCAAAAGGATATAAATTAATTCTTGTTATGCCTGAGAGCGTGTCAATTGAAAGAGTTAAAATTCTGAAAGCTTATGGGGCAGAGATAATTTTAACCCCAAAAGAAGAAGGAATGAAGGGTGCAATAGGCAAGGCTGAAGAAATCGCCAAAGAAAAAGGGAAAGTGTATATTCCCCAACAGTTTAAAAATTTAGCAAATCCAGAAATTCATCGTAAAACAACAGCCATTGAGATATTTAATGATCTAGATGGTCAAGTAGATGCTTTTGTAGCGGGTGTAGGTACAGGAGGAACTATTACCGGAGTTGGAGAAGTTTTAAAAGAAAAAATTGGGGCTAAATTGAAAGTGTACGCTATAGAACCAAAAGATTCTCCTGTTTTGTCTGGGGGAAATCCAGGGCCACATAAAATTCAAGGAATTGGTGCCGGGTTTGTACCAGATGTTCTTAATACAAAGATCTATGATCAAGTTATTCAAGTAGAATATGAAGATGCTATTAAAACAGCAAGGGATTTAGCTAGATTTGAAGGAATTTTTTCAGGAATTAGCTCGGGTGCAATAGCTTGGGCAGCAATAAATATAGTTTCAAAAGAATTTGAAAATGGGCAGAATATTGTATTTATTACGTGTGATACCGGGGAAAGATACTTGTCAACTGAGTTGTACAATTATTGAATTAATTTGAATTTAAGTGTAGGAAAAGAAGTAGGTCAGTTTATTTAACTGCTACGTAATTCTTATTACTATTACTCGTTAATCAAAATTTTCCTTTTCATTTTATTTAATCTCACAAAGCTTGACTCGTTAAATCCTTTTTATTTCTGACTACGCTTATGAAGATAATTCTTTAAAACTTCAGCTATAGAGAGCATTGGCTTTTGTTTCTTGTTTTCACAAATTTTTTCTTTATATACTCCTCATCATATTTCATTACAATAAAAATATAATATATAGGAAAAACTAAGATGATAACTCATATACCAAAAGTGTTATATGAAAACAAGATAACTGAAGTGTTGGATGATATAAGATATCAGTATGGTAAATTAACAAGGAAAGGATATATTTATGGTCTAATAGCAATCGATCAAGATGCAAAAATTGTTGCTATCGATTCTCGGTTTGATCGAAAACTAAACTATTGGGATTTAAGTTCAATCGGAGCGGCTTTATACGGTGTAGCAAGGCAGGGTCAAGATTTCTTTGAGACAGAATCCTTAGAACGTGCGACTATTATTTATAACGACATGCGATTGTTTGTAAAATCGATTGGAGACATTGAGCTTCAAAAGAAGGGAAAAAGAGATATTTTAATAGTTCTTTTAACCGACAACGAGGTGAATTTAGGTGTGATGATCCTCCAAATGAGTAAATTCGCTCAGAAAATTAGAGAAGAAATTGAAAGAAATGAACATATGAAGAATGTCTTAAGAATGCCAGAGAAGGAAATAAAAGAACACATCAAAGATTTAAAAAAGCAAATATTCTCAGATAAAATTGGATCTATATCTTAATATACCTCCTCTCAGGTGATTAAATGGAACTTGAACAGAGAAATCCAGGTAAGTTAGATAAGATAAAAGTTGACGTAAGTGAAGATTTTGACTTTAACGATTCGGAGAATATGATTCAGTTTAAGTTAGTTTATTGGGGGCCAGGAGAAAGTGGAAAAACAACAAATTTTTTTCGATTACGTGAGAAGTTCGATTTGCTCAAATTAACTCGTGGGTATTCTATTGAAACTACTGAAGGAAGAACACTATGGGAAGATTCTTTATACTTGCTATTTAAATTCAGTCTACACGATGTTGGATTTAATATTATATGCCATGTAGTCACGTGTACTGGTCAAGAACGATTCCTTTCGACTCGTGAGTATGTATTGGATGGAGCCGATGGGATTATGTTTATTGGAGATTCAGATCCAGAAAAAATAGAACAGAATAAAAGAAGTTTTCGAGAGCTGGTGAGTTTTGCTAAACCAAAAGAAATCCCATACTTGATTCAGTTAAATAAACGAGACTTAAAAGATGCAATTACAGTTAAAGATTTCAAACTTCATTTAGGACTTCCGCTTCAAGAGAGATATCCAGATGGATCATATATCGTATACCCTGCAGAGGCATTGCAGGGAAAAAATGTGGTACAATGCTTTAAAGATTTAATACTTCAAGTTATTTTTAACTATTTTAAAGAGTAATTAGCGGATTAATGGTGAAGGAATGGATACAAGCTCAGATTTCATTCGACCAGAGTTTTTAAATATCCTTTTTTTCCAACAAAAAAATTTAGTCATATTTCCATATGTTGACATGAAACACCTTCATGGTCTTGAAATTTTTACCGCAGGATATAACGTAGTTGATCTTGAATGTACAGCCCTATATAACCTTAAAGAAATACTGGAGTTTGAGTCAACCAATTCTTATTCTCAAAATCCCACACTCTATTTTATATATAATGTAAATCGAGATAAAGCGAAGGAATTAATGAATTTAGAAGGGATTCGATGCGTTATTAACTCAAATGAAAATATTAGCAGTTTAGCAAATGGGAGTAGATTTATTTTTTTTAATAAGAAAAATAATCAATTTCTAAATTATGACATTGATGATTCTGATTTAGAATTTGAACATTATTTAATCTCAACATCGCAAGATGAAACCCTCTTACAAGAAAACATTCAGAAAATTAAGATTGTTGCTAGCAGAATTTTTAAGGAGTTAAATCACAGTGGAAATTTGGAAAGTCTTCCCGATATATTAATTGAGTATGAAAAAAAATATTGGAATTCAATTTTGGATTTTACACGGCGTTATTATGACATTAATATTCCAGAGATTACCAATATAAAATTTAAACCACGACAAGTATTAAAAGATTTTTCAGATGAATATGATATAATAATAACTACAAATAGACAAATTGGAAAAGAATTTGTTCAACTTCTTCATAATTTTCGCTCCAAAAGAGTGAATCCTGCCCATTTAGAATTAGAGGAGTTATATAATCCTCAAAAACTCTATAACTATTTGCGAAATCATCATTGGCAAAACGGTATTCCAGAGGATTTCATAAATGAATGGAACCAAATGAGCATATCGTATTATCAATTAACTGAATCAGACCAACTAGACTTTGAAAGAATATTAAAAAAGTTAGATATACAACAGAAATCATCGTTATCAAAACCCGATATATCTGAAATTAAGAGAACTACTAAGAAAATCACATCAGAAGAAATACCTTCCTTCAATACGGAGTGGAATAAATATAAGCAATGGATTTTTAAATGTTTGGATGATTTAGAACGATGTAGTACTTCAAAAATTATCTTATCTCCTGAAGATTACTCTTATTTCTTAGAAGAAATTTCAGAATTAGACACACTGCTTAATAAAAAAGAAGTAATAGAAACAAAAATTAAACAAGAAGAAAAAACATTTATTCAAGATCCTAACAAGATGATGGTAGTTGATTTAGCAAATATCCTGCACCAAGATAGGAATGAAAATCAGGAATTGAAGGTTGAGAATATCATTAAAGTCCATAGAGCAGTATTCTCAATGGGATACACTCCCACAATGATAGCAGATGCTTCTACGAAACATAAAATGGATGATAAAAGCCTTTATGAAGAATTAATTGAAAATGGAATCGTAGTACAATCTCCAGCAGGCACGAAAGCTGATGAATATGTTCTAGAAGTCGCCAAGGCAGAAAAATCTAAATTTCTTACTAACGATCTGTTTAGGGAATATTGGGATGAATTTGGTAGTGATTGGATATTTCAATATCGTCTTACCTGTTTATATGTTAATGGAAAATTCATAATACGGGAAAATGGGAAGAAGTAATATTAGCTTAAATGATCTAAGAAATTATGAATAACTTTCCTACCTAAAAATTATCATCTTCTAAATATTTTAAAAATACCTTGCCTATTTTTTTATCTTTTAAATCCTCAAATGAATCAATAACACCCTTTAATTCTTGCTCTGCTAAAATATTCTCATTATTGATTTCTCCAATATGATTCTTAAAAAAGTCCAAACGACATTTTGGACATTCGATATATTCCCCATGATCAACGATTTCAGTTGAATTACACCGTGGGCAATAGTAATTAGAAGATATATTAAAAATAGCTCTCATGAATATAAAATTTGTAAATAATTATAAAAATACCATGTAAATAAAATTAATGACGGTTTTGTAAGATTCTTTATTTAAAAAAATTGGTTATAAAACAATTGAACTGAAGAAATTCAAAATTTAAAAGTTTCCTCCTCTAACTAATATTGATTCTCAAGTTTAAAATAATTTATAAGATTAACATAGTTATTATTTGGATAATGGATTTAACATATTTATTAACATAGTTATTATTTGGATAAAATAGGTAAATTATTATTATTTAGATAATTTGGATAATGGGTAAAGCGGTGTACAATCTACGCTTTGCTGAAGTGTCACAAGTGAGAATTGAATGATTATTTGGATAATGGATGCTGAATCAGGAGTTAAATTATTATATAGGTCCTTTTTAAAAACAGATGCCGATGAAGATATAGTTTCTGGTTTTTTAACAGCATTCCATCACTTTTCAATGGTAGAATTTAAAGAATCATTGGATTCTATAGAAATGGGGGGGTTAAGATGGGTTTATATATTAGAAGAGAAGTATAAGCTGCTTTTTGTTGCAGCAGACACAAAACATATAAAAACTGAACTTTTATTAGGTAGATTAAATGTTATTAAAAACGCTTTTGTAAAACAATTTGATCCCGTTTGGGAGAAAAAAGGGCATAACTGGGACGGAAATATCAATATTTTTTTACCATTTCTTAATGAAATTGAAGATTATTACGACCAATGGGGAGAAGTAGAAAATTTAGGAAAAGTAGCTGACTTTTTTGACATTTTAGGCATTTTTCAAAAAATTTTAATAATGATTAGAAATGTTGTAGAAAATAAAATGTACACCAAATCAAAAAATTTAATTCTAGAGAAAATTGAAAACTTTTGCATTGATTTCAAAAACCACAAAGATATACAGGATAAACCTGAGTTAAAGAATATTTCTTTTAGCAAAGAATCCTGGTTTAATATTAAAGATATTAATTTAATTAAAAGTGATTCTGTTTTGGTTATTAAAAATTTAAAAACTATACTTACTCAAATTGTAAATATATTAAGGGAAGTAAAAGGGAACAACTCTTGTTTTAAATATTTTAGCGAAGAAAACATTTATGCTTATCTTTATAACAATATGAAACTTTTAAAAGATTTAAATTTAGATACATATCTGTTAGGAACTTTTCTTTTATTATAGAGAAAATTATAGCCTCTATAGAGAACTAGATCTGTCGTTTTAACTTTAAGATTGTTATAAATTACAAATTAATAGAGGAGGCTCCTGCCAATAAGCCTCAATACAAGGCAAAAATTTTAAAAAGGTATAGTAGGTTATTTTTTTGTGTAATTGCTTACACAACCAAAAGACAAAAATCCAGGGTTGACAGGAGCCTTTTTTTTTGTTAAATTAACTACTTTTTAATTTCATTATAAGAAAATTTTTGCCTATAAGTTATAAATTAGCGAATTGATATAAAAATTTTAGCTCTTTTTGAACATATTATATTAAATTATTAAAAAAACCGATATAAAATATTAAAAACAACATCCTAATCACTATTATTCAACTTATATTAAATAGGATTTTGATTAAATAGAAAGGTACCTAATCTAACTCTATCACATTTTTTTGATACTTTATAATAATGATAGAAAAATTACTTGATGAAACCCCTTTAACTTCCACAGATGAAACTGTTTATATAGAAGTAGATACTCTTCGGGATTTTATAAAGGATGTTTTTGTAAAACTAGAAGTTCCTGAAGGTCATGCGGAAATAATAGCAGATGTTCTCATTACATCCGATTTAAGAGGCATAGATTCGCATGGGATTCAAAGATGTAAAATGTATTATGATAGAATTAAAAAGGGAATTTATAATCCAAAAACAAATATTCAAGTTATCAGTGACGGTCCAACCACAGCAGTACTTGATGGAGGATGCGGATTGGGACATGTTATTGCATATCTAGCTATGAGATTAGCAATTGAAAAAGCTAAAAATTATGGTCTCGGAGCAGTTGCAGTACGTAACAGTTCTCATTTTGGAATTGCTGGTTATTATTCACTCATGGCTATTGAAGAGGGAATGATAGGATTTGTCACTACAAATACGCGACCTTCTGTCCCACCTACCTTCGGAGCAGAACCAATGCTGGGGACAAATCCACTAAC
>Ga0307378_10007225_pt1 | contig 14988 bp, 14 predicted proteins | sample UN1MG_FD_202238 | JGI IMG/M metagenome (GOLD analysis project Ga0307378, IMG submission 202238) | Soil microbial communities from Risofladan, Vaasa, Finland - UN-1 | ecosystem: Environmental > Terrestrial > Soil > Coastal area > Acid sulfate soil | place: Finland: Risofladan, Vaasa | collected...
ACCGGCTCGACGGCCGGCTTGCGGTCGTTCATCGCGATGCTGGCGGCGAGCAGGTGCATCTGCTGGATGCCGTGGCGGCGACAATTTGACCCGCGGGTCGTTTTCGGAGGCGCGCATTTCCCGGCTAAGGCTGGTTTTTTACTGGAATTGAACCGGCAAGTTTGTTATCCTCTCCGAATCGCTCAGCCGGGCGCACGGTGGCTGCCGGTGAGAGTGTGCGGCACGCACGGCATCTTGTGCGGGTTCAAATATGCGGCGAAAGTGCTTGAAAATTGGCGTTCGCGCGGTTAGAATCGATTATATTCCTTCACGCGTACCGCGGGGAGTTTGGATCGCCTGAACACATTCGCCGGAGTGGCAGATTCACATGAGAAGAACGCGAAAAAAAGAGCAGGAGAAGAAGAAAGAGCTCAAGGAAGACCTGTTCGTAACGTATGTAACGCTTGTCTGGGAGAAGATATCGCCCTACCTGCGAATCATCGCGGGTGCCGCCGCGGTGGTTCTTCTTGCCATACTGATCATTCGGGTGGCAAGCCTGCAATCGAAGTCTTCCGCCCGTAAGGGCTGGACCGAACTGGCGCAGATGGAAAAGCAGGTCGGCGAGATGGAAGCTTCGACGCAGCAGGAACGCGATGCCCAGGAGGAAGCCCGGCTCGCGGGCTTGGAGCGAGTGGCGGAGCAGGCGGCGGGCAGCAAGGCTGAGGCTGTTGTGCTCTACTACTACGCCGAGGCGCTTTTCAGCAAGGGCGGCGAGGAGAACGCCGCAAAAGCCGAGCAGCAATGCCGGCGCCTGCGACAGCGTTATCCCAACAGCTACTTCGCCACTGCCGCCAGGTCGCTGATGGCGAAGTCGCTTCTTGAGCAGAAGAAGTACGACGAAGCACTTCAGATGTTCGAGAGCGTATACAATTCGTTCCTTGCCGGTGCGGGCGGCAAGATCGAATCGATCAGGTATGAAGCCCGCTATTATTCGGCGAGATGCCGCGAGCTGCTGGGCCAAACCGGCGAGGCGCTCGATGCCTACAGGCAGCTCGCCGATGAAAAGGACACGGCGCCGGTATGGGCAGACCTCGCTGCTTATCGGCTGTCGAAACTGAACTCGTAGTCTGACGCTGGAAAAAAACAGTCGATTGTATGTTCCCAGTGCATGGGGCCTCGAATTCCCGCCGGGGAAGGCGGGCCGCAACAACAAACGACTGCCGGTACCATTGACGCGGAACAAGGTGAAAGGAGTGTTTTTGTAATGGCAGATTTGCAGGCAATAGCAGAGAACCTGATCAAGGGCAAGGCGCCGGAGGTTAAACGGCTGGTGCAGGAAGCGCTTGATGCGGGTGTGCCGCCGAAGGAGATTCTGGACAACGGCCTGATCGCAGGCATGGACGTTGTCGGCACGAAGTTCAAGAATAACGAGTTCTACGTGCCCGAGGTGCTCATCGCTGCGCGCGCGATGAACCAGGCAACCGAGCTGCTCGCGCCGGCCCTCAAGAAGGCCGGAGTAAAGGCCATCGGCAAAGTCGCCATCGGCACAGTCAAGGGCGACCTGCACGACATCGGCAAGAACCTCGTGACCATGATGCTGAAAGGCGCCGGCTTTGAGATAGTTGACCTCGGTATCGATGTGTCGGCCGAAAAATTCGTGGCAGCCGCCCAGGACGGCGCACAGGTTCTGGCGCTGTCGGCACTCCTTACCACCACAATGCCGCAGATGAAGAACGTCATCGACGCCCTCAAGGACGCCGGTTCGAAAGTTCCGGTAATGATCGGCGGAGCGCCAGTGACGCAAAGCTACGCCGACGAGATCGGCGCCGCCGGATACGCGCCCGACGCAGCCAGCGCCGTCGACGTTGCCAAGAAGCTCATCGCGTGATCGACTTTCGCTCGCGAAAAAAACCTGCAACGGGGTTCCCGCTTCAATACGGGGACCCCGTTTTGCGTTGAATATGAATACCGAACCAGAAGATAACCTCGACGAGCAGACCACCGACGGCCAGACCACCGAATTCTGCATCAAGCGCGCGATCCCCGGCCGCCGGCTCGACCGCCACCTCGCAATGCGGCGGGCGCAGTATTCCCGCATGCTCATCCAGAAACTGATCAGGCTAGGCGAGATAACCGTCAACGACGAGATAGTCAAGCCCAGCTATGAAATTCACAAGGGCGACATCATCCGCGCCAAGTTTCCCGCCATCGAAGATTTCCAGGCCAAGCCCGAGGATATCCCCATCGACGTCATCTACGAAGACGAATACATCCTCGCCGTCGACAAGCAGCCCGACATCGTAACGCACCCCGCGCCCGGCCACAGCGGCGGCACGCTGCTCAACGCCATCCTCCACCACTGCGGCCCCATTGCCGACCAGGACCCCGAGCGGCCGGGGATAGTCCACCGCCTCGACAAGGACACGTCGGGCATCATACTGTTTGCAAAAACAGAAGACGCACGCCGCGAGCTTCAGCAGCAATTCGAACACCGATTCGTCCACAAGGTATACATAGCCATCGTTGAAGGAGATCCTCAGCTCGACGCCGACCTGATCGACCTGCCCATCGGCCAATCCAAACAGCACAGGGAAAAAATGGCCGTCGACCTCGAGGCCGGCAAGGCCGCACAGACCGTATACCAGGCGATCGAACGCTTCGGCGATTATACGCTGATGCGATGCGAACCCCGCACCGGCCGCACCCACCAGATACGCCTCCACCTGTCCGCCATCGGCCATCCTATAGCCTGCGATGACCTGTACGGAGCCACCGCGCCCGTTTTTCCCAGCACCATAGACAGCGCCGTCGAGCACACCGAAGATGAAGAACCGCTCCTCGAGCGCCAGGCGCTGCACGCCGGCGTGATCACCTTCAACCATCCCGCCGGCGGCGCACAGATGGAGCTTGACGCACCCCTCCGCCATGACATGGCAGGCCTGCTGGAAGCCCTGCGCCGGCGTGGCCCCGTGGCCCCCCGCCGACCACGTCGAGGCATTCGGCGTCGGCGACGCTGAAAAAATACGCCGCCTCTGCGATTGATCCATTGACCAACCGATTATCAGCTCGGCAGGGAGCGGTTGCACCTTCGGAAAACCTTCTTCACGGCCTTATACTTCACTGACCGTAAAAAGATAAGAAAAAAGGCTTGAATGCGCCGTCGATCTTATGTAAAATAACTCGCGTTCGAGAAAACCGAGGACCTTTTGTGAGGGCACGGATGAAAAAGCAAGCCTTAACAATCCGACAGAAGATCATCACGTTCATCAAGCGCAGCATAATAGAAGGCAAATACAAGCCCGGCGAGCGCCTGCCCACCCGCTCGCAGCTCGAGAAGCAATTCGCCACCAGCCCCATAACGGTGCAGCGGGCAATGGATCAGCTTGCAAGGGAAGGTTTCATCGAAGTGCGCCAGCGCAAGCTGGGAACGGTCGTGAGCAGGCGCCCCCCGCATTTGCACCACTATCGGTTCATCTTGCCGTTCCCGCTGGATTCGCAGGAAATGCGATCGCCATTCATGCAAACGCTCCGAATGGTGGCCGCCGACCTCGAGGCCAACAGGCCGGGGACGGTCTGCACGTTCTGCGGCCTCAGCGATGCTCTCAACGCCGACGCAATCAACCAACTGCTCAGCGACCTTCGCGCCGAAAGGATCGCCGGCCTGATATTCGTGTACAGCCCGGCCTGCTTCGCAAACAGCCCGATCCTCGATCATCCCGGCGTGCCGCGAGTGGCCATTTCCAAGGATACCGGCCTGCCCGGCGTCTGGCATGTCCAAATGAACCTCTCTGAGCTTATTCCCCGAGCGCTTGACCACCTCAAGCAGCGCGGCTGCGGCAGGATTGCAGTGCTGCTGAATTCGAGGTGCGACGTGGAAGCGGACATGAACCGCCTGAAGATCGAGGCGGGCGCACGCGGAATCTGCATCCCTCCGCAATGGTACCTGCCCGTCGATTGGGTACATCCGCTATGCGCGGCAAGCTGCCTCCGCCTGCTGTTCGGCGGCGATCAGCTCGAGCGGCCCGATGGGCTGTTCATTTGCGATGATGCCCTCCTGCCCGCCGCGCTCGAGGGGCTGAAAGCTGCACATCTGAATCACCTGCCCGAGCTGGTCTCACACGCCAATTTCCCCGTCATCGTCAAGCCGGACATACCCGTTGCCCGGGTCGGTTTCGACATCTCAGACCTCGTATCGCGCTGCGTCAGAACCATCGACGCCATTCGGGGCGGCAAGAAGATGCCTCGCGTCGACACCGTTCCGGCGCTGTTCGGCCATGAGCTGACGGGCTGACCCGGCCGGCGGTTATGCGGCGTCAGCCGTCCTCCCACAGCATGCGCAGGCATGAAACCACCATCTCGGTGGATACCGCCCCGATCAACAGCCCGTTGGCCCGCTCAAGGGACTTGATACAGGCGTTCGGGCGATCTCATTCCGCGTTTTCCGGCCCGATCAACCCCTCCGACTCGAGGAATTCGCGGGCGACGTCGCTTTCCCGGCGCTGTTCCTCGTCAACCGAATAGTTCAGCTTCTGCATTGTCGGGTCGTTGAGCTTTCCGGCCAGCAGCTCGAGCGCCTCCCGCACCTTCGGATGGCGCCCCAGCAGCTTGCTTCTAACGACGAAAGCCGCGTCGTACGGCGGGAAGAAGCGCTTGTCGTCATCCAGAATCTTCAGGTCGAACTTCGCTATCCGGCCGTCGGTCGAGAAGGCGTCGATAACGTCCACCTGCCCCTCCGCGCAGGTTGTATACATCAGGCCGATGGCAAGCTGCGATGGCCGGCCGGCGAACTTGAAGCCGTAGAATTCCGACAGCCCGGGGTAGCCGTCGGAGCGGTCGAGGAAGCCGGGGTCGAACCCCGCGCGCAAGCCGGTGCCTTTCGCTGCGAGGTCCGAGATCGACTCGATTTCCATTTCCACCGCCTGCTGCCGCCGCATCGTGAGCGTGTAGGTGTTCTTGAATCCCAGCGGCGACAGCCATTCGGCTCCGAATTTCTCCGGATACACGCTCCTTACGTGCTCGTAGATTTCCTCCGGCGGCTGCTGCTCGTACGGCTTGCCGAGAATGTCGACGTAGCCGGTGCCGGTGTAATCCAGATACACGTCAAGCTCGCCCTTCTGGATCATCTTCATCGGCAGGTTCGTCGCAAGGCCGAATTTCCGCACGACCGTCAGGCCGGCGCGCTGCTCGATCAGCAGTGCTGCCATCTCGCCGACAATTGTCTGCTCGGTGAAATTCTTGCCGCCCACTATCACCTGGCCCGAGTCTCTCATTGACCCGATGTAGGCTGCGACAATCACGGCGACGATAACGAGCACGGCTACTATGGATTTTGCAGCTTTCATTTTCGCGAGTCTCCTTTGCAGCGGAATTGCAGGGGCGGGGCTCCGTGCCCGCCCATCTGCGGGAAATCCTTACTGTGCTTGCGCGGCGGCGCGATTCTGCAATTGAATGCCCCTTGGCGTAAACGTTTTCTCGCCATGCGCGAGTATGTAGTCGAAAACGAGTGCGAGCGCCATCGCGGGGAACGCGCCTGCGTAGATGAGCGTGTCGGCCGAGCGGTCGATCCCCTGCCAGATCAGCAGGCCAAGGCCGCCGGCGCCGACGATCCCGCCCAATGTGGCCACGCCCACGCAGATAACCGTGGACGTGCGCAGGCCGGCCATAATCACGGGCACAGACAGCGGCAACTGCACGCGAAACAGTATCTGAGTGTTGCTCATTCCCATACCGCGCGCGGCTTCGATCATTGCTGGGTCCACATTCATCACGCCGGTGTAGGTGTTCCTGACTATCGGCAGCAGGGCATACAGGAATAGTGCCACGATGGCGGCCTTCGGGCCGGCGCCGATCAGCGGCACCATCAGCCCCACGAGCGCAAGGCTGGGCAGCGTCTGGATGATGCCGACTATCGCCAGCACCCAGCGTGCGAACCGCCTCGAGCGCGTGAGTATCAGCCCGGTGGGCACAGCCACGGCAATGGCAATTGCCATCGCCACCGCCGTAAGATAAACGTGCTGGGCAAGGCCCGTGAGCACCTCGCCGCCGCGTTGCTCCAGAAACAGCCTGATGCCATCCATTGTCAGGTTTCCCCCGCTTCGCCCAGGGCCGCCGAAATCACGTTCAGCAGGGCGCTCTTGCGCAGCATTCCCACGAACCGGCCGCGCCTGTAAACCGGCAGGTTGCGGCGGCGCGACCGCTTGAACTCGTCGAGCGCGTCGATCAGCGAGTGCTGCGCGCTGATCCGCTTCGAGCCGTCGGCAGGCTCGGGTTCCGACGTGTCGATCGCGTCAGTCAGCGAGCCGATAGTAGTTGTCAGCAGCGAAAGCTGGAAACGATGCTGGCCGAGGAACTGGTCTACGAATTCATTCGCGGGCGATTCCACCAGCTCGGCCGGCGGCGATAACTGCTGCAGCCGGCCGGCGTCCAGCAGTGCGATGCGATCTCCCATTTTCACAGCCTCAAACACGTCGTGCGTGACGAACACGATCGTCTTGCCGATTTCGCTCTCAAGCTCGATGAACTCGTTTTGAAGCTGCTCGCGCGTGATCGGGTCCAGTGCGCCGAACGGCTCGTCCATCAGCACAACCGGCGGGTCTGCGGCGAGTGCCCGCGCCACTCCCACGCGCTGGCGCTGCCCGCCGCTCAGTTGCGCCGGGTAGCGGTCGCGAAATTCTTCCGGCTCCAGCCCCACAATCGTGAGCAGGTGATCGATCCGTTCCGCCGTCTTCTGCCTGGGCCATTTCAGCAGGCGCGGCACCACGCCGATGTTCTCTCCAACGGTCATGTGCGGAAACAGGCCGATGCTCTGAATGGCATAGCCGACGCCGCGGCGAAGCTCGATCGGGTCCTGCTCCATTATGTCGCGCCCGTCGAGGATGATCCGGCCGCCGGTGGGTTCGATCAGCCGGTTGACCATCTTCATCGTGGTTGTCTTGCCGCTGCCGCTTGTTCCCAGCAGCACGAGTGTTTCGCCGCGTTCGATTTCGAGCGACAGATCCCTGACCGCCTCCACGCCGTTGGGAAACACCTTCGACACCGCTCTGAATTCTATCATCGCATCCGTCACGGTCTATCCCTTGTCCACTGCGAAAATTCCGACCAGACCGTGCCCCATCCCCTGCCCCTGCTGCAGTTCCATCACGAGATGCCGGAGGGCGTAGCCCAGTTGCGGCTCAATTATGTTTTCGCGGGGCAGGCCCAGCCCCAGCCAGCCAACGCCGGCCACCACTCGCTGCATTCTCAGCATCATATCGCGCAGCGGCTTGGGATAGGTGGCAGGCGGCGGGGGCGGCGGATTGGCGAAATCTTCGCGGCCTTCGTCGTAGTCGTGCAGCAATTGATCCACGTGGCTTACCAGCGTGTTCCAGCACATCTGCAGGTGCTCGAACGAATCGTTGAGGAAATCGAAGCCTTGCCTGGGCACATAGTTGAATTTCAGCGAAGACAGGTCGGTGCGCTGGTTGACTTCGTGCAGCGAATTGACAGCATAGCGCATCGGCTGCGCATGCGTGTTATATTCGGCGGTATCCAGATGCCGGCCGGTCATGACCGAGCGGTCGAAAAACCGCAGTGGTTTGATTTCCACGCCGGCCCGCTCGCTGGCTTGTGCTGCCAGATTCTCCGCCTCCTGCCGGCACATCAGCCGCAGCAGCAGGTGCTGCAGCTCGTCGCTCCGCTGTTCGCGCTCCTGCCTGTCGTAGATGTACGACACAACGTAGTCCATGTTTCGGTTCTCGGCGAGGTCGTCTGTCCACAGCGTCTGCCATTCGTATGAATAGCGCCCCAGCCAGTCGCACACTATCACGCAGTAATGCTGCACGCGGCGCGCGATATCGGCGAGCACCTCAACAAACGTTTCGTCGTCGTTGAGATGCGAGCAGGTGCCGTATGATGTGAAGTACAGGTCGAACGGCTTCTCGCCGTCGGCAATGGGTATTCCCTCGGTGAAATCGGCCTGCTGGAAAACCATCTTCGGATTGCCGCCGTAGATGCCCCTGGCCTGGTCGAGCAGCTCGTCGTTGAGGTCCACTCCCTTGTAAACGCCGAGCAGGCCGGGGCCGAGAAGCTCGACCTCCGTCTGCTTGAGATCGCTGTCGCGCTGGCGTACGCCGGTCAGGAGCTCGTAGCCGTCGGCGCTGCCGCAGCCGAGGTCCAAAATGCGCACGCGCCGCATCAGTGCCTGGCTTCGCTCGATCAGCCGCTGCAGGTGCGGCCGCAGGTAAATCCTTGTGATCTCGTCTTCCCAGTACAGCCGGACGTTGTCGTATTTGCCCACAAGCCCCGTTTTCTTGGCATACAGCCCGCTTTTCACGGCCTCCGTGTATGCCCCCATCTGTTGTGTGCTGACCAGTTGTGCCATTTCGTGTTCTCCTCGTTCTCAGGCGGTCGAATCGGTTCGAAGGATTCCCGGCACGGTCCGGTCGATCTCCTTAATCACGGCGTCCGGCAGCGGCTTGCGTGGTCTGTTCATTATCTCGCGGAGGCGGAGGTGCGCAGCGTGCAGCGCACCGTGCTCATCCTCCAGCGGGTACCTGACGTAAACATCCTCGCGGCTTGGCAGCGGCAGATGGTATACGTATGTTCTATGGTCCGACTCCATCACCTCGCGCAGCGTCGCAAGCACCTCGCCTCGGCGGTCATCGCTGACCGCAGGCTCCCTGAGCATGTGCTTCACCAGCCCGATGTGGGCGTTGTCGAGCACCGCCTGCTCGGGGCAAAACACGTTCGTGCGCTCCAGCAGCCCAAACGCATAATGGATGTATTGCGCCCCCGCACGCGGCACCGACAGCAGCGTGAGGAGCTTCTCGGTGTTTGCCTGAATTCCGGGCACGGCGGCGTCGCCCACGCCGGCCGTCGAGTAGCACGGCAGACCGTAGAAGCGCGCCATACGGGCACAGTCCATGTTGTAGTGGTTGAATTCCGGCGCTCCGTACATGTCGTTCAGGTTATCCAGCCGAGTCCGCACCGGCACCGCGCCGTACAACACCGGCGCCCCGGGCGAGACCAACTGGTTGAGCGCCACGCCCGCCAGCAGCTCGGCATTTATCTGCGCCACCATGCCGAACTCGTCGAACGGGCCGGTCGCGCCGGCCATCGGGCAGCTCGATATCACAACCGGCACGCGCCGCTTCGAGATGGCTATCAGCTTCGCCGCCGTATCCTCAACCACCTGCAGCGGGCTTTTTATCACGCACGTTATGAACGACAGCACCGGATTGTTCTCGAATTCCCGCTTGCCGCCGGCAACGATCTCGCCCAGCGCGATCACGTCGTCGAGCGCATCGAGGCTCGTCAGCCCCGCCTGCACGTGGCGCGTGATGTTGTTGAGGCTGTGGAAGAACTTGTTCACGTCCTTGTTGGCCTCGGTAACTGCGTCGTCGCGGATGTTCACGCACCTGATGAAAAAATCGAGGTTTTCGAGATTGTCGCACAGGTGGGCCGCGTCGCACAAACGCGCGATGCTGCCCGGCTTGCGCTCGAAACTCGGCACGCCGTTGTCGAAACTGACGTCGAGCCAGATGTTGGTCTCCGATCCGCTGCCGAAGCGCACGCGCGGCTCGTGGGCGTCCAGCACCAGGCGGTTTTCCGGCTCGCGCGCCCCCAGCACGATCTTCGAAGGCGCGCTCTGCAGCACCTTGTCGATAAGCGCCGACGGCACGCGAATCCGACGGCACGAACCGGCGTCCTCGATTCTTGCTCCGGCCGCGCGGAATAGTTCGGTCGCCTCATCGCTGTAACTCAGCAGGCCCGGGTTTTCCAGCAGTTCGCGCGAAACTCCGTCGATCAGCTCGACCTGCTTATCGCTGAGGCGGTCTTCCGGCCTCACGAGCACGCCTTCACGCTGTGGTGTGTCTGATTTCATATATCTCCTATCCGCCGGCAGGCGGTTTGTTTGTGGCGGCCGCGCACAGGTGCACGGGCGGGGCGCCCGCGTTCCAAGGCGCGACCTGTTCGGGCATCGGCAACAACAGGATTCCGGCCGCTCAGCCGCGGCCTATCGACTTCAGATACTTCTTCGTCTTGGTCAGCCCCAGCGATTTCGCCTTGGCCTGAACACTTCCCTCGCTGCGGCCCAACTGCTCCGCAACGTCCTTGGTCCGCGTATTGCGGTAGGTCTTCTTCAGTTCCCTGATATCGTCCTTCGTCCACGGTTTCGATCTGCTTGTGGCGGCAGCTTTTGCCATAGCCATTTCTCCTGCTTCTTAGCCTGTCGGAGCGATTCAGCCGGCTGTACTCACCGGCGTCACTATCGCTCCGAATCTGTCCAACACTTCAGTGCGCAAGCCGGCATCGAGCCGACTCTCCTGTTGTTGCTGTCGTATCTGCTCGACAAACGCCCGAGCCCGCGCGAGGGCGTCGCCGTCCGATTCCATACATTCCCGCTTCTGCCTGTTGGCAAGTTTCGGCATATAGAATTCGCTTCGCATATGCCGAACCGTGTGCTCTTCCGCAAGGAAATCATTGCCCGGCCCCTTCTCGATCAGCAGCTCCGTGGCCAGCGTGTCGTCGTTCACCTCGATGCCGCACAGCACCCGCTGACACATCCCGAGTATCTCGTTGTCCATCACCAGCTTGTCATACGAAACGGTCAGGTCTGTCTCCATCAGGCCCGCAATATCATGGATGTAGTTGGCGCCCGACATCGCGACCAGCAGGCTGGACATTGCGCTCTCCCAGGCCGCCTGGGCGTTGACCTCCTTCGCGTCAGTCGTGCCGCCCGTCGAATACAGCGGAATCTCGAAACGCTGGGCCATCTGCGACACCGCAGCGTTGATCATCGCCCGCTCGATCGGCCCGCCCAGGTGATCCATCGTCTGCAAATTCGTAATCGACCCCACGCTACCGCAGATGCCGGGAGCACCCCTGTTCACGCACTGCACCAGCGCGATCCCCGCAAGCGTCTCCGCCACGTGCGTCAGCACGTTGCCGGCCAGCGTGATCGGCGACGTCGTGCCGCAGATCGGCTCGGTCGGCACCACAACCGGCAGCCCCTCCCGCGCAAGGTAGCAGGTGATGTCGCCGTAGATGTGGTCGATCTTGAACGGGCTGATTATCAGCGTGATGAACGAGATGAACGGTTTCCTGCGCAACGCCTCCGGGCCGCCCGCAATCATCTGCGCCATCTCCACCACCTCGCGGCAGCCGCGCATCGAATATACGCCGCCCATCACGTGCTTGGTGGTGTTGTCGAGGGCGTGGAAGAAGCGGTTCACGTCGATCTCGTCGGTGTTCGCGATATCGTTGGGGAACACGTTGATCGTGAAAACGTGGATGTTGTCGAGCTTGTCGACGAGCCGCGCGTTCAGGATGACGTCTTCCGTCGTCGAAGGCCGCCGCTCGCCCGTGTCGAGGTCGAGCACGTAGATGGCGGTGCCGCCGGTGCCATAGTGCACGCGGTTTTTCTCGAGCACCGCATTGAAGCGGTCGTCGCGCGAATGCAGCGTGATCGACGACGGATTCGAATCGATCGCATCCTCAACGAGCGCGCGGGGCAGCCGCACGATCCGCGAGCTTGCGTCGGCGATGGCGCCGGCTTCTGCAAACGCCTCAAATGCAGTGTCGGAATACACAACCACGCCCGACCGCTCGAGCACCTCAAACGCAGCGTCGGCTATCTTCTTCTCATCATCCGCGGTCAGCGGTCGATACAACGACGACTGTATCCCCGGTACTTCATGCGCCAATCGTTTCATCATGCTTCTCCTGTTCCTGCCGCCAGACCCGTCATAATTTCCGCGCCTCGATCAACGAGGCAATCCCCCCGCTCCTGAACAACTCCGCCGCTTCGTCGGCCGGGCAGCATCGATCGCGCAGCCTTCGCTCGAGCGGCTCCAGCAAAACCTCCTCGCCGCGCTCGCGACGCTCCAACCCGAGCCTGGCCAGTGCGAGCATCCCGGCTGCGAAATCGGTCAGCGGCCGCCCGCCCACGGCGCCCGCGAGGCCCTGCCGGCACGCAGCCGGCCGCGCAGCGCGAAGCTCGTCCCACGAATAGGAACGCAGCGCCTCCACGCATTCAGCCAACGACGAAATCAGCCCCAGCGTCAGCGCCGGCACGCACAGAAGGTCATCCGGCGGCTGCTGATCGTTCGTCCTGTTTTCCACCGTGTAATAGCGCGACAGCCGCGCGTTGAACCAGTAGCACGTGCTGTGCAGATCGATATCGGCCGGCTCCGGAACCACCGCCACCTCGCGGCCGTCAACGTCGTAGCCCTTCGCGCGCTCGCACGCATAGTACGCGGCGAATGTCGGGTAGTCGCGCAGGATCACCGGCATACCATCCCGCTTCACATACACAGGCTTGAACGATGCCACCGTTCGGACATAATCCTCCAGGTCGGCGAATTGCTTCTCCGGCACGCCCACGCGGTTGGCGTCGGGCATCCACTGGTCCCACAGCATCTCCGCAGCGCACTTGCAGGAGGCGTCTTCGCTGCCTTTCCACACGCTGGAATGCGCGGTAAGCGCCAGTTGTGCGCCCGAGAAGCCGTTCAGCACGTTCACCGCAGGAATCGCCTCCTCCCGCGATACGCTCAGGTGCATGTGCGTTGCGGCGTTGACCGTGAACAGGCAGACGTCGTCGCCATCTGCCGGCGGGATGCAGCGATTCGCGCCGAAAACCTTGTCCCACACGCACGTCCGTGTTTTCTTCATCATCAGCCGCTCGCCCGGCGGCGACACCGGCTGCATGCCGTATGCGAGAAAATGCACCCCGTGCCGTTGCGAAAACGGGCGCAGCTCCGCGATCAATTCCTCAATCGCCGCCTTCAGCTCCCACAGGTCAGCCACGTGGGCCAGCGAGAATTCGGTCTTGCAGTAGGCCGTCTCGCACGACGCCAACGTGTCGTTTTTCTCGCCCGGCCGCGCTGCGCCCACCAGCCCGCCGCTCATCGGATCGTGCACCGCACTCCAGCCGCGGTCTACCAGGTGCTGCCACATCGCCCGCGCCGTCTCGAGGCTTGCGGCCGTGCCGTCGTCATTCACCAGCGGAAATTTCAGCTCCGCACCTATGCGGCGTCCTTCGCCGTCGCGCTCGGCGGCCGCTCGCCGGAAACCGTTGTGGAAATGCGCGTATATTCTGTTCATTACATACAATCCCAAACTTACACCGACCACGCGGCACTATCTGCCGCTGCGGGTCGCGTTGCCACTTTCATTTCTTCTCCGCGCTCTCCGCGCCTCCGCGTGAGCTTCTTGCCGGCCTCCATTCGGCCTCGGTGCCCATCGTCAGACCGTCGCCTCGGATCACAAACTTATAGCTCGTCAGCTCCTCCAGCCCCATCGGGCCGCGCGCGTGAATCTTGCCGGTCGAAATGCCTATCTCCGCGCCCATCCCAAGGCTTTCGCCGTCGCAAAACATCGTCGACGCGTTCACCAGCACTACGCCCGAGTCGACATCCCGCACAAAACGTTCGGCAGCCGCACTCGAATCGGTAACGATCGCATCGGTGTGGTGCGAGCCGTAGCGATTGATATGCTCCACCGCCGCCGCCACGTCTTCCACCACCCGCACCGACACCACGTGGTCGAGATACTCCGTCGACCAGTCCTGCTCGTCCGCCGGCTCCACACCCGCCGCCGCTTCCCTGGTGCGTTCGCAGCCCCTGACAGTCACGCCGAATCTGTGGAATGCCTCAACTATCGCCGGCAGGTGTGCGGCCGCCGCTTTCGACACCAGCAGCGTTTCCATCGCGTTGCACACCTCGGGCATCAGGCATTTGGAATCGAGCGCTATGCGGATCGCGCGGTCGATATCCGATCCATCATCGATGTAAACATGGCACACGCCCGCGAAATGCTTGACCACGGGAATCTTCGACGCACCCGCCACCGCGCGGATCAGCCCCGGCCCGCCGCGCGGGATCACCAGGTCGATCAGGTCGCTCAGTTGCAGCAGGCGGTCTATCTCCTCGTGCGTACCGGAAATAACCTGCACCGCGTCCAACGGCAGCTCGGCCTTCTGCAGCGCCTCGATCCACAACTGCCCGAGCACTGCGTTGCACGCCTTCGCCTCCGAACCGCCGCGCAGGATGGCGGCGTTGCCCGATTTCAGGCAGAAGGCGCCGGCGTTGACCGTCACGTGCGGACGGGCCTCGTATATCATCAGGATCACCCCCAGCGGCACCCGAACACGCACCGCGTCTAACCCCTTGATGGCAGGCTGCCTGCGGATCACCGTGCCCACCGGGTCGGGCAGGGCAGCGATCTTCTGCAGGCAGCGCCGGCGCGATTCGATCTTCGCTTCGCCGAATCTCAATCGATCCACAAGGTTAGGCGGCAATCCTTCGTCGCGGGCCCGGGCGAGATCCTCCTCGTTTGCGTTCAAAATGTATTCTCGGGATTCGGCGAGGTTTTCCGCCATTCTCAGAATGGCTTTGTTCTTGGCCTCAGCGGATGCCGCAGCCATCTCGCCCGCGCATTCCCGCGCCATTCGCGCGACACTTTCGATTTCCACAGTTTCGCCTTTCAGTTCTGCTTCTCACCGGAGGTGCGGCTGACTATTTCTTCCAACCTTCGGCAGAATTCCTCCGGCTGCACCAGGTGCACATTCTTCCTGCTGCTGAGGCGGGCGTTGTCCTGCTCATCACGCTCACCGCCGGCCACCACCAGCGGCATGCCGGCGGCCACGTCGCTTACATTCAACACGAACTCGAGCAGGTCGTCCTCCACGTGCTCGCCGTCCACCACGACCGCCGCAAATTGCCCACGCTGAAGCGTCCTCAGCACCTGCTCCATCTTCCTCCGCACAATGGGCGCGAAACCGGCCTCGAACAGCAAGTCTATCATCTCCCTGTTTTCGCTGGTGCCTACGAGAATTACTGCTTCGGTGGTCATCGCCTGATCTCAGTGCCATGCTTCGGTTCCGGGCTGGACCGGCTTCCGTCGTTCACCATAATGCAAATAGCGTGCCAGTCATTTGCGCCGCTGGCCGTAACTCGTTGCTGTTACATGCTTTATGAATATGCGAGGCACCGGCGCGGAGGCTGGAAAATCGCCGTCGCAGGCTGCGCG
>Ga0307378_10007226_pt1 | contig 14986 bp, 9 predicted proteins | sample UN1MG_FD_202238 | JGI IMG/M metagenome (GOLD analysis project Ga0307378, IMG submission 202238) | Soil microbial communities from Risofladan, Vaasa, Finland - UN-1 | ecosystem: Environmental > Terrestrial > Soil > Coastal area > Acid sulfate soil | place: Finland: Risofladan, Vaasa | collected...
ACCGCCTGGTGGCCGAGATCCTGAAACTGGCGCATTTTACGCAATACTACCGTATGGCCGAGATGTATGTCAGGACTGGTAGGGTCCAGGCCGAGCTTAATTCGTAACTGCCTGCCCTCCCTGGAGGCCTCCGTAAGCTTCTGAGCCAATTCCGCCTCGGTGAAGATTTCAACTGTGCCGCGTTTTAACAACTGGATTTGTTCTGCAATTATCTCTGACATAAATCTGGTTCCACAAATAACACAAAGCTAAATAATCACTTTCAGGAGGCACAATTATAAGGGACAAGCGGAAAACATGCAAGTATCACTCATCGCCTCTGACCCAATTCCTTCGAAATACGGTCACGGCCAATATGTATAAAACAAAAGCTGCTATAAGAAATAACATACATATAGTTTCTATTTGTTCTTTACTGATATGCTCGTGTAACATCCGCGATAGCCACATGGTTTTGTGCGGCCAGAACATTTTTACGTCGAAGTGATAGGATCCATCGATCAAAACATGCAGCCAAACACCCAGGACGCCGGAAATAACCATTTTTCGTAAACTTGTCTGATAAGGGATGTAGAATATTTTCATTACGCCCCGGAATATATTCCGCAGCGGATATGCCGCGATGCCCCAGAGCGCGCCGACCACCGCGCCAATCAACAGGGTATGGCAATATCGGTGTATCGGCCATCCGAGCCCAAATAACCCTACGAGAAGAACCTCAACGTCAACAATGACGTTGGCGAGGACAAACACCGGCAGGTCAATCCACTTTCCAAAAACCAGCCCAACGAATCCACTGGGCCCAAAATGATATGGAGTAAAAGGCATTTGAATCTTACTTCAATAACTATTGCTATGTGCCGGTCAGATACAGATCTTTTTCGAGATAATTTTGGATATAATCCCTTATTGCATCTTCGAGCGGCGTTATCGGTTTACTGTAGCCGGCTCTGTGAAGTTTGGACAGGTCGGCCTGGGTGAAATATTGATATTGACTACGGATTGAAGTGGGCATTTCGACATATTCGATGTTCGGTTTCCTCCCCATTCCCACAAAAACAGCGATGACTAAATCATTCCACGTGCGGGTTTCGCCGGTGCCGATATTAAAAATTCCATTGATATACGGGTTATCGAAAAAGAACAGCGTCATATTGACCGCATCCTTGACGTACAGAAAATCCCGCACCTGTTCACCGTCGGCATATTCCGGCTCGTAAGACTTGAACAGGCGGACTTTGCCGGTCGCCCTGATCTGCTCAAAAGCCTTGACTACAAAGCTCATCATATCGCCCTTGTGATACTCGTTCGGCCCGAAGACGTTAAAGTATTTCAGGCCCACAATCTTGCTCAACAGCCCGGCCCGGCGGGCCCACATATCAAATAAGTGCTTGGAATAGCCATACATATTCAAAGGCCTTAGGACCTCAATCTTCTCTTCATCATCGCTGAAGCCGGCGGAACCGTCTCCGTAGCTCGCCGCGCTGGAGGCGTAGATGAAACGAATATCGGCGTCCGTCGCCCATTGGGCCAACAGCTTGCTGTATTCGTAGTTGTTCTTAACGAGGTAGGAGGCGTTCGTTTCGGTGGTGTCCGAGCAGGCGCCGAGATGAAAGACGACATCAACAGGGCTATCGAGCTTGTCTTCAATCATCATTTCCAGAAAATCGTCTTTTTCGACATAGTCGGCAAAGGACAGATTCCGCAGATTCTTCCACTTCTCGTCCGCGCCAAGCTCGTCAACGACAAGGATGTCGCTAATTTGTCTTCTGTTTAGCTCGGCAACCAGTGCCGAACCTATAAAGCCGGCTCCCCCGGTGACTATAATCATTATGCAATTCCCTTATTGTCCAGTTTGAGTTTTCATAAACTTAATTTCCCGTGCCCGATATGTCAAATGTTTATGCCCTGCCGGCGCATAAAAAAAACCGCTCAGAGATTAAGCGGCCTCTAAAAATCAATAATCCAATGAATATTCAGCACAAAGCGATATAGCTTGCAATTGCCAGAATCAAAATGCGCCTCTTGTTAAATGAAAATGGAAGCCATGTTTCGTAATAAAACTTTTTCATCGAGCATCACCAGAAAACAGTACGTCAAATAATTTATTCTCTTACGATGTTATTATCATAACCGAAAGTGGCAATAAAAGCAAGAAAAAACGCTATTTCCGGAATGTATACTCTTGATAATAAAACACTTATGTTCTAAAAAAAAAGACATTTTTTTGCGGCTTAATCCGGCACAAACCTGGAAATCTCAGTCCGGCCCTCGTATCTCTACCTGCCCTTGCTGCTAAAACGCCAAGACCGATAAGAAGGAGAATATCAAATATAAAGATGCTAATAAGGGATTATAGATGTTTATTCCGGCATGGAGACCGAATCCGTGGCCGGTTCCAACAAAAACCCGCCCCGTGAGAAATCCGCTGATGAGCAATGGCATCATTTCACATAATAATTTTACTGCGAATATTTCCAGCGGAGTTTGCTTGACCTCGAAACTGAGACGGATTATACTGCCTGGTTCTTGTCTGTGTATAAAGTATTTGACGAAATGTATAGTTGACAATGCAGTTCATATCGCGTTATAATATCGCGATTGAGTAATAAGGAGACTGAAATGATTGAACATACACAATATATCTTAGCTATCTTCGGGGCGTTTAGCCACTGGGAACTGCTTGTTGTCCTTATCATCGCGCTGCTGATATTCGGCAGACGCCTGCCCGATATTGCACGCAGTATGGGAAAGAGTCTGACCGAATTCAAGAAGGGCATTAACGAGGCCAAGGAGACCAAGGACGAATTCGTTAATGACGTTAAGGGAATCAGTGATGATGTGGCTAAAGAGGCCAAAAGCGCCGCCGGTCTGGACAATACCGAAGATTCGATGAGCTAACTCCCCTAAGGCCGCAACCTTCTGCGGACTCGCCTTGTCTGTAAAATGGGCAAAAACAAAAAGAAGAAGAAAAAAAAGCCGGACAGCCCTCTTGACACCACCATGAGCCTGGGCGATCACCTGGAGGAGCTGCGCATACGGCTAATCCTGGCGATACTCGGGCTTGTCGTCGGGACCGTAATCTGCCTGTTCTTCGGCCGGCGAATAATCACATTTATCGAAGGGCCGTACAACAGGATTATGGAGGGGTACGCCGAAAAAAAAGTGGAGGAATTCCAGACGCCCTGGGCGTATCTCTCGGACGCATTTTTCAACAACATGCTTGGGGCCATAGACTCCGACCCCAACGCCCCTGAGATCGATCCGAATGTCGTGACATTTGCGAAGAAGATCTACGACGATACCGTCACGTCGCTTTTTGAGGACCCGAACTACGTCGCAGCCGTTGCCGAGGTGCACTCCTCTGCGTCGGGTAAGCTGTTGGTGCTCGCCCCCGCAGATCCGTTTATTGGATACATGAAGATATCGCTGATCACCGGGCTAATTGTGTCATCGCCCTGGGTATTCTATCATTTGTGGATGTTTGTTGCCGCCGGTCTTTATTCTAACGAGAGGAGATACGTCCGCATTGCGGTGCCCTTCTCCACGGCGCTGTTCGTTATCGGCGCCCTGTTCTTTCTCTTCGTGGTTGCTCCAATATCTCTGAGTTTCTTCCTCGGCTTTGGTAACTACATAGGCGTTTCGTCCAGTTGGACCTTTCAGAAGTACATCTCTTTCGTGACAATGCTGATGCTCGTCTTTGGGCTCGGCTTTCAGACACCTGTAGCAATTTTCGTTCTGAACAGGACCGGGCTGGTTTCGATCGAGAATCTGAAGAAATCGAGAAAATACGTTATCATTGCTATGTTTGCCTTAGCCGCAATAGCAACGCCACCCGATGTTATTTCCCAGATAACCCTGGCAATACCGCTCTACGCCCTGTTCGAATTAGGCATACTGCTTAGCTGGTTTGCAGAGCGCAAGAAAAAATTGGAAGACGCGGCCAAATAAGTCGGCCCCGGCTGCAAACGCCGCATCTTATTCAACAATGCGTTTTACCTGGTAATAGTAGGCAGCATAGCGGCCATCGATATCGAAGGAATTATCCGTGCGTTCAACTTGCTGAGCCGTAGGCACGCCATAAACATCGACGACGTTCACCGACGTCAGGGGATCTCCTTTGAATGTAAGAATTGCCTGTACCGGCTCAAGAAGTAAAGGAGGTCCGCCCGTTTCGATTAGCTTGGTGCCGTCTTCGTTATAAACCGAGCCGAGCTGTTTGTCCTGCGCCATGGCGGTAATGAGAATGTGCCCTGACTCGATAAGAGGCCGGTTATCCAGCGGCGTAAACAACAAGCTGACAAAGGGCGTCCGGCCAACCCGGACGGTCACGCCGGGCAGATCAAATGTGCGGCCGCCGGCAAAACCGATAACACCCTGTGTCTTCTCGGAATGGACGGTGACCACTTTGTCGCCGTAGTCCCATGTGAGCTGGCCGGTGCTGCTTCGAATGGTCTGCGCTTGCCTGTCCCAATATGCGGACAATTCGCCGAGATAGGAGGGTTCCAGGCCGTCCTCGATTTTTAGTGTTACTCGCCCCATGGCCAGAGCCTCTACGGACGTATCGCCGTGGGCCAGCAATTCATTCTCGTCGTAACCGGCCAGGCCGTACTCCTGCTGAAGCTTATCGATGCCGGCGAAAATATCGCCGGTTGACAGCCGGCGCGCAGAGATAATATCGCCTTCCTTGAAGTGGTTGTTATAAATGGCGAAGGCCAAAGCCGGGAACTGGCCGATGTAGTGCGGGGTGCAGGTGACGTAGGACCTCATGCCGGGCCAGCCGTTGCCCATAAACGCGCGGGAGGCGGCGAAATGGTAGGATGCGTCCCAGCCCTGGAGCCCCATGCCGTAGAAGGCAAACAGCGGCGATATCTCGGCCTTCCACTGGTTGGGCGGCTTCTGCGTCCATTCGGTCATGATGAAGGGCTTGTCCTCGACCTGCCAGAAACCGCTGGAGAGGATACCGCGACCGGCCTTGTTTATGTGGGTGCCGTTGCTGACCGAGCCGGCGGTAATGTCGTGGCCGCCGGCACCGCCGCCGAAGTAATTGTGGCGGTCGATTGCGTCCATCGCGTCATCGGTCCAGAGATTGGCCGCAGACGCCGCCGGGCCGCCCGCCTTCCATGCGGTGGTAACCGTTACCGCCTTGTAACCCAACTCGCGCAGCCGATGCCCTCGGCGTTCGTAGTAATCCCGCTGGAGTTCGGCTAAGAAACGAATAAAGTCGCCCGTGCGCTTTTTTTCGCTGTTCTTGTTGAAGCGCGGGCCGTCTGCTTCCATCTCCCAGGCACCGTACATCTTCATTTTCGGATTATCGACCGAATCGTCGGATCTCTTGCCGGCGCCCCAGGCTGTCGTCAGATTCCCATCGTTGCCGTAGCGATCCTTCACCCAGTTCATCCACATGGTGCCGAGGATCGCCGCGTGACGGTCGAGTTTGCCGTTGTTGTACTCGGCCAGATCGTTCAGCGGCGCGTGCCAGAAAACGCTGTCTTCGTTGTGTACCTCGACAATCGCCAGCGCCGGATCATCCTTGTAGGCGAGTTGTGTATATGGATTGACATGTTCGAGAAGCGTACTTTCCCACTGCCACTCCGCGTCCTGCAGTTCCTGCATGATAGCTACAACGCCCGAAGTGCTTTTCCCGGCACCCCTATCAGGCAGCTCATTATAAAGGTCCTGCGGATAACCATCGTCCGGCGTGATTACATGCGGGTAGAACAACGACCAGGTCATATAGATGCCGTTTTCCTTGAGGATCGAGAACCACCGGTCCCACCTGTCCAGTCTGGCGGGATCAAATTGTCGGCTGCGCCCGCCCGACTGCAGGACGCCCAGCACGCTTTGCACCGGATGCTGGCGCACCATGTTGATGCCGTGCTTGGCATAGAATCGTGCCTGACGACTCTGCGACTCGATAGTCTCGGTCATCCCGGCGTCAACTCCCCAGAACTTTACCGGAGTGCCTTGCTCGAAAACAAAATCCTTGCCGTACCGCTTGAGAAAACCGTGCCTGCCGGCAGGTTTCTCGACCAGATGACTCATGTCGATAATCGAATCCGGGGAATGCCGGTCCGGCCCGGCCATCAGCATGAACCAGTCATCCGGCCCGGGCGCCGGCGGATTCGGATCGGGCTGAACAACACCGGTTGGCGCCCAGGGAAAATTCGTAAAAGCAATCGCATCGATGCCGCCGTGACCTTGCTCATCCGCCCCGTCACGGTCGGAAATGCGCACCTTAAGCGTATGCGTCCCTGGCGTCAAATCGGCCGAACCACCGAACGTCCACGCGATGAAGCGTATATCGATGCCGGGATCGACCAGGTCAAGCCGGTTGGTGACAAAAGATAAATCGATATCCCGCCAGGCCCCGTCGTCGATGCTGTAGCTGTAATCGGCACCACCGTTGCTGTTGCGAAACGGATTGAGCCGAATCCACCACGAATAGTTTCCGCCTTCGGTGACGGCAAGGCTGTACGCCGCCGTGCCGGAATCGTGAAAATTGTTGCTCGTGTAGTGCGAATGCCAATCGCCATCTGAAACGCCCGGCTCTCCCGGCGATAAAAGGTCCTTCGTGATTTTGTCGTTATGGTACCACGACCCTGCACCCTGCGTCTCAACGAAAGTGGATGTATTATAATCCTCTCCTTCGATCCAGATCGCCTCATTCGCCAAATCAGGCATTGAAAAACAAGCCGGCAATAAAAACAACGCTATGAAAAGTCCGGCAGAAAATATTTCACTTTTTCTCATTTTCTTTTCCTTTTTAAGAAACCGTAAGAATAACCGATCCTTCCCCTCGCATCGCCATCTGAATCCCGCCACCCATACCTCACAGACTACCAATATTCGGGAGCTGAGTCAATATTTGAAATGCCAAAATCGCTGAGTCTCGTCCCCAAATGCGGAGGATGCTCGTTCAATATTCCTGTAAATTGTCAATATGCCGAAGATATGATATAATACGGCAGGTTTTGAAAACTACTGTTTTGAATAATCTAAACTTGGGAAGGTAATAAAATGCAATTACTCAGAAAAGAACAAGTGCGGTCAGTTTGTCCAAAGACAGGTAAGCCCCTTAAGCATCAACGAAAACATCGCTGGCTAAAGTGGATATTTCCTATCGGGGGACTATTGGCCCTGCTGTGGTTTCTTTTTCGCGTGATACCAAAACCTTCGCGTGCGACGTACCCGTGCCAGCGTGCCGCCTTCCCGTTGGCATCGGGTTTCGCTCTCTGGCTCGCAGGCGCAATAGGCTCAGTTACGGCTTTTCGCAAGGCAAAACGCTGCCTGGCACAGTCACGCTATGTGTTGTGTGTCATGCTCATCGCTGTGAGTGTCGGCTCTGTATGGTTCGCTCAAAGCATTACGGTAGAAAAGACGGTTTTCGCCGATGAACCGACTGCAAACGCCCCGATTGGCGTTGCTAAGGGTATTCACCCGGGTCGCGTTGTCTGGGTCCACGATCCCGATTCGACCGACTGGGCGGGCCCCGGAGATGGGCACTGGTGGCAAAGCAATCACACGGATCAGGCGGTGGTGGACCGGATGATGAGCGGGGCAATCATGGCTCTGAGCGGCGAAAAAAACGATGCCGACGCATGGAACAGGCTTTTCGAGCATTTCAACCAAACGAACGGCAAGGGAAAATCCGGATATAAGAAGGGAGAAAAGATTGTCGTCAAGGTCAACTACGTCGGCTGCATTCAGGTTTGGCGCGGAGATTCGGCGGCAGGTATCGACGACTATAATCTTCGAAACGCCGACTATATGAATACCTCGCCGCAAATGATAATCGCCCTGCTACGGCAACTCGTGAACGAAGCCGGCGTCAACGAAGCGGACATTACGGTCGGTGATACGCTGTGCTACTTCCCGAACGAGTATTACAATATGTGCCACGAGGAGTTCCCGAATGTCCGCTACCTGGAGTACCTCGGCAAATTCGGCCGGACCGCCGCAAAGCTGTCAACCATGCCGTTCTACTGGAGCACGCCGGACGCCGAAGGAAAGAAAACAGACTATGTGCCCGTCTCTTACGCCGAGGCGGCATACCTGATTAACCTGGCGAATCTAAAAAGTCACAACGACCAGGCGGGCATCACGCTTTGCGCGAAGAATCACTACGGTTCGTTAGTCAGGAAACCGGCCCGCCAGAGCGGATACTTTGATATGCACAAAGACCTTCCGTACAACATCCCCGGCATGGGTCGTTACAGGCCTCTGGTCGACTTGATGGGACACAAGCAATTTGGCGGCAAGACATTGCTCTACCTGATTGACGGGCTCTACGCCGGAAAGCACGCCAAGGAAAGGGCACCGAGAAAATGGAACAGCCCTCCCTTTAACGGCGACTGGAGTTCGAGTCTGTTCGCCTCGCAGGACCCGGTCGCAATCGACGCTGTCGGCTTCGATTTCCTGTGGGCCGAATGGGATGACGGCCCCCATCAATCCGGCACAAACGATTACCTCATCGAGGCGGCGCTGGCCGACAAACCGCCTTCAGGAACGTTCTACGATCCCGACCACGAAGGAAATGTAAATCGTCTGGCAAGTCTGGGTGTTTACGAGCACTGGAACAATCCGGCGGATAAACAGTATTCCCGCAATCTGGGAACGGGCAAGGGAATCGAGCTGGTAAAACAAACGGGTGCCGTCAAAAGCACGGTCAGCGTTCTGGTTTCCAGCGATAGCAAATAACTTCCAATTTTTGCCGGAGTACTCGGGAATTTGACATGCCGGGATAAGTCCCCGCCGGCGGTGTGTCCCAATGCCAACCAATACAAACGGGGCTTATACCTAATCGAATAGTATAAGCCCCGATTTCATACCGAACCTGATGTCGTTTCAGAAAAAGGTGCGTCTATTCGGCAATCTCTTTCGACCGATCCAGCCGAATATCGTCAAAGTACATCTTGCCTGCTCCGCCCGGCGTCGTTAGATTGCCCCGGGTCCCCAGGCCAACCACGATCCTGTCAATGTCGGCCAAGTTTATGCCCTGATCCGCAAAGGCCTGCAGGGGGATGACCCACTTCGTCCAGGCGCCGATCTGTGCCGCGGCCGGATCATCATGGGTCACGACTACAGGAGTACCCGTTCTGTTGGCTACCGCCACATACAACGGCTCGGCAGCATTATCCGAAACTCCACGGAACCAAAGTGACAATTCATTAACACCTTCATCGGTCCAGTCACGCGCTTCGCTCAACGTGAACTCTACTTCCGAATACATCGAGAAGCTCTGCTTATTGTTGTCATAGAGCATCGGCATGGATTTGCCGCCGCCATGGACGATGCTTTCCTCGCAATAAGAGGTTGTGGTCTCGTCGCCTACAGCGGCACCGGTTCCGTTACCGGCAAAGTACGGTTCGGTGCCGACAGTCCCGTAGCCCAACCCATCATGCCAGGCGTACCATAACTGATTATCGCCGGCATCGTAATCCTCAAAATCGTCTATCAAAATGAAGTCGGCCGTCGTGAAGCTCCAGAGCGGGCCTTTCGACAGACCGCCGAGACTATCGACTTCATCCACACGCCAGTAGTAAGTCGTATTCCAGGCGAGCTTGCCGGGATCGTAGCTCTCGGAACCAAGAGCTCTGCCGCCCTTGTACTCAGGCGAAGCTGTAGTGGCGCTGCGTACGGCATTTTTATCCGTACCGAAGTAAACCTCGTGCGAAGCGGCATTATCCGCCGGCGTCCAGCTAAGAGCAGTCGTCATCTTTACATCCACGGCACCGTTAGCGGGATTCAGGCTCCCAACGGCGCCCGGAGTCGTAAAACTCCAGACATCGCCTTTATACGTAGCATCTCCGTCAAACTCATCAATCCGCCAGTAATAAACCTGCCCTGTTTCGAGCACGTCCGGGCTATAGGTCGCAGGTCCCTGCTCGACCCCTCCTTCGGCATTGTTTACCTGGTCAAAATCATCGCCAAGATATACGGTATGCAGCTTGGCGCCGAATCCCGCCGTCCAGCCAAAGACCGTATTAGGATCTACGAACTCGGCGCCATCGGCGGGACTGGGATTATAAGCAGTCATGGGTGGAATCGAAAAGCTCCAGATATCGCCCTTCCACGGACTATTCGGATCGGCCTCGTTGACCTCATCGATTCGCCAATAGTAGGTCGTGCCCGGGACAAGACCGTCGGGAAAGGCATATCCCAGAAATCCGGCAGCAGAAAAATTGTCAGTCTGGTTACCCCGGAACGTATCGCCTGTGCCGTTGTCCACATCGTCGAAATTGTCGCCCAAATATACATCGTGCGAGACGGCGAAATCTCCCGGCGCCCAGCCAAGCGTTACCCATGTCTCCATGTGGAGTGCACCATCGGCCGGACTCGGGCCCAGGGCGTACGGATATCCCTCGCCGCCTTCCATCGTCGACTGAATCTCGATTTGTGACAGCGCCCCATCATAGATTCGCGCATCGTCCAGCAAACCGACAAGAAGATGGGTGGGTGGAATAACATCTCTTCCCGCGCCCAGAAGCAGCCGTCCGGTGCTGGTTTCTATCGAGCCTGTAGAATCCATTGTTCCTATTTGCTCGCCATCCAGGTAGATAATCTTTATAGCTCCGTCGTATGTCGCAGCCACATGGTGCCATTCGTCGTCAAAGAGCCCGGCCGCTGCTACGGCCATCCATTCCGGGTTGGTCCCGGTCGTCTTAAAGCCGACTTGCTGGCCGGGTCCGTAATAGTACAATGCGAATGTGTCGATATTCGGCCCGCCCCTCATAATGATGCCGGACCAGTCGGGATATGCAAAGCCCGAATCGGCTTTCACCCAGGCGGCGAGTGTCACCTGCTGAGTGATATTCAGTACATCGCCGTTTCCGCAGTCGACGTAATCTTCGGTCCCGTCAAGCTCCAGCGCGCCGCCAATATTCCCGACCGTCCATGTCGGGTCTCCCATAAGCGTGCCGTCGTTACCGTTGCCGCTCGCATCGTAAGCGGTTGTACCGGATGTCTGGTCCAATGTCCAGAAACCGATCAGATTCGCTTCTACAGCCCGGGCCATACCCGGCAAAACGAGTCCCGGCACTAAAACAGAAAAAATCAAACAGAACAATCTTCTACACATGACAATCCTCCTCTCTAAATTATTTCGACTATGTTAATCCGCCTGAAAAAACCGGAGACATCTCCTGCTCCATTTATACTAAATCAGCCGCCCTGCCGTCAAGAATAATTTCTTAGAAAGTATTAGTGTATTTTTATGATAACGCCGCGCAAAAACGCGTACGTACAATACAAAACCAAATACTAATCGAGGACAACTTCATCCTGATATGCCGGTACTGCCACCTGCCAGCCGGTTTTCTCCCGGATATAGTCGCCGAACTTGTTTGCGCTTTCGGCTTCGCCGTGCACGACAAAGAGCTTCCGGGGCGGCTTTTTCAATCCGCTCAACCATTCGAAAAGCTCTTCCTTGTCAGCGTGTGCCGAGAAGCCGTTTATCCTCGCAATCCTGGCATTGACCGGATACTCCTGGCCGAGTATTCGGACTTCTTTCTCGCCGTTGACGATTCTCCTGCCGAGCGTACCGACCGCCTGGTAGCCGACGAACATGACCGTGTTCTCGGGCTTGGTGATATTATTAACCAGGTGGTGTTTGATCCTTCCGCCGGTGCACATCCCCGAGCCTGCGATAACCATAATCGTGCCCTTGATATGGTTAATGGCCTTTGACTCATCGCTTGTTCCAGCCATTTTCAGTCCCGGAAATTCAAACGGCGACTTGTTGCGCCTCATAAATTCGGTCATCTCCTCATCGTACAACTCGCGGTGCTTCTGAAAAACCTTGGTTATGCGTGAAGCCATTGGGCTGTCCAGAAAAACCGGTAATCGTGTTATCGCTTTTTCGAGCAGCAACTCGTTAATATAATACAAAAGCTCCTGCGAGCGCTCGAGCGCAAAGCTCGGGACAATAATATTGCCGCCTGCCTGCTTCGTCGAATTTATGACCTCGGCGATCATCTTTTTTGTATCTTCAGGCCCCTCATGCACACGGTCGCCATACGTGGACTCAACCAGGACATAGTCGGCCTGTTCGACAATAGAAGGGTCCTGCACAATCGGCCTGTCCGGCCTGCCTATGTCGCCCGAGAATATGACCGTTCTGTCTTGCCCGTCCCGGCTGACCTTGACCCTGATAATCGAAGAACCGAGAACGTGCCCCGCATCGCAAAAAGTCGCCTCAACGCCGGCACCAATCTCGACAGGTTTTTTGTATTTAACAGTGGAAAATTGTGGAAAACAGGCCTCGGCATCGGCGGTCGTATAAAGCGGTTCAACCGGATAGGGACCTTTTCGCCCTTCCCGTTTATGTCTTTTACGCTTGTACTTGGCATCTTCTTCCTGTATGTGAGCCGAATCCAGCAGTATGATTTGCGCTATTTCCGCGGTTGCGGGGGTACAATATATTCTGCCTTTGAACCCTTCTTTGACGAGCTTCGGCAATAAACCGCAATGGTCCAGATGGGCGTGAGTTAAAAGAACTGCGTCCAGGCTTTCGGGCGGACAGGTAAAAGGCTCCCAGTTCCTTGCCCGAAACTGCCGTTCCTGATAAAGTCCGCAATCTACAAGAATCTTCGTGCCGTTAGCTTCCAGGAGGTGTCGGGATCCGGTAACGTTCTGAGCGGCACCAAGGAATTTCAGTTTTATTGACATAGCCTACCTCATTTAATAAACACCGATTTCCAATAATCGATTCTACAAAGATGTCTCCACTAAGTCAAGGAAAGAAACCATGTTGCGGTCGATTGAGAGCACTCCCCGCAGATTAGAAGTTCCGAAATGGGCCGCGAGGCTCGGCCTCGGCCATGCGCTTCTCCCAAGCGGCAAAACGCGATTTGACCATGCTCAATACTTCGGGCTTTTCATTCGATAAATCATGCTGTTCGCCGATATCCGATGACAGGTCGAACAATCCCGAACCGCGCGATGATTCGACCCATTTGTAGTTTCCGACGCGGGCCGCTTTATCGCCCCGCCGCTTCCAGAACATTTCTTTGCGGGGTGATTTTTCCTTGCGCGCCAGTACGGAAGCCATATCGAAGCCATCGAGTTTCACGCCCTTGGGCTCTTGAATCCCTGCCGAATCGCAGAGCATCGGAAATATATCCATTGAGTTGAGAAACTCATCGCACACCGAGCCTGCCGGAACAACACCCGGCCAGCGCACGATGCATGGTACTCGAAGGCCGCCCTCGAACATTCTGCTCTTACCGCCTCGCAGCGGACTATTATCCGCTGCACTTCCGCTGCCGCCGTTGTCCGAAAAGAAGATGACAATCGTATTATCCTGAAGCCCGTGCCTGGCCAGCAGATCCATCATTTGGCCTATTGCCTCGTCCATATAGGTGATAGCTGCCATATATCGCATTCGTTTTGCTCGACGGGAATCGGCATCTTTCGGATCATATTGTCCGTAGTTAGCGCGTATGTACTCAAGCGGCGCCTGCACGCCCGGACGTGGTCGTTCGAGGTTCGAGGCGCCATGCGGAGCATTGAACGGCACATAGCAAAAGAAAGGATGGTCTTTGTGCTTTTCGATGAACCTTACCGCCTCACGCCGGAAAAGGTCCGTCGCGTACGTTCCCTTGTCTTCTGTGGTCGGTTCGTTGCCCCTGTACATGGATGGAACTCCGTAGCGCTCGTGCGTCCAGTAATCGATTCCGGTGTTGGTGAAGCCGTAGAACTCGTCAAAACCCCGCTGGAGCGGAAGAAAACGGTGCAGTTGCCCCAGGTCCCACTTGCCGAATATTCCGCTGACATAGCCGGCCTTTTTCAGCACTCCTGGGATTAGCACTTCGCGAGTGTCCATCCCGCCGATCATCTCCCACGATACTGCGTATTCGTCTTTGGGATACAGATAGTCGTGGTCGACAAGGTCGTTGCGGAACATATCGTATGTGCCGTTTCGCTGGGGATAGCGGCCGGTCAGCAGGCTGCCCCGTGACGGCGTACAGGCCGGCCAGGTAACATAGAAGCTTCTCAGCCGAACTCCGCCTGCGGCAAGACTGTCAAGGTTCGGCGTCTTGACTTCCGCACCGCCGTAGCATCCTAAATCGTTGTAACCCTGGTCATCAGAAACAATCACAACAATATTGGGCGGGCGTTTTCCTGAGAGTCGTTCGGGAATACCCGCGCATCCCGGCAGAGCCATAAGCGCCGCTCCAAGACCCGTGGCTTTCAGAAATTTGCGTCGATTTATTATGTGATTCATCCTTCAATCATTTATAAGTTCTGCAAATAGTATCTCTGCAAAGCGCGGGGTTCAAGCTCTTTTATTATAAAGCAATAGGTTTGAAGCCTAAATCCCGCTCCATAAAGCGGAAATTGACTGTCAAAAACAACTGTCACCAAAACCTGCCGGTTCTATTCAAGCGCAAGTCTTCTCGGCTATTTCAATTGACTCAGCAACGATATGGTGATAAAATAGATAAGAATTCGGTGCAGAATGAAATGCCCTCATGGTCGATGACCGCGACTTTGAGGCTGAAAGGTTATTGAAAAACCGCGGTCACCGGTCTATGGCAGCGGTGAAGATGGAGACAGAAAATAGTCATGTCTGTGAAAGTTTCTTTTCTATCCTTGATTCTGGTTATATTTTTGGCTGTTTCCGGCTTGCCGGCAGAAAATTCCGGCAATATGACGCTGGTAATCAACGAGCTGATGGCTGACAATACCGGCTCGGCGCGCGATCAGGTCGGCGATGACGACGACTGGATCGAGATTTACAACAGCGGCGATTCGGCCGTTAATATCGGCCGAATGTATCTTACGGATAATCAGTCGGCTGCCAATGGATGGCGTGTGCCCGATAATAATCCGGATGTGACCACTATTGCTCCAAAAGGCTATCTGCTGATCTGGGCCGATGGCGAGACGAACGAGGGTACGCTGCATGCCGATTTCAAGCTCGGTTCCGACGGCGAGAATATCCGTTTGTTTGCCGCCGACGGTAAAACTCTGATCGATGAGG
>Ga0307378_10007227_pt1 | contig 14986 bp, 8 predicted proteins | sample UN1MG_FD_202238 | JGI IMG/M metagenome (GOLD analysis project Ga0307378, IMG submission 202238) | Soil microbial communities from Risofladan, Vaasa, Finland - UN-1 | ecosystem: Environmental > Terrestrial > Soil > Coastal area > Acid sulfate soil | place: Finland: Risofladan, Vaasa | collected...
TCACCCGTCTGCCACTTTCCACCACCCGAAGGTGGCTTCACGTTCGACTTGCATGTGTTAGGCCTGCCGCCAGCGTTCGTTCTGAGCCAGGATCAAACTCTTAGATTGAGAGTTCGATTTCTGACAATTCCCTGGATGGAATCTGTTCCAGGGGGTCGCTGCATTTTGACGAGTTCCCAACAAGCATGAAACGACGCCAATCCCGAAGGATTGACGTGCAACACGCCTATTGGCTTGAAAACGCAGATTTGACCGTCAGAGTCTCGATGCCAGCCCTAAAGAAGGACCGGCACGCAAGGACCCCGCCGCCTGCGTTTCCCTTTCTTCATATCACAATGTCAAAGAGCCGTCGGTCGCGCAGCCGAAGCCACACTCCCGAACCCCCAATGAAAGCAAATCTCCCATTAAGAGTCAACGACAGCCGAGGTGTCTCCCGAGAAGAACCCGGTCAAGCCCCGCTTCTGTCCGATGGATCGCGCGGTCGAGTACAGTCCCGCAGGAAGTGGGTACGACCCGCGCGAGACGTGTATTTAGGGGGTGGCCGTCTCGATGTCAAGGGGTCCGTAACAGTTGGGGGGAGGATTTGTTTTCCCCCAGGCCGTGGCCCCTAGGTCACATTCCTGCCCGAATACGCCGTCACTCTTCCTTCGTTAACGGCGTGGTAACCATACGGGTTGAGTATGGTTATGATGACCCGCTGACGGGGGACGTTCAATAGACCTAATAAGCTTCCATCTCACTTGCAAGGCTGCGGACAATTGTGGCCTAGTGGGACAGGGAAGCCGGGGGTCGGGGACACAAACCCATCGGCGCATAGTCTAGCCATGCCAAAGGGACAGCTAACCGCTTCGGTGGCGTCCGCCTGAGGGAAATCAGGGTCCGTGCTTATAGAAGGCGCGGCGGCGGCGACCGGTAGACGGGGGGAATGCGCATTGTTTAAGCGCCGCGGAGGTTTTGCGCGCCGTAAGCTTGGTCAGGCACTTGTGCCGGCTGGGCCACGTGGACTCCCCACTATTTTCCTAGGCGAAACGTCCAAAGGCGAGCGCGAGCTGCCGCCGGTTTATCACTGCGAAACAAGTCATGACGGGACCAGCTGTCGCCTGAAATGGATGGCGAGCACCTGTCTCGCCGGCATGGTCGGCGTATGCCTCATCGGCGTCGCCATCTATGCCTCCATGAATATGTCCGACGGCTCGGGCATGGTGAGTTCGATCAAGCGGGCCAGCCTCGCCGCCCTCCAGCCGATCCGCAGCGCCCGCCTCGCCCACGACGCCCAAAGCCCATCCGGCCAGAAAGAAGATCGCATTCAGATGACGTCCGCCGGCTTTGCCAGCCGCCACGTCATTCACGACACGGTGGTGGAGCGCCAAGGCAGCCGCGAGTTCATCACCATCAAGCCGTATATCCGTATCGTCGCCGGCATGGCGACGTCTCTTCCCGAGACCAAAGTCGAACTTCCCCCCTTCAATCCTTTCAAGCTCTACTCCGACTCCACGCCGGTTGGCGGCGGTGACGCAACGACCGACGCGGCGCAGGCCGTCGTCATTAACGTCGTCGACGTGCCGGGCGGTCTCCTGCCCCAGACCGATCATGTGGAACTCGAGCCCGAGCAGGTGAACCGGCTCGTCGCCGCGGCCGCCGAGAACTTCGCTTATGCCGAGGCCCCGCTGTCCTTTGGCGAGGGCGACGGCGAGGCCAAGCTGCAGCTCGCCTCCTATCGTCCCGACGAGGTGGAGCGTCCGCGGATTCTGCCCAACACCACGGTGATCCAGAAATCCCTCGAGGAGGACGACGACGATCTCAGCGACGAGGCGATCGCCGGCGCCGAGACCAAGGTCATCGACATCGACCGCGGCGACACCTTGATGGGCGCCATCCTCAAAGCCGGCACCGACAAGGCCGTGGCGGCGACCCTGCTGGAGACCCTCGATCCGGTGTTCAGCGCCAAGGATCTCAAGCCCGGCCAGCAAATTCATGTCCGCCTCGTGCCGGCGCCGTCCGACTCGGGCCAAATGGAGCCGGTTCGCGTCAGCGTGTTCGACAAGTCAGGCGACCACATCGTCACCGCCTCGCGCAACCGCGACGGCGACTATGTCGCCTCCACCGAGCGCCCCGCCGCAGAAGCCAAAGTCCAGCAGGCCTCCAGCCGCGCCACGCTGTATCAGAGCTTCTACCGCGCCGCGCTCGATCAGCACATTCCCGCCAACACCATCCTCAAATTGCTGCGCGTCCATTCCTATGACGTGGACTTCAAGCAGAAGGTGCGCTCCGGCGACACGTTCGAAGTCTTCTTCGACGGCGGCTCCAGCGAAGACGGCGAAGAGCTCGGCGAGCTGCTCTACACCTCCATGACCGTCGGCGGCGAGATGCGCAAATTCTACCGCTTCCGCACCCCCGACGATGCGGTCGACTACTATGACGACCAGGGCAACAGCGCCAAGAAGTTCCTGATGCGCAATCCCGTAAAGGGCGGCCGCTACACGTCCGGCTTCGGCGACCGCAAGCATCCGCTGCTGCGCCGCTGGCGCATGCATACCGGCGTCGACTGGGCCGCGCCTTCCGGCACCCCGATCCTCGCCGCCGGCGACGGCACCATCGAGATGGCCGAGCGCCATGGCGGCTACGGCAACTACATCCGCATCCGCCACGCCAACGGCTTCGCCACCGCCTATGGCCACATGACGCGCTTCGCCCCCGGCTCCAAGCCCGGCGCCTCCGTCAAACAGGGCCAGATCATCGGTTTCGTCGGCTCGACGGGCGCTTCCACCGGACCGCATTGCCACTTCGAGGTCCTGGTCAACAGCAAGTTCGTCAACCCGATGACCATCGTTGTCCCGCGCGGCCTCCAGCTTACCGGCCGCGAACTCGCCGCCTTCCAGAGAGAGCGCCGCCGCATCGAGGCCCTGATGCAGCTCGATCCGGTCACCAGCCGCGTCGCCCAGGTCGTGACCCAGTAGTTTCGCTTCCCTCGCCTCTCCTTTCTCTCTCCCCCGACAATTTGCTTCTTTGTCATGCCCGCGCAGGCGGGCATCCAGCACCCCGTTGCCTCTCGGTCGGACGCTGACCCTCACCGCTTGTGATTACTGGATCGCCCGGTCGAGCCGGGCGATGACAAGACGAAAGGCACGCCGAAGCCTCCCGCCGGGCAGAGCCGCGATGTCGAATAACGATCAGCCCAGGATTGGAGTCCATGTCCGCTAAGCGCCATTGGCGTACATGGGGAGCGGCGAGCCACGGCGGCCCCGCCAGCACCGAAATGCGATACCCCTATAAGCCGACAAAACCTCTAAGCCGCCTTCGCCTTGCTCGCCGCAGCCCCGTTGAACATGAGCCCGTCCTTGCCGGCGGTGATCTTGATGGTCTCGCCGTCGCGGATCTTGCCGGCCAGCACCATCTCGGCCAACGGGTCTTGCACATATTTCTGGATCACGCGCTTCAAGGGCCGCGCGCCATAGGCCGGGTCGTAGCCCTTGGTTCCGAGCCAGTCCTTGGCCGCGTCGTCGAGCTCGAGCGTGATCTTGCGGTCGGCCAGCAGCTTGGCGAGGCGCTTCAGCTGAATCTCGACGATCGCGCCCATATGCTCGCGGCGCAACCGATGGAACAAGATGATCTCGTCCACGCGGTTGAGGAATTCGGGCCGGAAATGCGAGCGCACCACGTCCATCACTTGGCTCTCCACTTCGGACGACTCCTCGCCTTCCTTCTGGTTGACGAGATATTCGGAGCCGAGATTGGACGTCATGATGATGAGCGTGTTGCGGAAGTCGACCGTGCGGCCCTGGCCGTCCGTCAGCCGGCCGTCGTCGAGCACTTGCAGCAGCACGTTGAACACGTCCGGATGCGCCTTCTCGATCTCGTCGAACAGGATGACCTGATAGGGCCTGCGGCGCACGGCTTCGGTGAGCGCGCCGCCCTCCTCATAGCCGACATAGCCGGGCGGCGCGCCGATTAGCCGGGCCACCGCGTGCTTCTCCATGTATTCCGACATGTCGACGCGCAGGATGGCGTGCTCGTCGTCGAACAGGAATTCGGCGAGCGCGCGGGAAAGCTCTGTCTTGCCGACGCCGGTGGGCCCTAAGAACATGAACGAACCCATGGGCCGGTTGGGATCCTGTAGCCCGGCGCGGGACCGGCGCACCGCGGTGGACACGGCCTCGACCGCTTCTTCTTGGCCCACCACGCGCTTGGCGATCTGCGTTTCCATGGCGAGCAGCTTATCGCGCTCGCCTTCCAGCATCTTGTCGACGGGAATGCCGGTCCAGCGCGATACCACTTGCGCGATCATGTCGGGGGTGACGACTTCTTGTGCGAGGCTGCCGGCCTGGCCCTCTTCCTCTTCGATCTTGGCGAGCTTTCCTTCGAGATCGGGGATCTTGCCGTAGGCCAACTCGCCGGCCTTGGCCAGGTCGCCCGCGCGCTGCGCCTGCTCCAGCTCGTTGCGCGCATGATCGAGATCTTCCTTGATCTTCTGCGCTTGCCCCAGCTTCTCTTTCTCTTCCTGCCAGCGGCCGGCGAGCGCGTTGGCGCTCTCCTCCAGATTGGCGATCTCCTTCTCGAGCCGCTGCAGACGGTCCTTGGAGGCGGTGTCGGTCTCTTTCTTCAGCGCCTCGCGCTCGATCTTGAGCTGCATCAGGCGCCGGTCGAGCTCGTCGAGTTCTTCCGGTTTGGAGTCCACCTGCATGCGAAGCCGCGACGCCGCCTCGTCCATCAGGTCGATGGCTTTGTCGGGCAGGAAGCGGTCGGAGATGTAGCGGTTGGACAGCGTGGCGGCGACCACGAGCGAGGCATCGGAAATGCGCACGCCGTGATGCAGCTCATATTTCTCCTTCAGCCCGCGCAGGATGGAGATGGTGTCTTCCACCGTGGGTTCGGGCACGAACACCGGCTGGAAGCGCCTGGCGAGTGCCGCGTCCTTCTCCACATGCTTGCGGTACTCGTCGAGCGTGGTGGCGCCGACGCAATGCAGCTCGCCGCGGGCCAGTGCCGGCTTCAGCAGGTTGGAGGCATCCATCGCCCCGTCCGCACCGCCGGCGCCGACCAAAGTATGCATCTCGTCGATGAACAGGATGATCTGACCGTGGGCGGACTCGATTTCGGAGAGCACGGATTTCAGGCGCTCCTCGAACTCGCCGCGATATTTCGCGCCGGCGATGAGCGAACCCATGTCGAGCGACAGCACCTTCTTGTCCTTCAGGCTTTCCGGCACGTCGCCCTTGACGATGCGATGCGCCAGGCCCTCGACGATCGCCGTCTTGCCGACGCCCGGCTCACCGATGAGCACGGGATTGTTCTTCGTGCGCCGCGACAGCACTTGAATGGTGCGGCGGATCTCCTCGTCGCGGCCAATGACGGGATCGAGTTCGCCCTTTTCGGCCGCTTCGGTGAAATCGCGGGTGTAGCGCTTCAGCGCATCGTAAGACTGCTCGGCGCCGGCGGAATCGGCGGTGCGGCCCTTGCGGAGGTCGTTGATCGCCTCGTTGAGACTCTGGGGCGTGACGCCAGCATCTTTCAGGATGCTGGCGACCTCGCCTTCTTTCGTCAGGCTAAGCGCCTGCAGCGCCCGCTCCACGGTGACGAAGCTGTCGCCGGCCTTGGTCGCCACTTGCTCGGCCTGGTCGAGCACACGCGACAGCGCCGGCGTCATCTGTGGCTGGGTCGCGCCGGAGCCGGACACTTTGGGCAGCTTGGCGAGCGCGGCGTCCGTGCGCAGCAGCGCTGCCTTGGCGTCGCCCCCGGCGCGGACAATGAGACCGGCCGCCAATCCTTCGGGATCGTCGAGCAGCGCCTTCAAGAAATGATCGGGCGTAATCTGCGGATTTCCGTCGCGGACAGCGATGGTCTGGGCCGCTTGCAGGAATCCCTTGAGGCGGTCGGAAAGTTTCTCGAAATCCATGATCTTCCCTCTTGGATCGGGCCAGGCTTGAGGGTGGGCCGGAAAGGGCGGGTCAAACTGGCGGGGGCGCCGTTCAGGACCCTGATACCCCAGGGCCCGTTAACGGACATATAGCGAGCCGTTTAGCGCACAAAAAGAGGGGCCGACTTGATAGAGAACAAACTCGCCGCACGCGCGAGCCCGCGCGCCACCGTTAGCGAACGGTTAGCCGCGGCGCCGATATCGGACGCCGGCATGCCGAATGCCGCACAGCGCCGTATCGACCACAGCGCGTAACAAGACAGGTCTTTGAGAATGAAAGCCTAGCTCACCGTGTCGGGAGCATTTTCGCTTTCGCCGGCAGCTTGTGCCGGCTCGGCCGGCTCGGCGCCATTGGCGTCACGCACACCCTCGGCGTCCCGCACACCCCCGGCGTCACGCACACCATCGCGGCTACCATTGCCACCTTGTGCCCGGCGGCCCCGGTCGCGTCCGCCGCCCTGATGCTCCCGGTCGCCAGTGTGGCGCTCACGGTCCTGCCCGCCGCCGCCGGTCTGCCCGCTGGCCACGGACGCCGCCTCGTCGGAGCCTTCTTCCTCGGAATCGGAGTGCCAGCGGCTCTGAGGCTGCTGTCCGCCAGCGCCGCCATTGGGGTTTTCGGCCGGCTGGGCGCCGCCTTGTGGGCTAAGCTGAGTCTGAGCCGCCATGACGATGCGGTTATAGTGCTCGGCGTGCTGCAGATAGCTCTCCGCGGCGATCATGTCACCGGAGGCGAGGGCATCGCGCGCCAGCGACATGTATTTCTCCGCCACATGGGAGGCGGTCCCGCGGATCTTCACGTCCGGCCCGTTCGATTCGTAATTCCGCGCCAGTGGATTCTGGGGCTTACGACCACCACCACTGCGGCCGCGGCCCCTGCGATTCTGTTGTTGTCCTTGCCTCATGAGCCTTGTTCACCTGATTGGCGGCGAATATGCCGCGTCCTTCGTTCCCCGTTCACTCCCAACGACCAGCGGTCAAACTCCCGCGCTCTTTGCGCCGGAAAGGCGCCGGAAAGCCGGATGGGCCACGCAGTCGTCACAACGCTGTTTTTTCTTGCTGCCTTGTCTTTGGGTCGGCTCCCGGCGCTACGCGTCTTGAATCCTTGGGCTAGCGCCAGCCAACCAAAATCTGATGGGCGGTTGAGCGTCTCCTGAACAACCCGAGAGGCACACCGCCGGTCAATCGAGGTTCACGAGATATCCGCTCTTGTTGCCATGCAACCGGCCGCGTTCCAAATCACGCCAGGCCGAAGTTTTTCATTCCGTTGCCACGAACCTACCCTGAACATCCGGGTATTCCAAGCTCATTTTTGGGGGTCTGGGACCTTCGATCGGGCCCTTGAGGGGGCTCCCGGCGAGGACGCAACGGGGCCGCCCAGCCAGGTCGAGCCGCACATTATCCGCCTCGACCTTGAGTCCTGCCGCGCGGAACAGCGCGGCCACCGGCTCGGCCTGGGTGACGCCGATCTCGACCACCAGCAGGCCCCCGGGCGCCAGCGCCAGGCCCGCGCCGTCGGCGATACGCCGGCAGGCGTCGAGCCCGTCCGCCCCGCCGTCGAGCGCGGCCCGCGGGTCGTAGGCGGCCACCTCGCGGGCCAGACCGGCGATCTCCGCCGCAGGGATATAGGGCGGATTGGACACGATGAGGTCGAAACGCCCTTCGACCCCTGCCAGCCAGTCGGCAACGGCGAACCGGGCGCGGGCCTCAAGCCCGAGCCGCCGGGCGTTGTCGGCGGCAAGCCGCAAGGCGCCTTCGCATTTGTCGGTGCCCACGCCTTGCGCCGCCGGCAACTCGGCAAGCAGTGTGAGCAGGATGCAGCCTGAGCCGGTGCCGAGATCGAGCAGCCTCAGCGGACGGGTCCGCCAGCCGTTCCGGGCAACGACATCGAGGGCCACGTCGATCAGTGTCTCGGTGTCGGGGCGTGGATCGAGCGTATTGCCATCGACGCGAAAGTCGCGCCCATAAAACTCCCGCAGCCCTCTGATCCGCGATACGGGCTCGCCCTGCAGACGGCGCGCGATAAAGCCGGCCAGCCGGGACGCGGCGTCGGGCGCAAGCCCCTCGTCGTCGCGCGCGATCAGCGCCTCATGGCTGAGACCGGCAGCATGACACAATAACAGCCGCGCATCCAGCGCCGGCGTCTCGATGCCGCCCTCGCGCAAGGTCCGCGCTACAGCCCCGCGCGCGCCAGCCAGCGTCTCGGTCACGCCCCGCGCTCCTGCATTTCGGCGAGCTGGCGTGCCTGCTGCTCGGTGATCAGCGCGTCGATGATCTCGTCCAGCGCCGGCTCGCCCTCCAGCACCATCTGCAGCTGATGGGTGGTGAGACCGATGCGGTGATCGGTGACGCGCCCTTGCGGAAAGTTATAGGTGCGGATGCGCTGCGACCGGTCGCCGGTGCCGATCTGGCTACGGCGGTCTTGCGCCCGCTCCGCATCGAGCTTGGCCCGCTCCAAATCGTAAAGCCGCGCGCGCAGCACTTTCATGGCCTTCGCCCTGTTCTTGTGCTGGGACTTCTCATCCTGCTGGATGACCACGAGGCCGGAGGGAATATGCGTGATCCGCACCGCGCTGTCGGTGGTGTTGACCGATTGCCCGCCGGGACCGCTCGCCCGGTACACGTCGATGCGCAAATCCTTCTCGTCGACGTTGACGTCGACCTCCTCGGCTTCGGGGAGCACGGCCACGGTCGCCGCCGAGGTGTGAATGCGGCCTTGCGCCTCCGTCTCCGGCACGCGCTGCACCCGATGCACACCGGACTCGTATTTCATCCGGGCAAACACGCCCTTGCCGGTGACGTTGGCGATGATTTCCTTATAGCCGCCATTGGCCGACTCGCTCGCCGACATGACGTTGACCTTCCAGCCCTGCCGGTCCGCATAGCGCTGATACATGCGGAAGAGATCTCCGGCGAACAGCGCCGCCTCGTCGCCGCCGGTGCCCGCCCGCACCTCCAAGATCGCGCTCTTCTCGTCGGCTTCGTCCTTGGGCAGCAGCTGCACCTTCAACTGATGCTCGAACTCTTCGATCTTCGCGTCGAGTCCGTCGATCTCCTCCTCGGCGAGCGACAGCATGGCCTTGTCGGATGTTCGGTCGTCGATGATTTCCTGCAGGCCGTCGCGCTCGTGCTGTGCTTCGCGCAGCGCCGTGATGGTGGCGACGATGGGGTCGAGCTCGGAAAATTCGCGGGAGAGGCGCACATAGCTCTCCTGGTCGGCGCCGGCCGCAAGGCTGTCTTGCACCTTTTGCCAACGGGCGACGAGATGGTCGAGCTTCTCGGCGGGAATAGTCGTCATGGGATGAGGCGAGGAAGCCTAGAAATTGTTCGGAAGCTTATCAGCCTTGCGGCTGCGCGGGTCGTCAGGATCCAGGACAGGATCGGAGGTGTTGAACGATCCCGAAGATGACGTTGGACCGGAAGAATCGCTGAGCGCCATCCATAGTCCAAAGCCGATCACCGACGCAATGAGCGCGCCGATGCCCCATTTCAACAAAGCAGGCTTCTTCGCGCGCGCCGGCGCCGGTACAGGCTCCGGTTCGCCCAGGAAACTGGCGTCTTCTAGCGGCTGCGGCTCGGCAGCCAGATCGTGCTGATAGCCTTGCGGGTCAGGCTGGAAGTCTTGCGGGTCAGGCTGGAAGTCTTGCGGGTCAGGCTGGAAGTCTTGCGGGTCCGGCTGGAGGCCATATGGATCTGGCTGAAACCCCTGCGCGTCCGCCTCGAACCCGTGCGGGTCCGGCGGGAAGCCCTGCGGCTCAGACGGCAAAGCCTGCGGCGGCCGCGGCTGCTGCTGCGGCGGCGCCGGACGGGCTTGCGGCGGCGCGGCGGGCGCGCCATTCGGAGAGGCGGGCGCTTGCGGCGACGGGGCCCGCGGCGCCTGAGCTGCCTGCCGGGGCATGCCGGCCATACCGCCTTGCGGCATCTGCGGCGCGCCACTGGGCCAGGGTGCTTGCGGCTGCGACCTCACCTGCTGCCCATTGGGCCAGGCCGGCGCTTGCGGCATGTCCGGCAGCGTCGGTCCGCCGCCGCCAATGCCGGAATTGCTGCCACCTGGCGGCGCCATGACGGGAACATCGGGCATGGTTTTCGGCCGCAGTTCGACGATTCCCGCTTCGATCTGCGCGTAGATGCGCCGGAGCAATGGGCGGGTGTCGAGATTGAGCAGCGTGCCATAGGCGTTGACGACACGGCAGGTCTCGGGCCAGGGCGGCAACGCATAAAGCGCGCCTTGCTCAAGCGCCTTGACCACCTCGATAGGGGCGGCGATCTGGGCGGCGAGGTCTGTTTCGGACAGGCTGCTGGCGGCCCTTAGGTCCCGAAACAGCGCGGCCACTTCCGCATCATAGCCGGCTGGCATTTCTCTGATCCCGTGAATATCAAGACGCCGCCGACCGGCATCCGGCGACGGGTCCGCTGGCACTTGCTGTGGCCCCGCTATCATCGCGTGGCCGGCCCCATCTCCTGCGATCCTTCAGCTAACACAAGCCCAATGTCGGCGAGTTTGCAAGCCTTCGGGAGACTACCATAGTGCCGCGCCGATTGCCGACTCCTCGCTTACGCAAGTACCTAAATTTGCACGCCACTTTCCGCGGCGAAGTTCTTCAATTCTTCGCGAAGCGAGGTTTTCCCGGTGTCGAGCAGCGCATCCAGCCGCTGTTTGAGACTACCGGCATCGAGCGACAGCACCATGGCCTTGATCGGGCCCACGGACGCCGGCGCCATCGAGATCGAGCGGAAGCCGAGCCCGATCAGCGTCATCGCCTCGAGCGGCTTTCCGGCCATCTCCCCGCACAGCGTGAGCGGCACGTCATGTTTTTCCGCCGCCCGGACAATGTGCCGGAAGGCCTTCAGCGCCGCCGGATTGAGACTGTCGAAGCGATCCGCCACGCGCACATTTCCGCGGTCGGCGGCGAACAGGAACTGCACGAGATCGTTGGACCCGACCGAGGCGAAGTCGACCAGGGGGAGGATGCTGTCGAGCTGCCACAGCAGCGCCGGCACCTCGATCATGGCGCCGACCATCAGCGTCTTGGGCTCCGGTCGCCCATGGCGCTTGAGGATGTTCACTTCGCGGTCGATCAGCCGGCGGGCGGCTTCGAACTCCGACACGTCGGAGATCATCGGCAGCATGACGCGAAGCTCCCGCCCATGCGCGGCCCGCAACAGCGCCCGGATCTGGGTGCGGAACAGGGCCGGCCGGTCCAGCGCCATGCGGATCGCGCGCCAGCCGAGCGCCGGATTCTCCTCCGCCCCGGCGCGGAAATACGGCAGCACCTTGTCGCCGCCCACGTCGAGCGAGCGGAACACCACCGGCCGCTCGCCGGCGGCATCGAGGATCTCCTTGTAGAGGCGCGTCTGCTGGTTCAACCGCGGGAAGGTTTCCGAGATCATGAACTGCAGCTCGGTGCGGAACAGGCCGATGCCGTCGGCGCCGGACTGGTCGAGATGCGGCAGGTCGAACAGCAGGCCCGCATTGATGTTGAGGCTCACCCGCTGATCGTCGAGGGTGAGCGCGGGCACGTCGCGCAGCGCCGCGTATTGCGCCTGACGCCGCGCCATGAAGCGGACTTTGTCGGAATAGGCCGAGATGACCTCTTGCGTGGGACGCAGATGCAGCTCGCCGCCGGCGGCGTCGACAATGGCCGCGTCGCCCGGCTCGACCGCGTCGAGCACGCCGTCGCATTGGGTGATCGCGGCGATGCCGAGCGCCCGGGCCACGATGGCGACATGGCTGTTGGCGCCGCCCTCCTCCAGCACAAGCCCGCGCAACCGATGGCGGTCGTAATCGAGCAGCTCGGCCGGACCCATGGTGCGGGCGATGACGATGGCGTCCTCGGGCAGATTGCCCATGGCGGCGGTTTCCGTGCCGCCGGACAACAGGCGCAGCAGGCGGTTGGATAGATCGTCGATGTCGTGCAGGCGGTCGCGGAAGCGCTGATCGGGCATGCGCAGCATGCGCGCGCGGGTATCGTTGCGCACGCGCTGCACGGCGGCCTCGGCGGTCAGTCCCGTGGCCAGCGCCTCATCGAGCCGCCGCCGCCAGCCATGATCATGGGCGAACATGCGGAACGCCTCGAGCACTTCGCGGTGCTCCCCGGCCCGCGCCATGTCGCCCCGGTCCATCATCTCGTCGATCATGGTGGTGAGGTCTTCGATGGCCTGGAGGAGACGCTGCCGTTCGAGATCGACATCCTCGGCGATCAGGCGGGTCACCACGATGCGCGGCTCATGCAGCACGATACGGCCGAGCGCCACGCCCTCGGAGATGGGCTGGCCGGTGAACCGCGCATTGGTGTCGCGCCGCGTCTCCGCCGTGACCTCTTCGGTGACGAACCCGCCCGACGCGATCATCTCGGCGATCACCATCGCCGTGGTCTGGAGCGCCTCGACCTCCTCGTCGCTATATTGGCGCATGGTGCGATTCTGCACCGTAAGCACGCCGATCGTGTGGCCGCCGCGCAAGATCGGCACGCCGACGAAGGAGTGGTAGATCTCCTCGCCCGTCTCCGGCCGGTAGGAGAAGGCCGGATGATGCTGGGCGTCGGCGAATTGCTTCGGCTCCGCCTGCTCGGCAATCAAGCCGACCAGACCTTCGCCGGGCTTCAAATGGGTGTTGTGCACGGCGCCGGGGTTCAGGCCCTCGGTGGCCACCAGCTCCAGCGTGCCGTCGCGCCGCCGCAGATAGAGCGAGCACACCTCGGCCACGATATTGGAGGCGATCAGCACCACCACCTTGTCGAGGCGAGCCTGCGCGCTCTCGTGCTCGGCCATCACCTCGCGGAGGCGACGGAGCATCTGTCTTGGGGCACCAACTGACGCAGGCATAGCTACCCGTCCTCGCCGACCGGAGAAGCGGCGGACCTAGCGTCTCAATAGAGAGAGTAAGGCTGGCCGCTTCGTCCGCTAACGGTCTAATCCGAACAACGAATGCAAGGTCCGCACCGCGAGTTCGGCATAGGCCGCATCGATCAATACGCTGATTTTGATCTCGGATGTCGAGATCGCCTCGATATTGATGCCTTTTTCGGCAAGCGCGCTGAACATTTGCGCGGCAACCCCAGCGTGGCTCCGCATACCGACGCCAATCGCCGACACCTTGGCGATGTCGGTCGACCCGCGCAAGTCCAAATAGCCGATGGAGTCCTTGGAATCCCTCAAAACTTCGAGGGCCCGGTCGAGATCGGCGCTCTGGACCGTGAACGTCAGATCGGTGTGGCGGCCGTCCTCCGACACGTTCTGCACGATCATATCGACATTGATATGGGCCTCGGCGAGCGGGCCGAACACTTGCGCGGCGACGCCCGGCTTGTCGGCCACTTTGAGCAGCGTCACCTTGGCCTCGTCCCGCGCATAGGCAATTCCACTGACGACGTTTTGCTCCACGATCTCATCCTCATGGCAAACGAGTGTTCCAATGCCCTCGCCGGTCTCGGCATCGCCCTTGCCGGCCAGATCGGGCGCCTCGAAGCTCGAGCGCACGAGCACCCGCACGCCCTTCTGCATGGCAAGCTCCACCGAGCGGGTTTGCAGCACCTTGGCCCCTTGCGAGGCCATTTCCAGCATCTCCTCGTAGGAGATGCGGTCGAGCCGGTGCGCCTTCGGCACTACGCGGGGGTCGGTGGTGTAGACCCCGTCCACGTCCGTATAGATGTCGCAGCGGTCGGCCGTGAGCGCCGCCGCCAAGGCAACCGCACTCGTATCGGACCCGCCGCGGCCGAGCGTGGCGATGCGGTTGCCCGGCGCGATACCCTGGAAACCGGCGATCACCGCCACTTCGCCGTCGAGCATCCGACCTTTGAGTTCGTCCACCTCGATGCCGGTGATGCGCGCGGCCCGATGGGCGGCGTCGGTATGCAGCGGAATTTGCCAGCCCTGCCAGGACCGCGCCTTCACGCCGGCCGCCTGCAGCACGAGCGCCAAAAGCCCCGAGGTCACCTGCTCGCCCGAGGACACCACCGCATCATATTCGCGGGCGTCGTAATGGGCGGACGCCTCCGAGCCGTTCTGGCGGCGGGCCTTGTAGCCCCAAGCCTCCTCGACCAGCGACACGAGCTGGTTGGTCTGCCCGGCCATGGCCGAAACCACGACGGCGCAAGCATTCCCGGCGTCGACCTCGCGCTTGACGTGCGCCGCGACGTTGCGAATCCGCTCGAGATCGGCCACCGACGTGCCGCCAAATTTCAACACCAGCAGAGACATGACTGCTCACAACAGAAGGGCCGGCCCATTTTTCGGACCGGCCAGCAAAATTCCGCTCTTTCATACTGATTGGGGCCGAACGCCGCAACCATGGCGCTGGGCTCCTTGACAGGCAGTGAAGGCACGCGGCCAATGGCGCCTATGGGTCCTGCCAAGAACAGCTCAACCAGCGACAGCTCATCGACCGACAGCTCGACGACCCTCGATGCCGACGAGGTCGCCCGCTTCGCCAAGCTCGCCGACGATTGGTGGGACACGAAGGGGCCGTTCGCCCCGCTGCATCAGATCAACCCGACCCGGCTCACTTATATTAGGGACCAGCTCTGCACCCATTTCGCCCGCGATCCCAAGGCGCCGCCGAGCCTCTCAGGGCTAACGGTCCTCGATATCGGCTGCGGCGGGGGCCTCGTGGCCGAGCCCCTGGCACGGCTCGGGGCAGCCGTCACCGGCATCGACCCGGCGCCCGAGAATATTGCCGCCGCTAAAGCCCACGCGCACGGCGCCGGCTTGGACATTGCCTACTGGCCTGCCACTGCCGAAGAGGTCGCGGCTTCGCGCGACAGCTTCGACGCGGTGCTTGTCCTGGAGGTGGTCGAGCATGTGCCGGACGTGCCGGCCTTTCTCAAGCGGATCGCCCCGTTGGTGAAGCCCGGCGGGGTGATGATCCTGTCGACCCTGAATCGCACGCTGAAGGCCTACGCTTTGGCCATCGTCGGCGCCGAATTCGTCCTGCGCTGGCTACCCGTGGGCACCCATCAATGGGACCGGTTCGTGCGGCCCGAGGAACTGAAAACGGGCTTGAGCGCCGCAGGGCTCATGCTGAGCAGCACCAAGGGCATGGTCTACAATCCGCTGACGGATGTGTGGAGCCTATCC
>Ga0307378_10007228_pt1 | contig 14986 bp, 20 predicted proteins | sample UN1MG_FD_202238 | JGI IMG/M metagenome (GOLD analysis project Ga0307378, IMG submission 202238) | Soil microbial communities from Risofladan, Vaasa, Finland - UN-1 | ecosystem: Environmental > Terrestrial > Soil > Coastal area > Acid sulfate soil | place: Finland: Risofladan, Vaasa | collected...
TTCTAATAAAAATATAGAAGCAATTCAAAAAGTTTTTAACTCTAATCCACTTGGTATAAAATATTCAGGACCAACAGATGGCATTCCTAATCAAGAATTAGTTGAAAAATCTAGATTATTAGAAAAGAGTATTTCAGATTTAACTGGAGCAAGCATATTAGGTAAAATAACCGATGGTAAAACAATAATTACTACAGCCACAGATTTACAAAAAACATTTAATATAATTCAAGAATATCAAAAATTTCTAAAGAAGTAGTTTCCAATTATCTAATAATGTTTTCATTTCATTAATAGTTAAATTATTTTTAACTCTATTTGCTCTTTCACAAATAAACATCACATTTCCTCTAATATATCCTTTATTTGGATATATCCTATCTAAAGATATAGAACTGTCTTTTTTAACACCAATTCCATTTTCAAAAAAAATTTCACATAAAGGACATATATTCTTTTTTGGATATATGATTTTTAAATATTTTTTATCTATATTGAAATCTATATTGTTTTTTTTACATCTATATTTAATATGAGCTATATTATATACAAAATCACCACCACCAATTATTTTTTTTTCACCTTTAAATATCTTAATTAAATTAAGATATATCTTTTCATATTCATCAATATATATATTACTTTTAGATAGATTAGCTTTTTGACTAATTATTTGTATGTTGTTTTTAACATATCCTTTATTTGGATCTATTCTATCTATAGTTGGTGAATTACCTCTAGCATAATTATTATTTATTTCCATTTTTATTTTCAATAATGGACAAATCATATCTTTTGGTATTTTTTCTTTAATATCATTTTCATTTAAATCTACTATTATATTTTTATATTTTGTTCTTTTCTTTATTGATAAATATAAATATTTTCCTAAGTTTTTAGTTCTATATTCTTTTTGTATTTTTTTATTACAATCCTTACAAATATATTTGTGTTTTAAAAAATAAACATGGTCATCTTTTTTATTACAATGTATACAAATTTTTTGTCCAGTATCTTTTGTAGTATAATATACTTTTCTTTTGTTTTTACTTATTTTTTCTTTATTTCTATTTCTATATTCTTTATCTATTGTTTTTTTACAAGTTTTACATATTTTACCTTTTAAAGAAAATTCTTTAATAGTTTTGCATTTTTCACAAAATTTCTCCATAAAAAAACATTATATTGAAAAAATTATTATTGTCTAATATTTTTTTTATCAATTACAACACATATAGAATAGTAGATTAAAAATCTACATATTTTTAAGACCCAGATGTAAGTAATTTTTATATAGGAAAAAAAATGGCACTTAAACTATTACAAAGTAATGTACAACCTTTAGGACAATTTGACGGTTATGATGACGATTATTTAACCATAACAGGTGGGGAAATTGGTCGGATCGTAAATGTACCTTTCAATACCGTTCCAGGTTCTTCGACAGACTCTGCAGCTTATGATGTTTTTGATGGTTATTCGCCAACACCTTATACTCGACCTGCTGTTTCTAGAACTCTTCCAGTAACTGCTTCGACTTATCGTCCATTATTCTTATTGGATGAAGGTACAATTGGTTATGGAACTATGTTTGGTACAGTCGTCGGTGGAGTTGTTGGACAAACCGTTCCAAATCCAAGCAATTTAACTGGAGCTCTTGTTCTTGGTCCTCATACCGCAACTGGTTCGGGTAAAGTCACTTGTTGGCATCTTCCCGGTTTATTTGCAGTAACCATGAACAGTGTTGCAACTTCCTTAACAACCGCTTCAAACGTTTCTGGTGGAGATCCACTTTATGCAGACGTTAACGGTAATCTAACAGCAACCGCTGGTGAGTCTTTTGACAACTCATCCGGTACGCCAACAATCGTAGGAAGATTCTTCGAATTCTCGACAGGTGGTTCTTTAGTAACTACACCTAATTATCTGACTTCTTCGGCAGTTCAAATGCAATTAACTGAAATGGTGTTCCACTTTAGAATTGAAAACTAAATAATTAACGTATTAATACGGGAGATTGCAAGCCCCGTTTTTATTATAAGGAGTATACTTAAATGAATTTTTTCGCTAACAATGGACAACTAAACGCATCTAATTATAATGATGCGATACAATCTATCGTAAAATTGGCTTCAATTTTACAAGACAATCAGCCTTCAAATGCTTCTTTAGCAGGGCAACCTTCACTTACAAACTCTGATAAAGATAATCTTATTTCAAAAGCTATATTAACTCAAGAAGGTAAAGTTGCTTTAGCTCAAGCAATGGCAAATCCTATTCGTAGAAACTTGGATTACCAAGGAATCGCTCGTAGAGTTCTTGTTATTGATCCTCTACCTCAAGGCGCTCTTCCCGTTTATGATCGTGATATCGATGTCGCTGCAGTTATAGTTTCTTCTAATGGTACAGCACCGGAAAGTCGTGTTTTTTCTGAGAGAATTACTGTCCCTGAATTCGAAGTTGTTTGTAACCCAACAGTTAGAATTCATGAAGTTCGTAGACGCAGATTCAACGTTATTGATCGTGCAGTTCAGAAAGCACGTCAAGAAATTATGGCTCAAGAAGATGCAAACATCTTTGCCGCACTTGATAGAGCTTCGCAAGTAGAAAATACTCTTGTTGACCTTGCTGATGCTGGTTTAACTAAACGAGATCTTTCTCAAATCAAAGTTTCTATTGATGCCTGGGACTTAGTAACAAGCAAATTCTTTATGAACATCGTTGAATTTAACGACATTCTAAATTGGGGTTCTGGTGGTGGACAAGGAGCTACTGGCGGTGATGTAGATCCAGTCACACAAAGAGAAATTCTTCATACAGGTGTTTATGGTCATATCTGGGGTGCTGAGATTCTAGTCTCTAAAATCGTACCGCCGGGGACTGTATACGGATGTGCAGATCCTGATTTCGTAGGTGTTATGCCTATACGTCAAGATGTCGAAGTTCTTCCATGTGATGAGATACGACAGCTTAAACTTGGATGGGTCGTAAATGAAATTATCGGAATAGGTATCGTTAACCCTAGAGCTACAGCCTGTGGTCGTAAAAGCGTAGCAGCAGGATAGTTAATAAAATAGTTTTATATAATATAGTTTGATGTAAGTGCCTTAAAGTAATTTAGGGCACTTTTTTTTGTTAAGAGAAAAGAAATTTTTTATATATAATACACATGCTTCCAGATAAAGATTTTTTAAAAGACGAATTAATTTTTTTATATAAAAAATTAAACAAACAAATAACACAAAGAGATGTTGTAAAATATTCTAAATATAAAATATGGATGTATAAAAAAGCATTTGGTAATTTTAATAATGCAAAAAAGTATTGTGGAATTCCTGTATTATGTGAAAGATTAAATAATGAAGAATTGGTTGATTTATTAAATAAAAAATTAATTGAAAAGGGTGGAGTTTTGTTATCTGATAAAAAAGATATAAAAAACAAAAATTCAAAAATTAAAGTAAAATGTAAAAAATGTGATTATATTTTTGATACATCAATATCAAGATTAAATAGATCTTGGTGTCCACAATGTGGTGGGACAAAACAAAAGACAATGCAAGATGTACTAGAAGCTGCTAAAAATAAAAATTTAACATGTTTATCTAAAGAATACAACAATGCATATACTAAATTAAAATTTAAATGTAAACAAAATCATATATTTGAATTATCTGGATCTAAATTATGGAATACTACAGCATATTGTCCAAGTTGTTCTTCGGGATTATATGAAAGAATATGTAGATGTTATTTTGAGCAATTATTTAATTATGAATTTCCATCAACATATCCAGAATGGTTAATTAATAGTAAAGGAAACAGAATGCAGTTGGATGGATATTGTAAAGAATTAAATATAGCATTTGAACATCAAGGAAGACAGCATTATGAAAAAAACTTTTTTGTGAAAACTGATAAAGATCTTAAAGCGAGAATATTTTTAGATAAAGAAAAAGAAGAAATTTGTAAAAATAATAATGTTAAATTATTTGTTATTCCAGAATTAGAACGTGATTTGTATATAAAAGATTTAAAAGATTATATAAAAAATAAATGTAAAGAATTAGATATAAGTATTCCAAAAGAATATGATTCAATTAATATTAATTTAAATAGAGCTTATTCTTCTGATGACAATTTTAAAATTTTAGAAATAAAGGAAAAGATAAAAGAAAAAAATGGCATTTTATTATATATGAATTATTTGGGAACTAAAAGTAAAATAAAAATAAAATGTGTAAATGGAAATGTGTTTTATAGTGAATATTATAGATTAATAAAACAAAATCAATGGTGTGGCTGTGATAAATGTTTAAAATTGCATAATAAAATAAGTGAAGAAACAATAGAAGAATTTATAAAATTATATTTATCTGGATTAACTATTAAAGAGGCTGCTAAAAGATGCGGATTTAAAAAATCTTATGGTTTTGTTATTCTTAGGGATAGAAATTTAACTAGAAATAAATCTGAAGCTAGAAAATTAATTAAATTAAAAAGAAAATATGAACATTTAAAAGAAGAAATAATTAGATTAAAAAATGAAGGTTATAATAATTCTAGAATAGCTAAAATGTTAGGAATTAAATGTAATAAAACTATAAAGAGATATGTCTAGAAAACATACAGATGAAGAACTTTTAGAAGAATTAAAAAGAGTTGTTAAATTATTAGGACGATCTCCTAAGCAACATGAATTACAAAAAATAGGGAAATATTCTCCAAATAGTTATAAGAGAGCTTTTGGGGGAATATCTAAAGCTTTAATTATTATAGGAGAGAAGCCTACTTTTTTAAAAAATCAAACTAAAGAAGATTGTTTAAATGACTTAAAAAGAATATATAAAAAATTAGGTAGAATTCCATCTACATCAGAGTTTAGTGAGTTATCAAATATGACATTTGTAACATTAAGAAAACGAATTAATTATCAATCTTGGCATTCACTTTTTAGTGATATAGGAGTTTCAGATGAGGAGATAGCAAAATTAAAAAAACATAATGTAACAAATAAAGAACTAAGAGAAGAAATAATTAGATTAAAACAATTTTTAGGAAGATATCCTACGCGTATAGAGATGATAAATGAAGGTAAATATTCTTGCCACACATATAGTACTCGTTTTGGTTCTTGGTCTAAATCTTTTAAAGCATTAGGTTTTGATGATTATATAAACCAAAGCATTTATAAAAATCAAATACATTCTAAAGGAAAAGACGGTATAATATATAAATCATTATTTGAATCAAGAATAGCTAATATATTATTTGATTATAAAAAAAATAATAAAATAAAAGAATATGAATATGAGAGAAAAGTTTGTAAAAATAAAACATGGACATGTGATTTTGTTATAACTAAAAATAACAATTTAGAACTTTGGATTGAATGTGATGGAATGGAAGAAAGAAGAAAGATACCATATAATAAAGGTAATAAAAAGATAAATTATTACAAAGAAAACAATATTAAATATTATATAATTTCCTACAACATAAAACCGGACTTATCCTTTATAATATTATGAGCTTTATAGATAAATACAGTTGGAAGAGTTTTTTAGGAACTCAAGCTAAAAATATAACAATAAATAAAACATATGCTTATTGGAACACATCAAAAGCTACGAATGTTGTTTTATTTAAAGGATTTAGGTCTTTTAAAAAAATAGAGAGTTTAACTCCTTTTACTACATATTATTTAAATGAACATATGATAAAAAAATTATCATATAGATTTGTAGTAGAAAAACATAGAACTAAATCTACAATTATAGATATAAGTAAATTAAAAATAACTGGAAAGAAAAACAAAGATATTAAATGGGCTATAAATAATATAAATAAAAAAAATATAGTTATAGAAGATAATTATAGAAAGATAGAAGATGTTGAATTTATGATAAAGAATTGGAAGATTGATGGGGCAGAAAGATATTTTCAAGATAGATCTTCTAAGAATATTTATTTTTATAAGAACAATTATCATGAGGGATGTATTAATATATTTTGTTATGATGCTGACAAATTGATTTCATTTGGCACATTGAGTCCTTCTGAGAAGGGGTATAGTTCTTATATATTAGGCAAGGCATTATTTAATGAATATAAGGGGTTGAGTGAATATACGGATGTTATGTTATTTAAGAAAGGTTTAGAATTTGGAATTAAGGAAGTTGATATGGGTGATGGTGGTAAGAATTTAAAGAATTATAAAAACAAATTTTCATCTGCGAGGGAAGAGATATTTTATCATGGAAAAATATTTGAACGATAAATTACAATCTAAGATTTTCAAAATTAACGAAATTGAACTTACTAAAAATTATATACAAAGTTTAAGTAGGGAAGATAGGGAAAAATTAATTGAGCCTATTTTTAAAATAGTAAGAGAGGTTGGTTTTGTATATCCTGATGATAAGGATAAAGTTTTTAAAGAATGGAAAAGATTAAAGGAATTTAAGCCTAATTTAGAAGTTAATGAGCTTTTTAATAATTCTAGTTTAGCTACTTACATATGTAAATATTTTTGTAGAACTTTTTATGAAGCTACAGATATGGATAAAAATAGAAATAAGAAACCAAGCATGTTAGATTTATTTAAAGATGATAAGGTATTAAGAAAATTAATAAAAAATAGACTTGGATTGTTATGGGGAGATGGTTCTATGGAAAGTTTTAATTTATCTCCAAAGATGATGATTCAAGGTTTTAGATCTATGAGGTTAGTAAATATGGTATCTATGTTTAAGCCTGACATAGCTAAATATATTTATATGAAATATACTAAAGAAGGAGATTTGGTTTATGATTTTTCTGCTGGTTTTGGTGGTAGAATGTTAGGAGCTGCAAGTTGTAATAGAAAATATATTGGAATAGATCCTTTAACTTATAATGATTTAATAGAAATGAGAGATTGTTTGAAATTAGAAAATTGTGATTTAATAAAAGGTTGTTCTGAAGACTTTTGTTATGGGGAAAATGTGTTTGATCTTGCTTTTTCATCTCCTCCATATAACAATTTAGAAGTTTATTCTGATGAAGAAACTCAAGCTTATAATAAGGGTGATGAATATTTTTATAATGTATATTGGATAAAGACATTAGAAAATATAAAAAAGATGTTAAAGTTTAATAAGATGTTTTGTTTAAACATTAAGGATCAACCTATTATGCTTGAAGCTGCTGATTCTTTTTTTACAAGAGTTGATGAGATTAAACTAAGAACTGTTAGATCTCATTTAAATAAAAAGAAAGCTGCTGCAGAAAAGCATGAATCTATTTATATTTATATAAATGAAAAATAAAAAATGTATAGTATGTTTTGAAATTAAAATAATAAATTGTTTTAATAAAAAACAAAGTAAATGCAAAGTATGTCAAAAAAAATATAATGATAATAGAAAAAAAGATAAAAAATGCATAATTTGTGGAATTTTAAAAAAAGCAAATGAATTTGATAAGTTTTATAGAACTTGTAAAACATGTAAAAAATTAAACATAAAAAAATGTTGTGAATGTAAAAAAATAAAATCTATAGATAATTTTAGAAAAAACAGTAGAAATAAATGTTATGAATGTGAAATAATCTATTGTAATAAATATAATGAAATAAATAAAGAAAAAATAAAAAATTCTAAAAAGGCATATAGAGAAAATAATAAAGAAAAAAGAAAAAAAGAGGCTAGAATTTACATAGAAAATTTTCCTAAAGAATATTTGTGGGGAAGTGCTTTTAGAAGAGCTAAAAAAAGAAATGAGAAATTTTTGTTAAAAGTAGAAGATATAATAATTCCTGAGATATGTCCTTTATTAAATATAAAAATGCAAATTAATAAAAGTAAAGCAAAGGATAATTCATATTCTATTGATAAAATTGATCCTAACAAGTTATATGAAAAAAATAACGTTTGGGTTATATCTCATAAAGCCAATAGTTCTAAAAACAATGCTTCTATAGAAGAATATAAGATGTTAGTTAATAATTTAGAAAAAATAATAATTAATGGAATTAATATAAATGATATAGCTGTTGAAAATGATATAATCAATCAATCATTTAATAATGCTAAAACTAGAGCTACAAGAAATAATTTAAAGTTTTTTATAAATAAAGAATATCTTAAATATATTTATCCTATAGATAATAAATGTCCATTATTTAATACAGAATTAAAAAAGAATAATAATAGGTTCTGTATGAATTCTGCATCACTGGATAGGATAATTCCAAAAAAAGGTTATGTTGAAGGAAATATAATGTTTATTTCTTTTAAAGCTAATATTATAAAAAATAATTTAACATTAGAAGAATTAAAACTTTTATTAAAGAATTGGGAAATTAAAAAGAAAGAAAATAAATGAAAAAAAACAACACAATATATACAAAAAAATCAGATTTGGATCAATTTTACACATCGGAAGAAACAGCTAAATATTGTTATAATGAAGTATTAAAAAGATATAATGAAGATGATTTCTCATTATTTTTTAAAAATAAAAGATAAAATATCTATAATAGATTTAGTTGAAAAAATAAATAATATTAATTTTGATAAAGTTATAAATTCTACAGCAGGCGTTAAAAGCTTATCTAAACCAGAGTTTGTTTCTTTATTTTTAAAGAAAAGAAATAAATAATGAGTACTAAAAATTTAATTAAAATAAGGAAATTATAAAAAATGTCAAACAGTTTAGAAAAATTAAAAGAAGTTTTTAAAAAATTAGAAGAACAAGAAGAGAAAAATTATGAAAATATAATGAAAGGAGATTTTTTACCTGTTAATCCTTTAATATTAAATAATGAAGAAGAAATTATATGGAATTTTGAAAAAGAAAAACTTTTACAAAAAGATTGTCCAAGTAAATATTTAATAGAAATTACAGTAAACACTCAATCAAGAGACTCTCATTTTAGTAATGTAATAGCTTATACAATATTAAAAAAAGATTTTATGGCGGGATTTTACGGTAAAGAAATAACACGTAGAATGTGGATTGCTGATGGAATAAAAGATCAATTAAATTTTAAAGTTGATATTAGTTCTATAGAAGTTGGAAAACAATCTAAACTTTGGAAGGAAAAAGAAAATGAGTAGAAAAAATTGGGATCAATATTTTATTGAAATAGCAAAACAAATATCAACAAGATCTACTTGTAATAGACTTCATGTTGGAGCCGTTATAGTTAAAAACAAAGCTATATTATCTACAGGTTATAATGGATCAATATCCAAATTAGATCATTGTGATGATGTAGGTCATTTAATGATAGATAATCATTGCGTTAGAACTATTCATGCAGAATCTAATGCTATATGTCAAGCAGCTAAAAATGGAATTTGTATAGATGGAGCTTCTATCTATATTACTCATTCACCTTGCTTAAATTGTTTTAAATTGTGTGCAAGTGCTGGAATAAAAAAAATCATCTTTGATAAACTTTATAAAGACGATTTAGTTGAAAGCTTTGCAAATCAAGCTAAAATAGAATTAGTTAATTTAGATAAACTTACAACTTATACTACAAAAATTAAAGAATTACCTTCTACCGTTCTTGCTTCTGCTGGTCCATTAGAAGAAGAGATTTTCGATAATGATATACAAAGTTATGTTATCTTATCAACAGTCATATAATCAATAATAAGTTATATAAATATTAAGGAGAATATGAATTTTACAAAAAAAATAAAAACAAAAATACCAACTGAAGATAAAACAAAAAGCACCATTTTAACAAAAGCTTTAGAAATAGGTTGCTTAGATGATGTTAAAAATTTAATGATTAATTATGATAATATGTATTTTAAATATAGAAATAATCCTTTATCATGTGCAGCCTTAGCTGAAAATCTTTTACATGAATTATCAAATATAGATATTCGTTTAATAGCCTTTCTCTTTGATGATAACAACGAAATTCGTGTTAACAATAAAGTTGTATTAAAATTAATAGATGATGGAAATTAAAATTTGTTCAAAATGTAATGAAACTAAATCAATAAATGAATTTAGAAAATTAAGAAATCAATGTAAATATTGTGAAAAAGTTTATAAAAAATTTTTATATAAAAATAATGAAAAGACAAGAGAATATTATAAAATTCAAAGTAAAAAATATTATAAAAATAATAAAAATAATATTAAAATTAAACAAAAAGAATATAGAGAATTAAATCCAAATAAAATAAAGGATTATAACGAAAAATATTATATAATTAATTCAAAAGAAATAAAAACACATCAAAAAAAATATTATAATGCAAATATAGAAAAAGATCTTTTTAGAAAAGCAAAATATAGAGCTAATTCTAAAAATTTAGATTTTAATATAACTATAGATGATATCAAAAATATAATGGTAGATATATGTCCTTTACTTAATATAAAGATGCAAATTAATGAAGGACATCAAAAATACAATTCTTTTACATTAGATAGAATAAATTGTGAAAAAGGATATGTCAAAAATAATATACAAATTATATCAAATAAAGCTAATAAATCAAAAAACAATTCTACTATAGAAGAATATGAAAAAATAGTTAAAAATTTAAATAAAATAATTAAAAATGGCATTACAACTTATAATCATCCAACAAAAAATAAACAAATAAGAAAAAATTTTACTGATGCAAAAGTTAGAAGTAAAAAACATAATTTACCTTTCAATTTAACAATAGATTATCTTAATAGCATTTATCCGCAAAATAACAAATGTTTATTATTAGATGTAAAAATGGAACATGGTTTTAAAAAATTAAATGATTTTTCTCCAACATTAGATAGAATAAGACCAGAAAAAGGTTACGTTGAAGGTAATGTTATTATAATTTCCCACAAAGCTAATAGAGTAAAAAACAATTTAACTTTAAAAGAAATGAGTTTATTGTTAAAGAATTGGGAAAGAATAATTAATATTGCTAATTATTTATAATAATAATATGTCGGATGATTCTCAAAATGGATATTCTTTATTTGGTCATTATATAAATAATTCAAATAAAGATAAAAAAGAAGCTATACCTAAGTTTTTAACTTTTGGACAAAAAGCAGCAGAAAAAGTAGCTTCGTTTGTTGGATCATGGAAATTTATAATAATACAATCTATGTTTCTAATATTATGGGTAATACTAAATATAATTTTATTTAGTCATGCATGGGATCCATATCCTTTCATATTACTTAATTTATTCATGTCGTTACAAGCGGGATACACAGCTCCTTTAATTTTAATGTCGCAAAACCGGCAAGCTGCACAAGATAGAAATGTATTATATGATGGTTGGAAAATAGATCAAAAAATAAATAATACTACAACAGAAATGAAGTATGATATAGATGGTAAACTACAATGTCAAGAAGAAAAAATTAATGAAATTCTTGACATATTAAGAAAGGAGAAAGAATGAATAAAGAAAGTATATTTGTTGGAGTTGTATCTTGGTTTAATGTAACTAAAGGATATGGCTTTATAATAAGAAATGATAAACAAAAAGATATTTTTGTTCATTATTCTGATATTAGTCAACCTGGTTTTAAATTATTAATGGCTGGAGATAAAGTTTCTTTTGAAGAAGATTTTAATTTTAAAAACAGATTAAAAGCTATAAATGTTTTATTGTTAGAACGTAATAATGGATAAAAAATTTAAAGTAAAAAAACCTATATCTAAAGGTTATCATTGTTGGATAACTAATATAACTAAAAATAAAATAAATTTAGGAGATTTAGGCTTTACATTAAAACCTTATCAAACAGTAGATATGCTTGATGAAAGACATTCATCTTATACCGTTGAACAAATTTCTGATTCTATAAAAAATGGCTCAATATCTAAAAGATTAAATAAAAGTATATATGTTAGAATGTCAGAGCCTTTAAAACCTATAGATAGAAGAATAGAAACTTCTAAAACATCTTTTCCATATAAACAAAGAACTATAGTTGAAGTTACAGAAGCTAATTATGAAGAACTTGAAATTGGAATTTCTGATGAAGAATATGCTGTAGATAATGCAGATACTGCTGGAAATGAAAATGAAATATATTTAGCAGGTTTTAATAAAATTAAAGAATGATAAATACGATTATTCTAAATTTGAATATATTAATAATAAAACAAAATCATATATAATTTGTCCAATTCATGGTAAATTTTTAAAGACACCAGAAAAACATTTAAATAGAAAACAAGGGTGTCCAGACTGTTCTAAAATAAAAAAAATACACTAATAAAAACTTATAAATAACATGAATGTATATAGTCCAACAATATATTATGACAGTGGTCAAATTGCTACAATTGTACTTGATACAGAAGCAACGCCGGATGGTTATGCCATTGATCCGGTTAATCCTGTAATTGCTGGAGTTTTTAAACCAGATTTAACATCTATGGATAATTTTCCTCAATCTATGACAAGACTTGGAAATGAAACTGGAACTTTTATTGCAAGGTTTCAATTGCCTAGTGGAACTAGCGCTGTAGGCACTTATTTAGTTGTAGTTAAATGGGTAGATCCTCAAACAAGATATGAAAGACATAGAACTTATAGTTTAATTGTTGGAGTACCTTTTGGAGCAAATTCAGTCGTTGGTATCTAAATCTTCTAAATCCGCACAAAAATAATCAACACAAAGAATTAATTTATTTTCGTCATCTTTTTATTCTTTATTTTTATTTAATTCATATCTATCTTTATAATTAAAATAAACATCTTTTATTTTTTCATATAAATCACATTTAGCTTTCCATCCTAAATTATTAATTTTTGAACAATCTAATAATTTTCTTGGAGTTCCATTTGGTTTAGTTTTATCCCATATTACATTTCCTTTAAATTCGGAAATCTCTTTTAAATAATTTGCCAATTCCATAATAGATATATCATATCCACAACCAACATTTATAACAATATCATTAGGGTCATCTTTTACATTATAATTTTCCATAAGAAAAACACAAGCATCTCCTATATCATCAGTATAAAGAAATTCTCTTTTCGGAGATCCATCTCCCCATAATATAATTTCATCAAAATTATTATAATTAGCTTCACAAAATTTATGAATCATTCCTGGAATTACATGAGACGTTTCTGGATCAAAATTATCGTTTTCTGAAAATAAATTAGTAGGCATTGCACAAATAAAATTTGTACTAAATTGTTTATTATATGCTTTACACATTTCAATACCTGCTATTTTAGCAACAGCATAAGCAGAATTTGTTTGTTCTAAATGCCCTGTCATTAAATATTCTTCTTTAATTGGTTGAGGACACATTTTTGGATAAATGCAAGAACTGCCAAGAAATAATAATTTTTTTACACCAAAACCATAACATCCAGTTATTATATTTGTTTGTATTAAAATATTATCTACTATAAATTTGGCAGGTTGTGTATCATTAGCATATATACCTCCAACAACAGCTGCAGCATTAAAAACGTATTCAGGTCTGTGCTTTAAAAATAACTCACTAGATTCATCATTATACCTTAAATCATATCTTGGAGTTATTATATTATGATAACCTTTTCTTACTAGAGCATCCATTATAGCATTACCAACAAGACCCGACCCTCCAGTTATATATATTTTGCTATCTTTTTCCATTATTTTTCCTCTTTAATATATTTTTTCTTTAATTCTTCTCGTAATTCATTTAAAGCAATTATTGCTTCATTTTTCGTTTTTCTATATCTACAATATCTTTTATTAAAAGTATTAACAAATGCATAATATTTATTTCTACGTTTACAATATCTAATTTTTCCTATTGTTTTATTTTTAATTTTATTAAATCTTTTTTTTCTTAAAGTGTTTTTAATACCTTCACTAATTTTCTTTTTTGATTCATCTGATAATTTATGTCCTTTAGAGGCTTTTGCTATTTTTAATTTAGTTTCTTCAGAATGTTTATTTCCAATATTTGCTTTTCTTAATTTTTCTTTAGTTTCTTCAGATCTATGTTTACCATAATTATAATGATTTTTACCACTTAATGCTTTACTTCTTTTTTCTAAAGTTTCTTTTGAAGGATGTTTACCAAACATTGGATTATTTCTTCCTCTTTTCTTTTTTTTACTTTCTTCTGAAAATTTACCATGTGATCCACCTTCTCTAATATTATATCCTTCTTCAATTGTATTAAATTTTTTTATAAAATATGATTCTATTATATCTGCATCTTTTTGATTAAAAGATATTGCAATATGTTTTATAATAAAATTATTTTTATCATATTTTTTTATGGCATTATGCAGTTTAACACATCCTTTTTCTAGTGTATGTTTGGAAAGTCTACGTCTTAAATTTCCCCATGTTTGTCCAATATAAAGTTTATCATTTATATTATTTCTTATTACATATATTTTACAAATGCTACTCATATTATATATGATATATTTAAAACTTTTGTATTGTCGATATAATATTATTATTATATATATAATAGGAACAAATGATTACTTTATATACAAGAGGAACGCAAGTACCTAACGGTGGAGTTATACAGCTTAAGGCACAATTCGTTAATGCTGCTGGTATTCCATCAGACTTAGCAAGTTTTCCTTTAGTTCAAATAATACAACCAAATACTGCTATTTATAGAGACTATTCTTCTGTTGGCGTTTATAAAGTAAGTACAGGTATTTATGCTTTAAATTTTGAAGTACCTATAAACGCAATGGTTGGCGTTTATAATGATGCATGGCGAGGCGAAGATGGATATGGTTTTACCACGAGAGGAAGCTTTAATTTTATAGTTGCGAATACAGATTTAGCTGCTATAAATATCGATGGATACTTACATTTGGGTGATATACCTGAATCAGATTTATCTCAAGAAGCTTTAGTAAATGTAAATCGTCTTATACATATGCTTAGAATTAGGCTCCAATCTTCTGGAGTGCGTATAACAAAAGATGATGATGGTAATACTGTATATGAAAATTGTAATATATTTAGTATAGAAGAA
>Ga0307378_10007230_pt1 | contig 14985 bp, 14 predicted proteins | sample UN1MG_FD_202238 | JGI IMG/M metagenome (GOLD analysis project Ga0307378, IMG submission 202238) | Soil microbial communities from Risofladan, Vaasa, Finland - UN-1 | ecosystem: Environmental > Terrestrial > Soil > Coastal area > Acid sulfate soil | place: Finland: Risofladan, Vaasa | collected...
CGTCCTTCTCGGAACCGCCGCTTACGCTGGCATGACTCCGCATGCAATTATAGCAGAATCGCCGCGCGTTGTGAGCGCGCGGCCCCTCTACCCCTTTCGCCCGCGCGCGGCTATAATGGTTACGCTCGCATGGCCGCGGGCGCAAATCGCGTTTCCACCGGCAGCCACGCCTATGGCCGCAGCCGACAACGAGAGTCCCGCCACCGCTCCCGGCCGGGGGCCGGGGGAGAATGGGCCCGGCGACGCCATCGCCCTGCGCCCGGTGCGCAAGGTCACCGCCGACGGCGTTGCGGAGACGCAAGATGCGCTGGCGGTCGAGCGGTGGCTACGCCTGATCCTCAACGGGCGCGAGATCGCGGCGCTCATGGCCTCGCCGGGCTACGAGGACGAGCTGGGGGCCGGGTTCGCGCTCACCCAGGGGCTCGTCAAGCACCGGGGCGAGCTACTGTCCGTGAGCCTGCGCCGCGACGACGACGGTCGCCCGGCGGTGCGTATCGTCGTTCCGATTGAGCTGTCGCTGGCCCTGGCGGACCGTGCCAGCGCGCAAGCGAGCTGCGGAGGGGTAGTCCACGCCGACGACGAGTTGCCGGTGATCGAGGGCGAGGGGCCGGTGGTCGCCGCCGAGGGCCTGCGCGGCATGGCGCGCGCCATGACGGCGGGGCAGACCATCTACCGGCGCACCGGCGGCACCCACGGCGCAGGCCTGTTCACCGTCAGCGGCGAACTGGTGGTGCTGCGCGAGGACGTCGGGCGCCACAACGCCGCGGATAAGGCGGTGGGGCACTGCCTGCTGGCGGGGATTGACCTCAAGGATAAGGCGCTGGTCGTCACCGGCCGCGTCAGCCGCGACATCGCGGCCAAGGCGGTGCGGGCGGGGGTGCCGATTCTGGCCTCGATGTCCGCGCCCACCGACGCGGGGATCGAGGTGGCGGTGCGCGGCGGGCTGACGGTCATCGGCTTCCTGCGCGGGCGGCGGATGAACATCTGCAGCCACCCCTGCCGGATAGATTTCGGCGCGTGACGGCGCCCGGCCAAAGGAGCTAGCGATGCCGCGCGGTGGCGGGCAACCGGATCCGAGCATCGTCGTGCCCGACCATGTCATGGCGATCATGCAACAGCGCGCTGGCGCCACCATCACCTGCGCCGAGTGCTTCGACCTCGCCCGGCGCGCGGGCGTGGCGCGCCAGGTCGTCGGCGAAGCCGCCAACCGCGCCGGCGTGCGCATCGTGCGCTGCCAGCTCGGCTGTTTCGACTGAGCGTCGTAGGTCAAGGATCGGGGGGCGAAAGGAGCCACAAGATAATGGCGGCAGTGATGACAAAGCGCGAGCGCGTGGAACGCACCATGGCGCTGCAGGAGACCGACCGCGTTCCGATCTATGATATTCTGCTCAACGACGACGCCTTCGAGCACTTCAGCGGCGAGAAGCTGCCGCCCATCGTCCCGCAGGCGAGTCAGCGCGAGCGCGGCGGCGCGATCGGGTCCGAACCTGATGCCGGCGAGGTTGCGGAGGAGACGCAGCGGTCCTTGGAGCGGATCGTGGGCAAGGCGATCAACCGCTTCCTCGACATGACGCGCAGCGTGGGCTTCGGGCCGATGGTAGAGAAGGATTTCACCGATGAGCTGGGATTCGTCATCCACCAGGCCCCGCACGAGAAGACGAGCTGGATCACTCAGCGCCCCTTCGACGACGACAACGGGGCCGCCGAGTTCATCAAGCGCTGGATCAGCAAGACCAGGGGCGAGACCGACGACATTCGCGCCGACCCCGGCGCCTACCGGGAGCGCTACCATCGCCGGTTCCTCGAGGCCCAGGCACGGATCGGGGACACCGTCAATCTCCTGGCCGTGCAGGGTGTGGGGCTCGACGAGGTGCGGCACCGGCTGGGCATGGAGGTGTTCGCCTACCTGGAGAGCGACCAGCCGGGGCTGATTTCCGAGTTCATGGAGGCGTACACCCAGTACAACCTCGCCGTCTGCCACGCCATCGCCGACCTCACCTTGTCCCCGCTGGTGCTTACCTATGGCGACATCGCCTGCAAGGGGCGGCTGCTGCATTCGCCGGCATACCTGCGGCGCGAGTTCTTCCCGCGCCTCGAGCGCCTCCAGGACGCCTGGCACGAGCACGGTTTCAAGTGCCTGTTCCATTCCGACGGCTACCTGATGGAGGTGATGGACGACCTGATCGAATCGGGCATTGACGGCCTCAACCCCATCGAGGTGGTGGCCGGGATGAATCTGGCCGAGATCAAGGCCCGCTACGGCCGCAAGCTCTTCCTCACCGGCGCGATCGACATGAGCCAGCTGCTGCACCGCGCCTCACCGGCGCAAGTGCGGGAGGTCTGCCGGGAGGCTATCCGCGTCGCCTACCCCGGTTACTTCATCGGCTCGACCACCGAATCGGACAACAGCGTCAAGCTCGAGAACCTGGTTGCGATGTACGAAGTGGCGATGGAGGGCGTGTAAGCGTCCATGCGCAGGTCGTCGCCGAGGATTATCGCTGATCGCTGGGCGCGCACGCTGCGCTACCTGCGGGTATCGGTCACCGACCGCTGCAATCTGCGCTGCCGGTACTGCATGCCGCCCGGCGGCATCCCCCTGCTGCCGCACGCGGACATCCTGCGCTACGAGGAAATCGCGGCGGTGGTGAGCGCCGCGGTCGGCCTCGGCGTCACCAGCGTGCGTATCACGGGAGGCGAGCCCCTGGTGCGCCTCGGCCTCGCCGACCTGGTGCGCCTGCTGGGCGAGGTCGCGGGGCTCGATGACCTGAGCATGACCACCAATGGCATCCTGCTCGCCGCTCACGCCCACGCATTGGCGCGGGCGGGCCTGGGGCGCGTCAACATCAGCCTCGACAGCCTCGACCCCGCCGAGTACGCCGACATCACGCGCGGCGGGGATGTGAGCGCGGTCCTGGAGGGCCTGCAGGCGGCGCTGGCGGCAGGCTTGCTGCCCGTCAAGGTCAATGCGGTCATGCTCGGCCAACGCGATGACGATGAGCTGCGGCGCTGGATGGAGCCGTTCATCGCCCTGGCGCGGCGGCTGCCGGTGCACGTGCGGTTCATCGAGCACATGCCGCTAGCGGCGGCAGCGACCACTGCCCGCGGCCCGCTGGTGGCGGACACGCTGGCCTCCCTGGGCGCGACGGCGGCTGACGGCATGGTCGCGGGGGCGGGCCCTGCGCGCTATTGGCGGCTTGATGGGGCGCCTGGGACCGTCGGCCTGATCGCGCCCATGAGCGAGCCGTTCTGCGGCGGCTGCAACCGGCTGCGGCTGACGGCGCGGGGCGAGGTGCGCTCGTGCCTGTTCGCCGCGCCCAGTGTTGACCTCCGGCCGTGGCTGCGTCCACGGGTGGACGCAGCGGCCGTCGCTGCAGCGCTGTCTCGCTGCTGGCTGGCCAAGCGGGCGGGGCGCGAAGGCTCCATGCCCGGCGCCAGCGCCCACGCCAGCATGTGCCAGGTCGGCGGGTGACATGGCAGGCACGTGCGGACCCGGACACCTCACCCCTGAACTCACCGACGCCCCGGCTCGGCCCCATGAGCATACGCGGTGGAACTTCGCGGTCATGGTCGCCGACGCCAGCGCCTTCATCACCGGGGTCGCCTTCGTCAGTCCGGCGATCGTGCTGCCGCTGTTCATGGAGCGGTTGACCGGCTCGACGGTGCTGGTGGGGGTGGTGATGGCGATGCAAATGGCGGGCTGGTATGTGCCGCAGTTGGCCACCGCGAGCTTGGTCGAGCATCGCCCCCGGAAGAAACCGTTCATCCTCAGAGTGTGCGCGGCGGGGCGGCTCCCGCTTCTCCTCTTGCCGGTGCTGCTGTTGACGGCGCCCCTCCACCGCGGCCTGATCCTGGCGGTTTTCCTGGGGACGCAACTGCTGTTCTTCGCCAGCGACGGCATGACCGGGGTGCCGTGGAAAGACATCTGCGCCAAGACCATCGCGCCGCGAATGCGGGGGCGTTTCTTTGGCGCGATGCAGTTGATCGGCGGGGTGCTGGCGGTGGGGGCGGGGGCAGCGGTGCGGCAGATCCTGGGACATCCGCGGCTGCCCTACCCGCGCGACTACGCGCTGCTGTTCGCCATCGAGTTCGCGCTGCTGATGGCGTCCCTGGGATTCCTGGCGCTGATGCGCGAGCCCCTGCGCCCGGTGCGGGAGGCGCGCCGGGGCCTGTGGGAGTTGGTGCGGGCGGCGCCGGCGCTGCTGCGAGCGAAGCCGCAGTTGGCGCGCATGGTGGCGGTGCGCTGGCTGGCGGATACCGGCGCGATCGCGGTGCCGTTCTATGCGGTGTACGCCCGGGTCGAGCTCGGGGTGCCGGAGGCGACGGCCGGCATCTTCATCTCCGCGCAGATGGCGGGCGGTATCGCCTCCGGCGCGGGGTGGGCGCTGTTGTCCGACCGCTGGGGCAGCAAGCGGGTGATTCAGGGCAGCGCCCTGTGCAGCCTGATCGTGCCGCTGTTCGCATGGCTGGCGCCGCCGCTGCTGGCGGCGCACGGCCCCGCCGCCTTTACGTACGGTTACGCCTTCACGTTTTTCTTGCTCGGCGCGATCATCAATGGGGTATGGATCGGCTACACCAACTTCGTGCTGGAGAGCGTCGGCGACGAGGAGCGTGCGTCCTACGTCGGGCTCACCAACACCCTGGGCGCGCCCGCGGTCCTGTTTCCCATCCTCGGCGGGTGGGCGATCGGCGTCACCTCCTATCACGTCGTGTTCGCGGTCGCGTCGGCGGCAGCGGCAGCGGCGCTGGCCGGCACCGCCTGGCTGCGGGAACCGCGAGGTTAATCACGGTAGGGCAGGTGTCCACCTGAGGCGGACAGGTCTCGCCTGCCAACCGGCGTTTCGGGATGGCTCAGAGCCCATCCCCCGTTAGCGCGCGGTCTGCTTGCGCTGCCCGCGGCCTCGTCAACCCTTCGTGGTTGCCGCATATCGGTCGCGGCCTATTGACACAGTGGGGCTCGCGTGGTAGCATCATGCAAGGACAAAGAAACGACGCCACTATTCGGGAGGGCAAATAGCATGAATGCGGAATCCGAACTCGCTGCCATGAAGACAGTCCATGGGGCGCTGTCAGAGCTGGATGAGGGCGCGCGCACCCGCGTATTGCGATGGGCGGCCGAGGTGTGCAGAGTGGATCTTCAGAACGAGAGCGTTGTCCGTAGTGCAGCCGAGGAGCCGTGTTCTGTCCGCGACATGGCAGACCTCTACCACGCTGTCAATCCAGAGACAGACGCGGAAAGGGCGCTCGTGGCCGCGTACTGGCATCAGGTGGAGCAAGAACAAGAACAGGATGGTTTCGACGCGCTATCTGTCAACAAGACCCTGAAGAATCTCGGGCACAGGGTCAGGAACATCACGGACGCCCTGGGATCCCTCATGGAGCGCAGGCCTGCCCTGGTAATCCAGGTGCGGAAGCGCGGTACCACCAAGCAGGGGCGTAAGAGGTACAGGCTTAGTCAAGCTGGGATCACTGCCGTGCGGGAGAGGCTCACGGGCGAGCCCGCGCTGGAGAACCAGGGTGAGCGCTGACAGTCTTGTGGCCGCTCTCAGTAGCAGACTGCCTACCTGCCTGGCAACCGACATTGTGGAGGAGTTCGTGCAGATTCGTCAGGATGCGGCTACGGGAACGCTCGAGCGTTCCGCGCCCGGCAAGTTCGTGGAAACGCTTGTGCAGATCATGCAGTATCTGGAGAAACGTCAATATGATCCAAAGCCGAAAGTTGACGAGTATCTTAGAAATGCTGAGGCTTCTATAGGCGGCTTAGATGACGGCCTACGCATTTGTGCATCTCGCGTCGGTCGGGCGATGTACAGCCTGCGCAACCACCGCAGCATCGCACACAAGGGCAACGTGGATGCTAATGTCTATGACCTTGCTTTCCTGCTACATGCTGCCCAGTGGATCCTTACGGAGCTCATTCGCATTGCGGCTGCAGTCGGCATAGCGGAGGCTGGCAGGCTGGTGGTCGAGGCGCAAGCCCCGGTCGGCGTACTAGTTGAAAGCTTCGGAGACAGAAAGCTTGTTCTGAAGGACCTTGCCGCGAAGGCTGAGATACTAGTGCTGCTGCATAGTTGCTATCCCTCGCCCGAGACGATGGAGAGTATCCTCAAGTCAGCCGATCGACACAGCGCAAGGTCTGTCAAGGACGGGTTGCGACGTCTGTGGCTGGACAGGCTTGTGGATAAGAGTCGCGAGGGTGGTTACCGCTTGACCCAACGGGGGCTCGACGAAGCGCTGGACGTTATCAAGTATTGTCTGTGAGAGCGTTGAGACAAACCAGGGCAGGTGGCGCTCGGCCATACGTTAGCGGAACCGCCGCGCCTCCAGCCGCAAGACGGTTTCGGTGGCGGCGCTGACCTTGAAGCGCTCGTCCACGCGCAGCCCCACGATCCACGCGATGTTGCCGCCCGCGGTGATGATGGGCACCCGCTCGCGCTCGGCGCGCGGCACCTTGTGGTTGACGAAGAGATCATGCACCTTGACCGAACCGGTCATGCCCAGGGGTTGAAACCGATCCCCCCGCCGCCAGGTGCGCAGGATCACCGGCTGCTCGATGGCTCCGTAGTCGAGCTGCGCCGCATTGGGCGGCTCCCCGGTGGGGTTCGGCGCTTGGTCGCGCGCGAGCAACTCCGCCGCGATCGCAATCCCGAGCGATGGGATGTCGGTCTCCCCCGGCACGGTGAGCGCGAACTCGCCCACCGGGTCGTCGCGGGCGGGCTCGCCGACCCGCAAGACGAGGGTGCGATACCCGCGCTCGGCCACGATCCGGCGTGGCAGATAGACCCTGGCTCCGGTCCTGCCGCGATGGGCCAATCGCAGCACCGCCTCAACGTGCCCCTGCTCGATGTCCATCATGTCGCCCAGCAGCCGGCGAATGGCTTCGCGCACTACCCGCCGGGGAATGACGAAGGCTGCCATCATGTCATCTTGCGCATGAGCATCATCCCCGGCAACACTCTTCGCCGCGCTCGGAGTGACCGGAGAACGCCTGCGGGAAACGACATCGCTCATCCCTCGCGACAACGATGCCAGCTTCAATGTCACAGATTCGGGAGTTTCCTCCACCACCATCCGGGAGAACGCCATGCGAGCCTGAGATTGGAGCCACCGGCTCTGCTCCTCGGCCAGCTCCGACAGCCGCAGGATCGCGCGCTTGCAGCCTGGCTGCAGTTGCTCCAGCAGCGGCAGCAATTCCCGCCGCACCCGATTGCGCAGGAACGCGGGATCGCGATTTGAGGGATCCTCGCGATAGGGGAGGGCCCGCTCCTCGATATAGGCCATGATCTGCGCCCGGGTGACGTCGAACAGCGGGCGGATGAACGGAATGCTGACCGGGCGCATACCCGCGAGGCCATCAATGCCGGTGCCGCGCAGGATACGCATCAGCACCGTCTCCACGCGGTCATCGGCGTGGTGCCCGAGTGCGACCCGCGCCGCGCCCACCGCCTTCGCCGTGCGCAGCAGGAACTCGCGGCGGGCGTTGCGGGCCGCGTGCTCGAGCGACAGCTTCTCGCTCGCCGCCAGCGCGCGCACCTCCGCCGCCTCAAGGGTTACGGGGAGCCGCAAGTCACCGGCTAGCGCGCCTACGAACTCGGCCTCCTCGGCCGCCTCGGGGCGCAGCTTGTGATCGAGGTGCGCGACGTGGAGGTCGAGGTCGTACTCGGGGCGCAGGCGCACGAGGACGTCGAGCAGCGCCACCGAATCCGGGCCGCCCGACACCGCGACCAGGACGCGGTCTCCATGCCCCAGCATGCGGTAGGTTTCAACGGTCCTGGCAACAATATCGAGAAGCATCGGTGCGCCTGGTTCGCCGTGGTGTGGTCGTCTGGCGCGCTCCCCGCTTTCTCCGAGAAGAGGAGGGGTGGTGCGCGTCCGCGACGCCCCTCGCTCTTGGGGAGAGGCCCCGACTCGTCGGGGGTGAGGGCGCACGATCCGGGCTTGTCACCCTCACCCTGCCCTCCCCCTGGAAGGGGGAGGGGTTGGGCGTGCATCCCTCCGACTCCTCTCCCTTCCAGGGAGAGGTCGGCGAGCGTTAGTGAGCCGGGTGAGGGCGCACGATCGGCTTGTTACGCTTCGCGGCGCCGCATTGCCTACCCCAGCAGGCGCTCGATCAGGCGATGGCCCTCCTCGACGAAGAGCCCGCTCTCCGCGGCTGCCGTCTCGCTGAAGCGGTCCGCCGCGTCGGGGGCGATGCCCTCCCCGGCGAGCAGGAAGGGCACGGGCTCGCGGGTGTGGGTGCGCAGGCGAATCGGCGTCGGGTGATCGGAGGCGATGAGCACGCGCGATGGACCGAGGGATTCAAGCGCGGCGACGACCGGGCCGACGACGTAGCGGTCGAACTGCTCGAGCGCCCACACCTTCTTCTCCAGGTCGCCGTGGTGGCTCGCCTCGTCGGGGGCCTCGACGTGCACCAGGACGAAGCGGTAGCGCCCGATGGCTTCGGCGGCGGCGCGCCCCTTGGCCGCGAAATCCGTATCCAGGTTGCCCGTCGCCCCCAGGATCTCCGGCGCGCTCAGTCCCGCCGCCTTGGCGATGCCGCGCACCAGATCCACCGCCGCCACCGCGAACCCCGGCAGCGCCCACCGCACTACGAAGCTGGGCAGCCGCGGCGGGCGCCCCTGCCCCCACGGCCAGATCATGTTCGCCGGGTGCTTGCCCTCATCGCGCAGTCGCCGGTTGATCTCCATCTCCCGCAGCACCCCGTACGAATCGTAGATCAAGCGCCGCAGCGTCTCTTCGCCGTCGCCCGCAGGCAAGTGCTCGGCTATCGGCTGACCGATGATGTCATGAGGTGGGGTGGTGGCGACATCATCCGGGCCGTCCCGCCATACCAGCAGATGGCGATAGCTGATGCCGGGGTAGAAACGCAGACGCGGTTCCCCCAGGGCCTCCGACACCGTCTCCATCAACTGGCGCGCCAGGGGCGTGGCGATCTCACCCGCGCTGTAGTCCACCATCGTCATGTCATCGCCGCAGGTGACCAGGTTGCAGCGGAAGGCGACGTCCGCGCGTTCCAGGCCCACGCCCATGCTCACCGCCTCCAGCGGCCCGCGCCCGGTGTAGTAGCGGCGCGGGTCATAGCCGAGCAGGGACAGGCACGCGACATCGCTGCCGGGCTGTTCCACCTCGGGCGGGATGGTCTGCGCCAGGCCGACCTGCCCGGCGGCCGCGAGCGCATCCATGTGCGGCGTGCTTGCGGCCTCCAGCGGCGTGCGACCGTCGAGGTCATCCAGCGGCTCGTCGGCCGCCCCGTCGGGGATAAGGAGGATGTATCTCATGGTCTCTATACGGGAGCCCGGCGTGGAGGCCGGGATGGAACCCGGCCCCTACCTTGACAGGTCCAGCTCCCGCCCCACCAATCGCCGGTACGCCTCGAGATATTTCTCGCGGGTGCGCGCGACGACCTGCGGCGGCAGCTCGGGGGCGGGCGGCTCCTTGTTCCAGTCCAGGGTCTCCAGGTAATCGCGCACGTACTGCTTGTCGAAGCTGTCCTGGCTCTGACCGGGACGGTAGTCCGCCAGGTCCCAGAAGCGCGAGGAATCGGGCGTGAGCGCCTCGTCAATCAGCAGCAGACTGGGCGCGACCTCTTCAGAGGTCGCGATGGATTCCGCGCGGCCCTCAGCGCGCGCGCCCCCAGCGCCCAGCCCGAACTCGAACTTGGTGTCGGCGACGATGATGCCCCGCTCGCGCGCGTAGTCGGCGGCGAACTGGTAAATGGCGAGGCTGCGCTCGCGCACCCGGTGAAACAGTTCTTCGCCCACCACGTCCGCGGCTTGGGCGGGGGTGATGTTCTCGTCGTGGCCCGAGGCAGCCTTGGTCGCCGGGGTGCAAATGGGCGTCGGCAATGGTGCGGATTCCTGCAGCCCCGGCGGCAGTTCGATGCCGCTGGCGCTGCCTTTCGCTGCGTATTCCTTCCACCCGCCACCGGCCAGGTACCCCCGCACCACGCACTCGATGGGCAGCACTTGCGCCTTGACCACCAACATGCTGCGCCCGGCGAGCTGGTCGCGGTAACGCGGCAGCGGCTCGGGGAAGCGCGCCACATCGGTCTCCACCAGGTGGTTGGGCGTGATGTCGCGCAGCAGGTCGAACCAGAACAGGGATAGCGCGGTCAGGATCTTGCCCTTGTCGGGGATGCCGTTGGGCATCACCACGTCGAAGGCGGAGATGCGATCGGTGGCAACGATCAGCAGGTGCTCGCCCAGGTCATAGATGTCGCGCACCTTGCCGCGGCTGTGCAGCGGCACGCCGGGCAGGTTGGTATAGAGCAGGGCCTGTGTTGTCATGTAGTCCCCGTAGGGGCAAGGCATGCCTTGCCCCTGCAATTCACGCCGCCACCGGCGCCGCCAGGCCAATGGCCTCGGTCACCGCCTCCACCGACGCGGATATGTGCCGCGGCTCCTCGGCCACGGCAATGGCGCGGTCGGGGTCCTTCAGCCCATGCCCCGTCAGCACGCACACGACGCGAGCGTCGGCGGGCGCGTCGTCAAAGTACCCCCGTCCCGCCAGCTTGCGCACCCCCGCCACCGACGCCGCGGAGGCGGGCTCGACGAATATGCCTTCGAGGTTGGCGAGCATCCGGTAGGCGTCCAGGATTTCGTCGTCGCTGACCATGTCTATCACGCCGCCGGACTGGTCGCGCGCCTCCTCGGCGGCCCGCCAACTGGCCGGGCTGCCGATGCGGATGGCGGTGGCGATGGTCTCGGGGTGCTCGATGGGATACCCGCGCACGATGGGCGCGGCGCCTTCGGCCTGGAACCCCAGCAGCTTGGGCAGACGCGAAGCGCGATCCAGCTCGCGGTACTGCCGGTAGCCCCTCCAGTAGGCGGTGATATTGCCGGCATTGCCCACCGGCAGCGCGTGATACTCGGGCGCGTCGCCGAGGGTGTCGCAGATCTCGAAGGCTCCGGTCTTCTGCCCCTCGATGCGATGGGGGTTGAGGGAATTGACCAGGGTTATCGGGTAGCGCTCGGTGATCTCCAGCACCACCTTCAGACAGTCGTCGAAATTCCCCTCCAGGGCCAGCACCTGCGCCCCCTGGATCATGCTCTGCGCGAGCTTGCCCATGGCGATGGCGCCCTTGGGAATCGCCACCACGCACCGCAGCCCCGACCGCGCCGCATAGGCCGCGGCGCTGGCGGCGGTGTTGCCGGTGGAGGCGCAGATTACGGCGCGCGATCCCTGCTCCAGCGCCTTCGAGATCGCCACCGTCATCCCCCGGTCCTTGAACGAACCGGTGGGATTGAGGCCCTCGTACTTGAGGTAGAGCTGTGGGCGCAGACCGATCCCTTGCGCCAGGCGCGGGGCCTCGATGAGCGGCGTGTCACCTTCGAGCAGCGTCACCACCGGGGTTGCGGGACTGACCGGCAGCAGCCCGCGATACCGTTCGATGACCCCCTGGTAGGCCACCGCCTATTCCTCCTCCACCCGCACCCAGTTGCAGACTTCGACGACCTCGGGCAGGGCGCGGATGCGCTCCAGCGAGCGCCGCACCGCGCGCTCGACCGACTCGTGGGTGACCCACACGATTTCGGCGCTGTCGGCCGGCGCCCCCTTCTGTACCACCGACGCCAGGCTGACCCTCTCCTCGCCGAAGACGGTCGCGATCTTGGCCAGCACCCCCGGCCGGTCGGCCACCGTCATCCGCACGTAGTGCTTGGTCACGACCTCGTCCATGGGCCGCAGCGGGCGCTCCTCGAAACAGGTGCAGGAGACGCGGCCGGTGGCGCCGCGGTTGAGGTTGCGGGCGATATCAATGATGTCGCCGACCACCGCCGATCCCGTGGGGCGGGCGCCGGCGCCGCGCCCGTAGAACATGAGGCGACCCACCGCGCTGCCCTCGACGAAGACGGCGTTGAAGACATCGCTCACCGCCGCCAGGGGGTGGGTTTGCGGCAGAAAAGCGGGATGGACACGCAGCTCCAGCGCGTCGCCGCGATCCCGGCCGATGGCCAGGAGCTTGACCACATAGCCGAGCTCGCGGGCATAGAGCATGTCGGCGGGGGCGATGCGCGAGATGCCCTCGCGGTAGATATGGTCCAGCGCCGCGCGGCTGTTGAAGGCGATGGAGGCGAGAATGGCGAGCTTGTAGGCGGCGTCGTTGCCTTCGATGTCGTCGGTGGGATCGGGCTCGGCGTAGCCGCGCTGCTGCGCCTCGGCGAGGGCATGCGCGAAGTCCTGATCGCCGTCCGCCATGCGCGTCAAGATGTAATTGGTGGTGCCGTTGACGATGCCGATGATGCTGTAGATACGGTTGGCAGCGAGGGCTTGCTTGAGGGGTTGAATGATGGGGATGCCGCCGCCGACCGCGCCCTCGAAGTAGATGTCGAGGCCGCGCGCATCCGCCTGCTCGAGGATCTCGCGGCCGTGCTTGGCGATGAGTTCCTTGTTGGAGGTAACGACGCACTTGCCCGCGCGCAGGGCGGACAGGACGAAGTCGCGCGCGGGCTCGGTGCCGCCGATGGTCTCGACGATGATGTCAATGGCGGGATCGCTGATGAGCGCGCGGGCGTCGGTGGTGCGCTTATCCGCCGGCACCTCTACCGGCCGCGGCCGCTGCCAGTCCACGTCGGCGACGCCCGTCACCTCCAGGCGCGAGCCGACCTTGAGCGCGATGGCGTCGGCGTTCTCCGCCAGCACCTGGTAGGCCCCGGCCCCCACGTTGCCGAACCCCAAGATGCCGATTCTGATCACATCCCGACTCATGACCTGGCCCCGCCAAACGTTACTCCGCCAGCTCGACCATCATCAGCACCTGCCCCGCTTGCACCAGCTCCCCGGCGCCGGCCGTGATGGCGACGACCCGTCCCTCGATTTCGCTGTTGATCTCGTTGAAGACCTTCATCGCCTCGATCAGGCCCACCGTCTGCCCGGGCTCGATCCAGTCGCCGACCTCGACGTAGGCAGGGGCATCGAACACTCCCAGCAGCGGCGCGCAGATGTCGGCTGCCCGAGCCCCGCCGGGGGGCGCCTCCCGCGGGCGCCGGACGACGGCCGGGCGCCGTTGCCCGCGCCCCACGCGCACCTTGCCCTGCGGGCTCTCGACGGTGAGCTCGGACAGACGATGCTCCCGCGCCAGGCGCATCAGCGCGCGCAGCTCCTCGAAGGTCTCTTCGTCCACTGCTGCCCTTGCCGGCCCGTGCGGCTGACGTCGCTTGCGCGATGGCGAGCCGCACGAAGGCTCCAGCCCGGCCGGGTGCGCGCCGGCCTCAGGACGAGGCGCGAGAGGCGGCCTTGAGCCGCTTCTTGCGCGCACGCTTTTCCTTAGCCCGCTTCTCGTCCTCTGTATTGCGGCGGCGCTCATACGCCTCGCGTTCCACGGCCTGTACGGCCTCGCGCTCGAAGGCGAGAAATTCCTGCAGATTGCACGCCGCTTTGAGCTTCTCCAGATCAACCGTCACCGGCAAGATGAGAACTCCTTAGCTGGGAAACTAAGAGCACGGCCCGGGCCGTGCTCCATCACGTCGGATTATAGCAGCGCCCTGCGCCCCTGTCAACCGCGCAGCCCCCCTCTGCCCCCCCACGGGTATGACCGAAGAATTGGGATCGCGCCAATCAACCGAGGCTTTCTGTGCGCCTGGCCGACGTAGCATCCGCCCGCCCTGGCGGCGGGTATCCGGCGGCGCAGCGCGCAACTCCCGCCGCAAGCTCAGCGCACGGAGATGCTTCCCGCCGATACAAACGGCGTATGGTTATTGCCCTGCTGCAACCGGACGAATACCTGATAGCGCCCGGCCACGTTGCGGCGCGGGACCAGGGCGTTGAAGCTCTGCTCATAATGCCGGCCTGGCTTGCTCGGCGGCATCGTCGCTGCGAACAGCACGGGCACCGCTCGCCGCATCTGCGACCGCTCAGGCGCGGCGTCGGGGCCGCTTGTCGCTACCTGCTGCGCGAGGTCGGAGTGGACAAATAGGAACTGCAGGTCGCCTTGCGGGCGCGCGGCTGCTTTCCAGCGCACAGCCGCGGTGACCGTGAACGGCTCTCCGCGCGCGGCCTCCGTCGGCGTGGCAACGCTCACCAGGCTCCCGGCGCCGCCGGGGAACTCCAGCAGCGGGCGCGCGCCGGGGCCGTCCGCTGCCTGAGGGATTCCCGGAGGCAGCACCACGCGCTGAATCAGTGCGTCCGTAAGCAGCACATAGCCTGGGGGCACTTCATCGAGCGGAATATTGGTGTACAGGGAGCGACGGGGATCCACACTGCTGCGGATGCTCCGAGCCAGCCACGGCAGCCGCTGCTGGGGGGCGATGAGTCGCGCGTCGGCTACCACTGCGCGGAGGCCGGGGTCGGACAGCAGCGGCTCATACCACGGATAGACGATCATCTCCGCGCCCAACAACTGCGGCTGCGGGCGATGACCTAGGACGTGGTAGTAGTAGAGAGCGCCGCTCTTGGGCTCATCGCCGCTGAGCAGCAGCACCGCGTCGCCGGGGATGCCCGCAAAGCTTATCGTGGCCGCATCCAGGACCCTGTACTGCTGGCTGCGGTCCGCCGATCTCCAGCAGGTCATCAGTATGTCGAGCGGCAACGCAAGCGCAACCGCCGCCCCCGCAATCGGCACCAGGCGTTGGACCGCGGGGCTGATCTTGAGCTTGCCCGCCGCTCGCAGCACAAACGCCGCCCCCGCCCCGCACCACGCGCTCACCACCACCGCGCTCGGCATGTAGAAGACGTCCTTGTCCGGAACGGCGTAGAACGCCGCCCACGTGCCGATCAAGGCAAAGCCTGCGATGAGGCCGACCGCCAATGGCCGCTGGCGCGGTGACCGCAGCAGGCCGACCACGCCCACCGCGGTGAGGAGGAGACCGGCCCAGCGAAACTGCACCCACATGCGCACGAACTGCAGGCGGGTGTACGTCAGCGCCTGGTCCGGCGGCTCGGCGAAGACGTAGCGGTAATAGAGGCTGGCGCTGATGTGATCCCAGAAGTAGCGCAGGCTGGCGCTGGTGTTGCCCCAGTTTAGAAATGGGTGCGTCGCAGAGCGCAAGGGCA
>Ga0307378_10007231_pt1 | contig 14984 bp, 14 predicted proteins | sample UN1MG_FD_202238 | JGI IMG/M metagenome (GOLD analysis project Ga0307378, IMG submission 202238) | Soil microbial communities from Risofladan, Vaasa, Finland - UN-1 | ecosystem: Environmental > Terrestrial > Soil > Coastal area > Acid sulfate soil | place: Finland: Risofladan, Vaasa | collected...
CGGCTGCCCGCGTTCCGCCCATGCCCGAGGCAATAGCGTGAGTAACGGCCATGCCAAGCGGATCGCCAACACCCGCCTACAGTCCGTCCAGACGGCAGATTTCAACCATGGCCTTTGAGGCACGTGAAACAACATCAATTGGCGGATGATCGTTCACGATCACTGCACCTACACCCATACCCATATTGACATGGATTGGGATATTTGCCACCTCACAACAAGCCTTTATGAAGGTGACAGCCCGGGCCAAGTTCCAAGGACAAGACCGGCTGGTGTTCGTGGTGACCACCGGACCGAATATAGTTACTCCTGCCTTCTCGGCCAGCTTGACCTGTTGATGGGGATAGAGACCGGCCAACCGGACTCCATCGTAAGTCATGCCGCCGTGCATCCCCAGGACAAACTCGCCGGCCATGCCCACCTCAATGCAAATATCCGGATGTCTTTCTTTCAGTATCTCTGCTGCCCTTAAGGCGGCCAGAAAATCAGGATCACCTGCTGCTCCTGTAGTATCAAAGTTAATTCCATCAGCCCCGGACTCATACATGGCACTAGATGCAAAAACAATGTCATTAACTGCTGCCTCTACCGATTCCTCGTAGGACGCTCTTGCCTCTTCAATCTTACCTTGAGGTAATAATTCTGAGGGATTGGGGAACGGACCATCCGGCTGACTGTACGAACCAAGGTTAGGCATCGCACCGTAAGAAACCGGAACGTGCGTAACCAAGAGAGCCTGTTCTAGAACTGGCTGCTCCATGCCTACAATAGGCTTGATGGCCTTAAAACTGTAGTCAACATGACCAAAGTCAACAGTGTCTGCGCCCAGAAGTTTCTCATAAATTTGCACTGCTTGAATTCTATTAACGGCAACCCCAACGCGCCTGACCTTGAGCGTGCTCGCATCGTATGTAAGGACAATTTCGTTGCCCCGCTCCACGCTGACAAAACGCATGGGCGAACTGAAGATGTCGAAAAGGTATTTCAGTTCTTCCTGGGAAAGGGGAGAAATTTTACCGCGGTCGGCAGCATCAGCGGTTCCTTCCTCCAAATCCTGCATCAGTTCGCTCTCAGTCAACTCAATTGGAGAACCATCTCCAAGCCGGGTAAATATTTTTGCCATTTAACCCTCCTTATTTGGTGGTTTTATTTTCAATGTTTATCCGGTCCATGACAACAAATAGATTTTACAGAAACTGCATTGAAAAACCTCTCTGTCATTTCGAGATCGTGGCCAACCCTTCCTCCATGATGCCAAGGCCTCTCTCCAGTTGATCATCCTCTATGATAAGCGGCATCAATGTGCGGATGACATTGCCGAAGTTTCCGCAGGATAGGAGAATCAATCCCTTTTCAAAGCAGAATTTCACCAGGGCTTTTGCTTCCTCAGCCGCAGGCTCTTTGGTCTCCCGGTCTTTAACCAGTTCCAGGGCCAACATGGGACCTATACCACGGACATCACCAATGATCTCGAAATTCTTATGCCAGGCATCGAAACGTTCCTTTAGCTTTTTGCCAAGGATTTCAGCCTTCTTGAGCAGGTTTTCCTCTTCGATTATATCCAATACCGCAAGCGCTGCACGACAGGCTACCGGATTCCCACCATAAGTACCACCCACGCCCGACGGGTGGACTGTATCCATCACCTCCTTTCTTCCAATTACCGCGCTTAAAGGCATTCCTGCCGCAAGACTTTTAGCAACAGTCACAAGATCCGGCTCCACTTTCCAGTGATTCACGGCAAACATCTTGCCGGTTCGCCCCATGCCAGACTGTATTTCATCATCGATAAAGACAATTCCGTTATCATGGCATATCTTGATCAACTTGGAGAAATACTCAGGGGGCGGTGTCACAAAGCCGCCCTCTCCCTGGACAGGCTCAGCAATGAGGGCAGCAGTGGTTTCAGCGGCCACGTGACTTATGAAAAATTCATTCAGATAATCAGCACAGGCAACATCACAGCCCGGGTATTTGAGACCGAAGGGGCAGCGATAGCAATATGCATACGGCATCCGATAAACCTCTGGCGCAAATGGACCAAAGCCGAATTTATAAGGCTTGACCTTGCTTGTGAGGCTCATAGTCAATAAGGTGCGACCATGAAATGCGTTTTCAAAGGTAATGATTGCAGGCCGCTTGGTATAGTACCGGGCAATTTTAACCGCATTCTCAACCGCCTCTGCGCCGCTGTTTACAAAGACTGCGGCTTTCGGGAAAGAGCCCGGGGTAACAGCGCACAATTTCTCAGCCAGTAACACAGCCGCTTCATATGGTAAAACCATAAAGCACGTATGCGTAAATTTCTCTGCCTGATCTTTGATGGCTGCAACTACTTTTGGATGACTATGCCCGACATTCATCACCCCTATTCCACCGGCGAAGTCAATAAATTCCCTGCCGTCCACATCACGGACCAGCGCCCCTTTGGCTGATTCCACATAACAGGCAGTCCCACTTGAGTAACCATGAGCCATAACCTTGGTTCTCAATTCGCTTAAAGACTCAATTGTCTCTTTACTGACCATATGTTTCCTCCTTATCCCTTGATACATGGATATATGGATTAGCCGAATATCGCTATATAAACACATTTACGCAATACTTAGGCCAAAGCAATTTTTCTTAGAAATCTACTTGAATTTCAAACAGTTTTCGATACTACCCGGTACAACCACCAATGAATTCATACATATTTGAACCAGAAAGAAAGGTAATAATTTTTATCGGGCAACGAAGGCGATACGATTGTGTATCATCAAAATATTAAGGATATGTCTGAAGAAATGTAATATTTCTTAGAAAGCGACAATTATAAAGGATGTCAAGCGCCAAGATGGATTCCTTACATCGCCCTTGACATTCCTATTGATTCCGATTCATATTGCTTAACACATAAATTCATTGCCATCTGTCTAAAATATGCATCGATTTAAATGGCTACGGGACGATTCAAAATTACCCTTTTCATTTCTTCTCTGATTTTTTCCTCAAATACAAAATGACACAACTTTTAACGTTATTGTCAATTGAACAGCAAGTGGATCCTAGACTTCTTACTTATCCTTAGATTCCAGATTGGCAAGCAACGCCCCAACTTGAATAGCTAAGATACTATGGAGATGCAAGTCGAAATCGCTAAAGGGCTCGGAATTGCCAGTTCTCACCAATCCTATCAGGCCAAAAAGATTGTCTTCCCATATGATAGGCGCTTCTAAAAGCGCTCTATACTGATCTTCCTCAAATACTTTTGCCCTTTCCGACCATACTCTGTAGTCATCTATTTTCATCGCTTTCTTATTCTTTACCACTTTACCGAGTAATCCTTGGTCAGCCTTAATTTTAAGCCCTACAAGACTTAGTCTGAGATTATGCACTGTATCTAACGTGAGTTCGTCTAGTTGGGAATTGTAAAGATAGATTGCGCTTCCATCTGCATCGAATATATTGCTCACATTTTCTGCAATATATTTAAGGAGTTTAGATCTTGATCGTTCACAACTTATTTTAAGAATAAGTTTTTTGGTCAAAAAAAGCTTATTACTAAAGTGTTGTTCTTTCTCTTTAATGTCTTTTGATACCGACATATTGACATCATCTCCTTTACAAATACTATCTGGTTAATTTTTCTAAATTCTGTATTCCAGCTGGTCCCTTATTCCTCAGCTGAGGCGCTGCATTATCCGTTCCTTGAGAAAAAGAGCCTCTTATTTATGATATCTTGTTATCCCATCCACTATTGTCTGAACTACTTGTATATCTTTCAGATGATCTGTCGGGACCGCAAGAGGATCTTCTGCAAGAACAGCGAAATCAGCTACCTTACCGGGCTCTATTGATCCCTTTATTTTTTCTTCGAATCTACTAATGGCTGAATGCATGGTCCACATTCTTATCGCATCCATAACTGACACTGCTTCAGACGGGCCTATTAAATTGCCAGCTTTATTCCTTCTGGCCACCATGCACCAGATGTTGTAAAGCGGAGAATACGCTTCCGGTTCCGTTCCCGCCGTATCTGAATTGCCGGGCACAATAAGCCCTTTGGCTAACAAACTCTTATATGGATAAACCCTTTCTGTTTTTGCCTGAAGCCACTCCTGTATACCTATACGCATAAAATAAGCTGTGGGGAGTATATGTCCGCCTATTTTCTGCATCCTGTCAAAAAAGGTCTCGTCATGCCATTCGTTTCCCATGTGCTCAATTCGAGGGTGCAAATTTTTACCCGGACATGCTTTTTCGGCAGCTTCAATAGCCTCTAATGCTATATCTTGGGCTTTCCGAGCAATTGCATGAATATAGGGCCGCAATCCGGCTTTATAGCATTTGACAATCATCTCATTCAGTTGAATTGAAGCCAAAGTTGTAACCGTTCCTCGATCACAGAAAAACTTCACTCCCATAAATCTAATCCAATCATTCCCAAAACCCGTCTGTATCCCGAGGTCAATGACGAAATCCAGATCAACAGTCTTGTGAAGGCCCCAGACACAAGGAATCCACTGAATTTTTATATTCAGTTCACCATTCCTATATAAATCTTGATACACTCTAATACTCTCCGGGAAATCAACAAATTCCGCTATGGATGTAACACCGGCAGATGACCACTTATCCAAGCCAAACTTTATGCCCTGTTTATGGATCTCATACGAGAACGGACTATATGAATTTGGCAATAGAAAATTCCAATCCTCTTCCGTGATGCCTGTTGGTTCGCCTGTAACCGGATCTCGATAAATAATCGCGCCTGGTTCAACCTTAAAGAGCTCCTCTTGGGTCGGATGATCCTTTGTAATGCCAAATTTCTTCATTGCTTCATGATTTAAGGTATATTTATGCATGCTATTTTTTAGAATGAAGGGATTATCGGGGGCAACCTGGTCCAACTGTTCTACCAGGGGATAGGGCTGGTCGAATCTTCCCTGGCCAATTAACAGCTCCCCTTTTTTGCTTTTTTTCACCTTTTCTCTTATGTTTCTTAATATTCCTTCAACACCGTTGCAAGGGGGTATGTGGCAATCTACCACAAATTCAGACGCTGCAAGCCCGGTGAGGTCAAGATGAGTATGAGCATCTATAAATCCAGGTATTATAGTCTTACCCTTTAAATCTATCATTTGGGTATTTTTTGTTCTTAACTCCTTAATTTGCTCAGAAGAGCCAACTTTAAATATTTTTCCCCCTTTCACGGCCACCGCTTCCGTAATTGTGTCATTTTCATCAACTGTAATTACATTGCCATTATAAAGAATCATATCACCATTTCCATATTCCATAACTCTTTCCTTCCATAAATCTATCTCTGATAAACTATTTTCCCATCCACAATAGTCATATCTATAGGTATATCTTTTAAATGGTCTTCTGGAACTGAGAAAGGATCCTCTGCCAAAACAGCAAAATCAGCCATCTTACCCTCCTCTATCGAACCTTTTACATCTTCATCAAATCCTGCATAAGCTGAATTCGCAGTGTATATTCTTATGGCGTCCATGACCGATATCTTTTCCTCGGGAAATACAGGCTCTCCTTCCTTAGATTTTCTCACCACCATACACCAAATGTTGTAAAGCGGATTATAGGCCTCTGGTTCAGATCCTCCACTATCTGAATTACCGGGTAGGCAAAGCCCTCTTTCAAGCAAAGTCTTAAATGGATAGGCTCTCTCTCGAGTTGGATTCAACCAATCTTGTGTTCCGATACGCATAAAATAAGCAGTAGGAAGGGCAATTGCCCCTATCTCCTTTATCCGATCAAAATAAGTCGGGTCGTGATATTCATTTCCCATGTGCTCAATTCGGTGGCGCAGGTTTTTCCCTGGAATCGCTTGTTCCGCTGCTTCAATAGCTTCCAACGCCATGTCTTGGGCCTTCCGAGAAATCGCGTGCATATAGACACGCAAACCGGCTTTATGTGCTCTCAGAACCATTTCATTCAGTTGTATTGAAGCCAGAGTTGTGACATATCCTAAATCAACAAAAATTTTTATCCCCATAAATCTGAGCCATTCATTACCAAAACCCGTACTTAATCCGAGGTCAATTATGGCATCAAGATCAACCGTCTTGTTCAAACCATGAACACATGGTATCAACTGCATTCTGACGTTTAAATCACCATTACTGTATAAATCTTGATAAGCCCTTAAACATTCGGGGAAATCATTAAATTCAGTTATAGATGTTACACCTGCACTTGAATATCTGTCCAAGCCTACCTTCGTGACTTTCTTAATCGTCTCGTATGGGAAAGGGTAATATGATTTTGGAAACAAATAAGTCAAACACTCCTCCATATAGCCAGTCGGCTCACCGCTAACCGGATCTCTATAAATAATTCCTCCCGGACAAATCGCAAAAAGTTCTTCCCGTGTCGGGTGATCTTTAGTCACGTTATATTTTTTTAAAGCCAGATTATTTAATCTATACGCATGCATACTATTCTTAATAATTAGCGGATTATCTGGAGCAACTTGATCCAATTGTTCTTTTGTTGGATAGGGCTGATCGAATCTTCCATGACCCATTATCACTTCCCCTTTTGGGGTCTTATCCACTCTTTCTTTTATCTTTTTCAATATTTCATTAGTAGAGTTTAGAGGAGGGATATGGCAATCTACTATGACATCAGAAGCAACCAATCCTACAAGAGCGGCATGAGTATGAGCATCTATAAATCCAGGTATTATAGTCTTACCCTCTAAATCTATCATTTGGGTATTTTTTTTTCTTAACTCCTTAATTTGCTCAGAAGAGCCAACTTTAAATATCTTTCCGTCTTTAACCGCTACCGCCTCTGAAATCGTGTCATTTTCATCTACAGTAATTAAATTGCCGTTATAAAGAATTACATCCATATCTCCATTCCGCATGACATCACTCCATTTAGTTATTTATATTTGGCTGCATACAATAGGCTCTTGATAATGTAGCTCCTTAATAAGTTGGGGTTTCTGTTATTGGAAGCGAAGCAATCTCATTAGTGACAATAAGATTTCTTCGTTGCTAATGCTACTTGCAATAACACAAAATAATAGGTTCAGGGGAATGGCCCAGCTTATTGATAACTTTCGGAATTACAACCCTAAATATGCTTTTTTTAGTTCCGTATTGGCCAAAAGCTCTGAAGAATTACCAGTCAATATAATCTTTCCATTCTCAAGCACATACCCTGAATGGCATATTTGCAATGATTTATATACATTTTGCTCACACAAAAAGACCGTTGTCCCTTGCTTATTAATCTCAACAATAGATTCAAAGAGTTCTTTGACCACAATTGGCGCTAAACCCAGTGAAGGTTCGTCAAGCATTAACAGACTGGGATGAGCCATCAATGCTCTTCCAATGGCCAGCATTTGCTGTTCACCTCCACTAAGGGTGCCCGCGGATTGTCTCTCCCTCTCGTGCAACCAGGGAAACAGGTCATGAACACGTGCAAGATTGTCTTGGAAGTGCGGTTTAGCTCGACGAGGCATAGCCCCCACTCTAAGGTTATCCAAGACGCTTAAATATGGAAACAGAAGCCTGCCTTCAGGTACCAGTGTTATTCCCTTATTAACACGCTCTCTTGTGGACAACTCATTAATGCTCTTTCCTAGAAATGAAATCTCACCACCTTTGAGTTTCAGAATACCACATATTATCTTTAGAATTGTAGATTTACCCGCCCCATTAGATCCAAGAATAGTCACAATCTTATTTTCATCGACCTCCATGGTAATGTCAAAAATCACATCCAGATTACCATAACCTGCTGAAAGGTTATCGATCTTCAGGAAAGACATATTCATCTCCCAAGTATGCACTAATCACATCTGCATTATTTGCTATTTGATCTGGAGTCCCTTCGGCAATCTTTTTTCCGTAATTTAGCACAGCAATGCGGTTACAAATAGTCATAACCGCTTCCATGATATGTTCTATTACCACAAGTGTAACGCCTCCGGCATTGATCTGCTTAAGTAAGGATAGGGTCTCTTTTACCTCTGATGGGCGAAGTCCTGCCATAGCCTCATCTAAAAGTATTACTTTCGGTTCTGTTGCCAGAGCCCTTCCAAGCTCTAATTTTCTCAAATCTGGAATCGTCAAGTCACCAGTAAGATAATCTGTTTTTTCTTTGAGTCTTACAAATTCTATTATTTCTAAGGCCTTTCCGTAACCTTTTCTAAGCGAACTTTTCATCGTTGTTCCGACCATAATGTTTTGCACCACGGTTAACTCAATGAATGGCTTAGGGACCTGAAACGTTCGACTCATTCCCATCCGACAGATTTTTGTTGGTGTTACTCCGGTGATATCATTACCTTTAAAACGAATTTTTCCTCTATCTGGTGGATACACTCCTGCAAGAACATTAAACAATGTCGTCTTCCCTGCCCCATTAGGGCCAATTAAACCATATATTTTATCTTTCTCAATCTCTAAAGACACTTCATTTAGAGCCTTTAAACCCGAAAAGTTTTTTGTGCAATTTTCGACAGACAGTATGTTCATACCCTATTTCTCTCCTTTTATTGCGAACCTACTTCTCACAATCAAAAATGATTTCTGTAAGCTTACGATGACTCCTTTTGGCATGAAAAGAATAGCTATAATTAAAAAAGATCCATAAAGAAAGTGATGTATATCGCCAAGGTTTTTTGCATAATCTATAAGGAAAGTCAAAATAAAGGCCCCGATGGCCGGGCCGAATAATGTTCCCCAGCCACCTATTAGTGTGCTTGCTAAAATGCTGGCCATAACAAAAAATGCAAAAACGTCAGGAGTTAGAATTAGTATATAGTGGGCGTAGAATGCACCAACCCAACCGGCAAAAAAACTGCTAATCATAAACACGCCGATTTTGTTTCTGGTTATTCTTACGCCGGTAGCAGCAGCAGCTTCTTCAGATTCCCGAATAGCCATGAGATGAAGCCCCAATCTGGAATTTACTATACGATGTGCAACATACATAGTGATGATGAGCATTATCATAATTACATAATAATATGGTACTCTACTGATTCCAGCAAAATTTACCAGCTTTCCAAAAAGTTTGAAGTTCGTCAACGTTGGAATGCCCAGAAGTCCCATGGGCCCTTGAGTCAATGATATCCAGTTGTGACAAACCTGTCCCAGGATTAGCATAAATGCAAGAGTAACTACGGCAACATAGGGCCCACGTAAGCGGAGCGTTGGCAATGCCACTACAAAACTGAAAAATGCAGCGAACCCCCCCCCTATAAACATGGTAATCCAAGGAGAAAATGCTGTATGGAGACTGAGCAATGCAGAAGTATATGCCCCAAATCCGTAAAATGCAGGATGGCCAAAACTAAAAATACCTAAGTAGCCACTAAGAAGGTTCCAGCTAACAGAAAGAATAGCCATGATTGAAGCTAGGACCATTATATTTATAATATATTGTTGTTTTATAAATAAGGGAAGAAGGAACAAGAAGACTATAACTAATAAATAATATAAGGCGTTTTTCTTCATTCTACTCACTCCTGGTGCCAAAAAGACCTTTCGGCCTGAAAGACAAAACAAGAATCATAAGGGCAAACATTGCAACGTCTTTCCAAGCTGTAGAGAGGTAAAGAATAGCTAAGCTCTCAACAATGCCCAAAAGAAATCCAGCATATATGGCACCTTTAATACTGCCCAATCCCCCCAAGATGACTACTAAAAAGGCCATAAGCAAGGGCATGAAACCAACAGATGGATATATAGAATAGATGGGGGCCAAAAGCCCTCCAGCCGCACCGGCTAAAGCGCCACTCACTGCAAATGTGATAGTGTAGATACCCTTAATGGAAAGGCCGATTATCTGGGCTGCTTCCTTATTTTGTCCGACAGCCTGCATGCTGATTCCAATGTTAGTTTTTTGAATAAAAAGCCAGAGCCCACCAAGTAAGAGTAAAGCCATAATCAAGATAATCAAGCGATCTGCACCAATATATATCCCCCAAAAACTCACAGTATAATGAATGAACTTTGGAAGTGTTTTGTAACGTTCTCCGAAAATGATTAAGGCTAAATTTTGCGCACAAATCGATACCCCAAGGGTGATGATGATAGTATTTATTAGCCAGTTTGGCTTTTTATTTATCGGGTATATAAAAAAGTTGAAGATTAAGGCTCCAAGTCCACCGATCATTATCATCCCTATAAATATAGACAGCACCGGGTTGATGTGTAGAATTGAAAATAGATAATAAGTAAAATATCCGCCCAGCATAAAAAATTCTCCATGTGCAAAATTAAGCATGTCCATTATTCCCCAAATGAGGGAAAAACCCACAGCCATAAGACCATACAGCGAACCCATTAATAGACCGTAAAGAATCTGCTGGGCTATTATATCGAAGGAAAAAGTGTCCATATCTCTATCTTTCGCAATACAAATACTAGGTAATTTAATAACTCCAACGGCTTAAAATTTCACTAATAATCAACCCACGACTTTTCATTTCAACCCATCAAGCTCCCTGAAGAAGAGAGAAACACTACAATGCTATTTGGAGTAAAACGGGAGCTCGCTAAACAGCACCTATGTATCCAAACCATTCGATCCAACGTCTCTGGAATTAATCTTGGTGATGGCTTCATTACAATCCAATGCCCTAAACTACCAAAGGACACCGATGCCCGGATCGGTGTCCGTCGTAACCCCAAAAATCCGGATAAGAAACAAAAGATCTTTCGCTATAATCTTGTCCTGTCAGCATCCGTTGAAATACACCTAAAGATTGAACTACCAGTGGCTGTCAACAATATCTCAGGCAATGCTGAGGAGGGAAGTCAGCTTACCCAAAACAAAGAACAGATGCATAACCACCACGAGTGCAAGGTGAAAATCGATATCGGGGATGCAAATATGATATCATCAATAGCTATGAATACATCCGAGCTAAAAGCTACATCCTTATTATCGGCTAGAATCCCAGAAATGAAGACCTATCTAAACAAGTCCTCCTTAATAGAGGTTATGATCAGAAAGGATGGCCCTTTGCACGCTGTGGGCTGCTGACCAGACCCATGGCTTTGATTAAAGGCATCAAAGATTAACCTTATGCTGCTTTAAACATTGTCTTAGGCTCAAGCACAAGGCCTTGAAAGATTTACAAAGCCGATACCATATTGCTCAATGTCCTCATATCCACAACCAGACCGGATATGCCAGGCACATGTATGTCGAAGAGCGTCCTCGGTTGATCAATGAGATCCCCAGGGGTTCCAAACGCTACAATACCTTCAAGAAAATGCAACCTGCCTCAGAACGATCTAATAGCACCATGAAGGAAGATCTTAAAATCCTCGACAAACCAAGAGTCCTCAATGCTACAGAAGCTAATATCCTCGCTCAAATGGCTGCTATTGTTCAGCTTGAGTTTTTCTTTGATAGAGGGGTTATTAGTATGAAAATCTCGCTAACATTCTCCCTCAAATCCATTACCTGAGTACGATCATGCCAGAAACACACCACTTATTGAATCTCCTCAGATATAAGAATTTGGTCTGGATATTAATCTATTCAATGAAGCTGTTAAAGGGGTGAGTCAAAAAACACTCTGACTCACCCCTTAACCTATACTGATTATGGTTTGTTATTTTATCCATTCAGGCAACTTAAATCGGCTTTTCGTATATTTTTCCGGAAAAATTAATGATGAGCTCTTTCCCGTCTCTTGAAACTGAAATACTAAGTAAGGCAAATGATTAACACCTGAAATAACTTGATGATCTTCCGCGCCATAGACATATGTCCCAAGGTTTCCCTTGTATTTTGTCTTCTCATAAGCTTTAGTGAATTTTTTAGGCTCAAGCGTTCCAGCTCTTTTAGCAGCGCCCCTTATCATATACAAAACATCATACTGGATTCCAGCAACCATACCTGGCTTTTCACCCCATCTTTTTTGAACTTTTTCTACAAAAGGATCCGAATCGCCAGGTAAAAGACCTGCACATTGTACGGCAATAACACCAACACCGTCAGCTCCAACCAATTTTATGTAATCAGGCTTTGTAGAGACATAGGTAGACTCAAAAAGGGAGGGAATCTTCATTTCGCGAAATTGCTTAATCAAGGCTAATCCGGAAGCTGTGGCGGTTTGAACAGACCAGAGTATAGCAGGCTTAGCATGGTTTATTTTTGACAGAATTGGGTAAAAATCAGCCGTTTTTAAGTCAATTATCTCAGTATACAGTTTTTTCCAGCCCAATTTTCCCATGGAAGCCTCTGCTGCTGCAGCCACATTTCGCCCATAGTCAGTATTTTCAATTATCATCACATAGGTCTTTCCCTTTGGTTTGAATAAATTGTTCTTCTCCAGATACTCGTTAAATCCCCCCCAAGCTGATCCATAGGCAAGGCTTGAAGTATCTGTCTTGAAAACCATTGCATATTTTTCCTTATCCTTCTTGATTTTATTCGCTATACTCTGGCTAACGGGACCAGAGATTATATAAGGAGTACCATATCTTGGAGTGACCTCCATGACTGCAAGGGCCACATCAGTATGAAGACCTCCAGTTACAATTTCAACTTTGTCCTTCTCGATAAGTTTCATAACCTCGGTCGCGCCAGCAGCTGGTTTCGACTCTGTATCACCATAGAACAACTCGATTTTCCTTCCTAAAATCCCTCCTTCGGCATTAATTTCATCCGCAGCAAGAATAGATGCATATTTAATCTGCCGACCAGTGTCTGCAGCTGGTCCTGTCATAGGACCAATAACTCCGATTCGGACTGTACCTGTAGCTAGGCATGGCCCAGCAACAAATAGCAATATACATATTGCCGTGCAGAATATTTTCCACCAACTATTGTTTACTTTTGCTCTCATTTTCCTCCTCCTTTAATTGGTTAATCTGCTAATTGTTTCCTTGCGTCATCATAACTCATCCCTCGCACCTCTCTCGCATGTCTCGCTCTAAAGCTCCACTTGCTGAAGTCCGCAAAGAATCATAAAGACCTCAGCATCAGAATTATAGATTCAGGCAATTTCTTTCACTCCATCCTCTAAAATCCCAAGACCCTGTTCCAAGTGGTCATCCGTGATCACTAGGGGCATTAGTATTCGGATAACATTATGATAGACTCCACAGGAAAGAACGATAAGCCCCTTCTCATAAAAACGCTTCACTTAGCACCCTGCGTTTCCGCTCCTAAGCTGGAACGAAATAGCCATACCCGCAGCCTGTCTCGAACCAACTTGGTTGGCTCTTCATGATTGGATCCCAGATTGAACGGCCAAATCCTCTCCTCCGCTGGGTGAAAGTCGCTGTTATAGTTGGCCAGACAGTTTTAGAGTAAGTTCTTACCTGGCACCCTCTCAATGTGCTAGCTTACTTCTGTGCACACTTTTTAGTTTGGCTTAGGTAAAATTCGCGGGATTAGGAAAATCCTTCTCCCACGATCGGCCCATAAAGCTCAGGTCTGCGATCCACAAACAAATCCTGTGCGGGGTTTAATTCCACCCCCTTGTTTCTTGCCCTTCGAGGTTCGATCTGCGCATGAATAATCTCTTCCTTTTCTTGGCCCGCCTCTACGATTATCTTTCCATTCAAGTCTATGATCTGGCTTCGCCCCAAGAACGTAAAGCCTTCCCCCCTGCCTACACGGTTTGCGGAGACAAAGTAGACCTTATTTTCTAGGGCTCTGGTAGGGCCAAGGAGGTCTTGATGACATTCAAGGCCTAAATTCATTGGAAGAGAAGTAACATTGACAATAATTTCAGCTCCTCTTAGTGAGAGAACGCGATGAATTTCCGGGAAACGCAACTCATAGCAAATGACCAGTCCAATTTTTGCGAATTTCGTCTCGAAGACCTCAAAGGTCTCATTTCCCTTATGGAGATATTGATCTGCTCCCAAATGGGCCAAGTGCGCTTTGCGATATTTTCCCACCAATCCATCGGGACCAACCAAAATAGACGTATTGTAGCATTTGTTCTCTTCTTTTTCGAGTAAACTTGTAACCACATACAGGTCAAGCTTGGTACAACTGGATACAAGTTCCTCGGTAATCGTCCCTGGAATGTTTTCAGCTGCCGAGAGTGCCTCGGCCGAGCTATCAAAGCCCATACCCGTCAGTGCCAATTCAGGGAAGGCGATCAACTTGACCCCATTCCCCGCGGCTACTTCCGCCATTTTTATCATTTTCCTCAAGTTTTCATTTTTCTTCTTAAATTTCGAGTTTATCTGACATGCTGCTACCATCACGCTTTTCGTTTGTGTCATTAGTCCCACTTTTTCCTTATTTTTTCAAAGCACTTGTTTGAATTCATTTCAGTACATCTATATCGACCATTGTGCTAACAGATTCTTCCCTATCCTAAAAAGCAATTCCTATACCAAACAAAAAATATTTCCGATTTATTAAATCATTACACCATACAATCAAATAGCCCGAACGTCTCTGAGCACTGTGCGCTTAGAAACGAGGCTTAATGTAGAAAATGTTATAGTTTTTTATATGCTTTTTATTCAAAGAAATATTTTGTGGACAAGGAGAATAATGCCGTGCATTTTGATTCAGTTATTCATTATGATGACAAAATGCATCACTTTATATTAATCCTTTGTTTTTTGGATTAGGGTGGATTTTGTAATCTCCATTGGATATGTCCTTTTCTTCGACTTTCACATGCCTTTCACACCCAAACACGATAATTTTTTCCAAAATTTTCCCAGTGGGTAATCACACATACAAATCTGGATGGATTACTGGGGCACACCTTGCTCTGACCAGCCCCTCAAACGGTAGTAATCAGCAAGCATCCTGTTAAAATCCTCCCGCCTTAAAACCTTTTTTTCCTCCCCTAAAGGTTCATCAAAGAAACGACTTGGGAGTGTATCATCCTTTTTTGTCACACCCAACAATTGAATTTTTAGCTTCCTCAAGAAGTTTCCTGTCGATCATGAGATAAACCTCCTCATTTATAAGTTCGAGGGAGTATCTGGCGAGGAGTCCGGGAGTTGCACCCGGCTACA
>Ga0307378_10007232_pt1 | contig 14982 bp, 10 predicted proteins | sample UN1MG_FD_202238 | JGI IMG/M metagenome (GOLD analysis project Ga0307378, IMG submission 202238) | Soil microbial communities from Risofladan, Vaasa, Finland - UN-1 | ecosystem: Environmental > Terrestrial > Soil > Coastal area > Acid sulfate soil | place: Finland: Risofladan, Vaasa | collected...
GTCATTCCCGCGAAGGCGGGAATCCAGTCTTTGTGATAACAACTACTTCTGGATTCCCGCCTTCGCGGGAATGACGGGATTGAGGCCTTTTTGGCTGAATACCTGGTAGACTTATCCGCAATGTAGACTATTTACCCCCCAAATTCTATAATCACTAAAATGTGCTGGGGGTAGTCTGGGGCTCGTGTTTTTAGGGGCTATAGAGAAGCTTATCTATTGAAATTTTAAAGGAAAGAATGGTGGCGGTGCAGGGATTTGAACCCCGGACACTGCGGATATGAGCCGCATGCTCTGACCAACTGAGCTACACCGCCGTATTGCTATTTTTACACGCCCATTGAGGAAAAGGCGTTACACTTCATGGAGGGAAATTTATTTTTGCTCTTCTTTGAATTTATCAATAAAATCCAGAACATCTTAATAATACAGAGATTTCTCTTCCTTGTCAAGAGAAATTGCCCAAAATGAAAAAATTCTCGATCCTTATTCACAACCCCATTAACTCCTCGTTTTTCCTTATTGAAAGGAATGAATTCGTATATATGGGAGAGTGCAGAATTCAAATGCATTGGGCCTGTTGCATTGGGCTCGCGATATTTTTTTTTAGAACATAGTATTGATTTTTGATAGTCGAAGCGGTAATATGAGCCATCTAAGTCTCTCAATAGTCTAAATATCTCAATATTACAGTAACCGCTCGATCATAAGCACTTATTAATGGGGTAAATTCTATCTCATTGCAAAAGGGAAAAAGAGATGACGTATTATAAAATCCGGGGCGCTCAGCCACTTTCGGGCAGCATAAAAGTAGGTGGAGCCAAAAATACCTTGCCTAAAAACATCGTTGCTTCTCTCCTGACTGACGAGCCATGCATTATTTCTAATGTCTCTAACATCGGCGATGTTACGGTGACTTTGGATATGCTCAGCTCCATCGGCACCGAGGTTGAGTGGCTGGATCACTCAACGATGAGAATCTCTACCCCAAAAGTTACCTCTCATATCATTAATTCACAATTTTCCGGCATTAATCGAATCCCCATACTTATGCTGGGACCTCTCTTACATCGGTTCGGTATGGCTGAAATCCCGTTACTCGGCGGTTGTAAAATAGGCCCCCGCCCTATTAATTTTCATATCGATGCGTTGAAATTACTTGGTGCTGAGGTTGAGATCATTGATGGTAAATATAGAGCCAGGGCATCCAAACTCCAGGGCACTACGATTTCACTCCCCTTTCCTAGCGTTGGAGCAACCGAAACAATCCTTCTTTCCGCAAGTCTGGCCGAGGGGACCACAGTCATCAAAAATGCGGCCATAGAGCCAGAGGTAATAGATCTTATTGCCGTTTTACAAAAGATGGGTGCCATCATTGACGTGGATGTGGATCGAACCATTATCATCGATGGAGTCAAACGGCTGCGCAGTTTTAAACATCATGCCCTGACCGATAGAATAGAGGTTGCCTCCTGGGCGTGCGCTGCCATTGCCACTCACGGCGATATTGTGGTTGAAAATTCCGATCAGCTTGGAATGATGGCCTTTCTTAATATAATCCGTAAGATCGGCGGCGAATACGAAGTTCTTGAAAATGGCATCCGGTTTTTTTCAAGGGGAGATTGCCTGAATCCCATATTTCTTGAGACCGATGTCCACCCAGGCTTTATGACCGATTGGCAGCAGCCATTTGTCATCCTTATGACTCAGGCTCAAGGGTTGTCCGTTTTGCATGAAACCGTATACGAGGACCGATTTGGATACATCAATGAACTGAGGCGAATGGGAGCTGAAATACAGGTTTATCAGCAATGCCTGGGTGGAAAACCGTGCCGGTTTTTACATAGAAACTATCCGCACAGTTGTGTAGTCAAAGGCCAGACAGCCTTAAAAGGAATCGAGATGACCATCCCTGACCTGCGTGCAGGATTCTCCTATATCATAGCAGCATTAGTCGCTTCCGGAGAATCAATCATCAAGGGCGTATACTACATCGAGCGGGGGTATGACTCTATTCCTGAAAAAGCCCGGTCTTTAGGTGCTCATATTGAAGTAGTTGAAGAGTAATGACGATTATTCAATTATCGATTATTCAGCTATCGATTATTTGATTAATTACTCTTATGCACAAATTCCTGGCTGCATTCTTTTCATTTACTATCGCAGCCTTTTTTGTTGGTGAAGGATGACGCCTATAAAATCAGCATTGGTTGCTAAGGGGGACAGCATGAAGACGGCACGTAGCGAGGCACTTCATCCTTAATTTTTATCCTTATTCTTAGTATTCTAATGGCTAGTAGTGTACTGTCCTTTGTTGTACCGTATTTTTTGTTTTTATCTTGGTTTTGTTGTATTGCTCTGTTGTTGTGCTATCTTTTATTGAGATGCCCTTTTTCTGTGCAATCTCTCTTGACTCAAATCAGTTTAGATTCGAATTTTTGTTCATACTGTATTTAAGCGGGTTGCTATTTATCAAACAAAGTGTTATATTGTGAAAAATATGAGATTATGAAGAATTATTCATATCCTCTGTTTTTTTAAACCAAGCGATCTGTTTTTTTTGGGGTTTGTATCTGCTTGAAAATGTGCGATAAATTTTTATTTTGGTATTGTATTATATATCGGCATATTTATTGCAAAAGTATTCAAATTATTTTTCTTTGTGAAATTACAGGCTGACCAACATTCAATAATAATTGATGGTTTGACATCGAGTAAATAAGCAAGTAAAAATATTTGTTTTTACATCTTTGGTTCTCCACCGCATCTTTCGATGAAACCATCTAATTGTGTACGCTTATCATTATTTATTATCTATATATATAGATAATGATATATCTATATATTTTTAATACCGCTATATATTAACTATACTTTTGTAATAATTGACTAACACCTTAAAACTATTAAAAAATTCTCTTAGTAGCAAATCCAGGAAAGCCAAGGTGGTAGAAAAAAAGCACAAAAATATAGATATTAATTGTCCTTATTGTTTATTCCAATTATTATCGGTATATTTTAAAATATAGACGCATTTTAAATTTTAAGAAGGATATATGGTTCAAATTTTAGTTCTGTTACGGGAGTCTGTTCGATTAGAATTTTACCCTTTTCCCCTATGTCTGTCTCCTCCTCTTTTTACTACTTTTATCGTAAAAAATATATGATAAAGAATGATGTACGAAAATATACCTAGAGAGGAGTATGTAATAATTTTAAAGCCGTCATCTTAGATTTAGCACCTTTGTTTTTTTTTATTTTACCGATGCAAAATTAGATTGTTTAAAAAATTATTTCTCAGCCATTAACTTTGAGATCTTGCATTTAATTAATAAATATGGAATATGTGAGGGAGTTTTTGAATTTTCCATTCCATAAGGCAAGCATCGGGAAAAAGATAATGGGTTTCAACATTGGGGCAGTAACACACAGATTATATTGGAGGTAAGGTTAAGATGAAGTCATTAAAAGCAATGGTTATAGGGGTTTTTTTGTTTTTTGCTCTTATTTTAGGTTTTCAAAGCTATGCAATAGCAGCAGGTATAACGGTAGATCTCGTAGGTGGAGATCTGGGAGTAACAGAGGGAGGCCAGGGAACCTTCAATGTTAAGTTAACAGACCAACCAGCAGGTGATGTAATTGTATCATTGACCAGTCCTGCCGCAACAATAGGGACTGTAACGCCTGCAACCCTGACCTTTACTACTACTGACTGGAATACAAATCAAACAGTAACGGTAACCGCAGCCGAAGATGATAATGCAGCCAATGAAACTTATGATATTACCCTAACAGCAGCAGGGCATACTGATGGAGTGGTACATGTAACCAATACTGATAATGACACCGCGGCAATAGTGACAGATCTCGTAGGTGGAAATCTGGGAGTAACAGAGGGAGGCCAGGGAACCTTCAATGTTAAGTTAACAGCCCAACCAGCAGGTGATGTAATTGTATCATTGACCAGTCCTGCCGCAACAATAGGGACTGTAACGCCTGCAACCCTGACTTTTACTACTACTGACTGGAATACAAATCAAACAGTAACGGTAACCGCAGCCGAAGATGTTAATGCAGCAAATGAAACTTATGATATCACCCTAACAGCAGCAGGGCACACTGATGGAGTGGTACATGTAACCAATACTGATAATGATGCACCAGGTATAACAACAGATCTTGTAGGTGGAAATCTGGGAGTAACAGAGGGAGGTCAGGGAACCTTCAATGTTAAGTTAACAGCCCAACCAGCAGGTGATGTAATTGTATCATTGACCAGTCCTGCCGCAACAATAGGGACTGTAACGCCTGCAACCCTGACCTTTACTACTACTGACTGGAATACAAATCAAACAGTAACGGTAACCGCAGCCGAAGATGATAATGCAGCTAATGAAACTTATGATATTACCCTAACAGCAGCAGGGCATACTGATGCAGTGGTACATGTAACCAATACTGACAATGAAGCACCAAGTATAACAGTCACTCCAACAACTGGACTTAAAACAACAGAGGGTGGTGGCAAAGCCACCTTCACGGTTAAGTTAAATACCGAGCCAACAACGGGTTTTGTAGCCATTCAGATTAACAGCTCTAATACTAACGAAGGGACCGTATCGCCTGCAAAACTCGTCTACCCTGCATCTGCAGCCGAAGCTGAAGAGGGGACAGCATGGGTTGGTAACTATAATGATCCTCAAACCGTAACGGTAACCGGAGTCAATGATAGTAATAATGATGGTGATAAATCTTACAAGGTGACCCTATCAATGGATGGGTCTTCTGAAAGTTCAGGCTACAAAAATGTTGCTGCTATAGAGGTATCAGTAACTAATACTGATAATGATGAAGGCGACAGCGGCTGCTTTATAAATACGCTGCTTCGAAATTTTAAATAATTCTGACTTTTCTGATAAATAGTCAGATGTTTGCTTTAAGCAGTCCATAGAAGTGATAAGGGGTGGACCCAATTGGGTCCACCCCTGTTTTCTCACGGTAATATAAAAATGAGTGTGCTTTTTTATAAGCATGCTGCATATAATAAGCATGCATATGACGAGCATGCATAGAATAGCATAGATTAACAGTGTCTTTTCGGCAGATTTTCGTTATCTTGGGATCACTTACTCACTATCTTGGGATCACTCATCCACTAGCTTTGCTCTCTATAATGTTTCTGTTTATAGCCACGCAGCTTGGCTCATTGCTTTCCTCTAGACAAAGCCCCGCGAGTTTGCCAACCTTTAACGAGCCGTTTATATATCATGCAGGAAAAGTGTGGCACCAATTTGGGGTTTTTTACCCAACGTCTCGAAGAGGTGCCATCCCCTCGTCATTTCATGTCATTTCGAGGAGAGAGGTGACGGACGGGGATCTTCGTTCAGATTACCAGATGACCATGACGGCAGTTACCCAGGAACTGCAATACTTGAATTCGAGCGTTTGATCTTGCCAAGGCATTTAGGACTTTGATACAATACCCTACCCCGTAAGTTCCGCATGGGTTAAGTGGAAATAAATTGAAGAGAAAATAGGAGTAAAGAAGGTTATGGACGAAGAGACGAAAGAGTGGTTAGCCCGTTTTCAGAAAGATATCGTTCATCAACTTCATATCGTAGCTGAAGATGTCATGGATCGGGTTAAGATAGTAGCTGAGGGAGTGGCCTGTTTAACTAAAAACTTAGATAGAAAAACAGAAGAACTACATAATAAGATTGATAATGTCCAGGCCACACTGGAGAGGAAATACAATCAATTGGACAAAAAAATTGACCAGGGATACGACCAATTGGACAAAAAAATCGATAGAAGCAATCAGGAATTACAAGAATTCAGGGCTGATGTTGTCAGGATTGAAAACAAGCTGGTGGAAAAGGTGGAAGTGGTAGCTGCGCGGCTTGACGAGCATGAAAGGGTGATACATCATCTCTAGCGTGAGCTTACGAATTATGAAACCTGAACTTTTTAACATATTATCAGGGGACATCCTCAAATGGGTTCGGAAACTCGCACATAAGAGGAAGGGAAAAGTATATGCTGAGTACATACGGGAGAGTTACCCGACCAGTTGTAGGGCCGGCACTGCTAAGGGTTCCCTGCTGTAGCCGCCCATGTACAAGGCAAGGGCAGGCACAAAGGGGCCTGCCCTTACGAATATACTGGCCGCGTATTTACCGCGCAGTGTACAAGAAACTCGATGCTAAAAACTCAATGCTACCATAAACTCAATGCTAAAAGAAACTTACACTAACTTAACTAATTGGTTCTTCAGCTAAGTACTACCACGGGAATCACCCGCCCGGATGTGAGGTAATCACAAAGCCCCCTCACCCCAGCCCTCTCCCCATAGGGGCGAGGGAGTTAAAATGCCCGCTCCCAACGATTGGCCGCTGCCCCATACACCTAGCGAAAAGACCACTAACTTACACTAACTAAACTAGATAATCGGAGTTGTTAGCGTCACCTTGAAACTTCCGGTTTCTGGTACTGTACCCAGATTAGTGAGAGTCAAAGTATAATCTCCGTCTATTTCTGTAGGAGAAATAAGGATTGCAGCAATATCGATAGCAACCAGTTTACCACCTGCCAGCCCGTTGGACCCGGTAAGGGTTATTTGACCATTAACAATTTGTCCTTGTATGGCGACTAAAGTTGGGAGAACAGCATTACCGAGTAATTGCACATAACCGGAAAGTGCACCGACGACTACTGGATCTTCAACAAGATTAAGGGTCATGTTACCGAAGGTAAGACCATTGCTATAGGTTCCCGTCCATAATCCTGTTTGCTCGGCTAATCCGTATCTGCCAAGACCACCATAGAGTCCGCCATACAGGCTGGAGAGTCCTCCACCGTATAATCCTAAGCCATACCCACCGCCGTATAGTCCTAAGCTGCTGCCATAGAGGCCACCATACATACCACCACCATAGAGCCCGCCATACATGCTACCGTACAGCCCACCATATGATCCCAAGCTGCTGCCATAGAGACCGCCATACAGGCTTGAGAGCCCTCCACCGTACATTCCTAAGCCATACCCACCGCCGTATAATCCTAAGCTGCCTCCATAGAGGCCGCCATACATGCCTCCGTAGAGCCCGCCATACATGCTACCGTACAGCCCACCATATGCTCCTAAGCTGCTGCCATACATGCCACCATACATGCCACCATAGAGTCCACCATAAAGGCTACCGTATAAACCGGCAGAGCCATAGCTGCTAGATAAGCCGCCGGTCCCATAGCTACTATAATACGCTTGGGCGGGTGTCAGAAGACTTACGGTGAAAACAAATAGAGCAAAACTAAGAATGAGAAATAAGTTCGATTTAGTAGCAAGCTTTATCATGTCAATCTCCTTATAACCTGGTTAATCAATTGAGAAAATGAAATGGTTAAATCGGATGAAAATTTAATCACTTCACATTCCTGTGGCGAGCTTCCCTTTCCACTATTGTATATTTTTTCTTATATTTCCTTTCCATTAATGTATATGTTTAAGAAAGAATGCCTACTAAAAGTCAATCCTGAAAATTGGGCCCTTTGTTGCGCTCAAAGCAACGCAAAATATCCTTATCAATATTGATACCAGCATAAAGGTATGAGTAGATAGCGGATGGAGTAGTATTAAGATTTTGAATTAGTTAGGAAATTATCATAAGTAAAAAATAATTTTAATTGAGGCTCATAAATAGGTTATATGTACTGAAAAGAGGCGATCTTGTCATAGAGAGTATAAGATTCAAGTATAAATTTTATTTCCTGGTTTTTTTGTTCTGGTGGAACTCTTTGGAGGGGAAAGAAAACTACGCTTGTGGGTATGTCGAGGGAGGATCAACGGAATGAGTGATTGAGGCGACGGGCGATAAGCCTTAAGAGTCTATCCCAAAAAATATTTGCAGTATCGTTGATCATTTCCTGATCACATCAGTAAAAGCGCATTTGTAAGAGTCCCGCCGGAAGGGCGCGCTCCGTCGTCCCCCCTTGCTTCCGGGTCCGCTGGCGGATCGCTGACGGAGCAGCGCCTTCCGACTCCTGATTGCACTCCTACGATAATTTAATTTCTGGAAATCTCTATAAACCACGCCAATAGAAACATCAATGCATTGTATATAACTACTGATAACCACGAGAGCAGGTAGAGAAGGTATCAAAAACGCTAAAATTTTAACGCCAATAAGGGGTCGTCGGCTGACTAACACTGATTCCATAAAGTGCCCACATGGGAGAGCTAGGGGGTGAATAGGACGTACTCGGAGGAGTATAATTACTCGGAGGAGTAGGCAGATTGACACCATAATAGGTAGTTGGACCGAAAACTTGAACAGCATAAAGAGGTACAACCTGGCCAGGAACTGTAGAGCTTGGGGGTGAATAGGACGTACTCGGAGGAGTATATGTACTCGGAGTAGAAGGCAGATTGACACCATAATAGGTAGTTGGACCGGGAACTTGAGCAGCATAAAGAGGCACAACCTGGCCCGGAGATGTGCCTCTGGGATATCCGGGATATACGGCCCAGGGAGAGGACTGCAGGCCGAAAAGCCCTCCAAGGAAATTATACACGGGAGTGAGGAATTTACTGGCGCTAACCTGCGGGGTCGAGGGAAGACCAATCCAGGAAGAGGAAGATGAGTTGGAGGGAACAGAGTTATTTAAGATAGAAGGAATACTTGATCCGTTATTCCAACTGGCCCCCCAGGAAGAAGCATTGGCGGGGGTAGTTGGGATCTGAGTCCCGTAGTATGCCGTAAATTGAGTTGCAGGCGGCTTGTATTCAGGCTTCCACATGCTATCAAAGATATTATTCCACCCATATAGTGATTGGGTGCTGCGCCTGTTTTCCAGTTTTTCAAAGAAAATATGTGCCATGATTGATTACCTCCTTTTCTTAAGGCAAGGTTTACCGTAGTAAAACGCATTAATAAGTCCTCCTTTGAATAAGGTATCTCCTTAATATATCCCGCGTTATGGCGGTTCCACTTTAAATGAGCTACCCGTAATAGCGTGGTACTCTATATGCCGATAGGTGCAGGCCTGGAATATCCTGCCTCGTGGTGCTTTGGCGGGGTTAGAAACCCCGCCTATCGAAACATCAATATGAATGCGCGGTGTATATAACTACCGGCAACCGCTGGAACAGGTATAGAAGGAATCAAAGCCACTAAGATTCTACGGCCAATAGGAAGTCGTCGGCTGACTAACACTGACACCATAAAGTGCCCACACGCTAGAGCTTGGGGGTGAATAGGACGTACTTGGAGTATAGGAACTCGTAGTAGTAGGCAGATTGATACCATATAAGAGAGTTGGACTGGGAACTTGAGCGGCATAAAGGGGGACTTGAACGCCATAGGGAGGCAAAACCTGTCCGGGAGATGTGCTTCCTGGATAGCCTGGATAGCCGGGATACACGGGCCAGGGAGAGGACTGCAGGCCGAAAAGTCCTCCAAGAATATTCCACACAGGAGAGAGCAAATTATTGACACCACTCCATAGGTTCGAGAAGGGACTTGTCCAGGGAGAGGAATAGGAATAGGGATACGAATTGAAAGGATTATTCCAAAGGGGGAGGGGATTGAAAAGATTATAGCCGCCAAACCCGTAGGGATTAAACCCATAGCCGTATCCATAACCAGTTCCGTAACCAGTTCCGTATCCGTAACCCCAGCCGCCCCAGGGGTAACTGCCCGTGGAAGATGAGGGGGGATAAGATGTAGATGGCTGCATCACGCCATAATATGTTGCTACTTGATTCGTGGGTGCTGCGTAGATAGCCTGTACTGTGCTGCCGGGGGTGCTGTACCCACTGAACAGCGATTGGGTGCTTCGCCGGTTTTCCAGCTTTTCAAAAAAAATGTGAGCCATGATGATTACCTTCTTTCCTGATAGGCGCTGACAGAGCAACGCCCTCCATCTACTTATTTTCCTTCATCTACTTCTTATCCCTTATCTACTTCTTTTCTTTATCTGCTTCTTTTCCTAAGCCTTCTTTTCGACACGGTAAAGGCAATAAGGGTTATTGAAGATTGATCCTGAAAAACAAAAAGCCGTAGATTTACAACCTCCCCGGCAGATGTAGTTATACTTACATTCTGCACAGTCACCCTCAAGCAGGCCGGTATGGAAGTCGCGATTGTAAGCGAAATTCCCCGGCTTATTCCAGATATCCGCCAAAGGCTCCTGCCGAATATTACCTTCGATGAATTCAGGGATAGACGGCATGGACAGGCAGCCCTTAATATCCCCATTGGCTTCGATGCCAAGGGCCTGCATTCCGGCAAAGCAGCCGGTCCAAAAGGGGAGCCTGCCGGGTATGCTTGGCCTTAAGACCTCCTCATTGCGGCCAAAGTAGCCGATATTATCGGCAATATCCACTCGGATTCTCCCATCCTGGCGGACCCGAAGCACAAACTGTTCAAGGATGAGCAGATCTTCCGGCTGAATGATGAAATCGGAGTGCTCACACAGCCTTCCGCGTGGGACGCCGATTTGCAATTGCCAGATTTCCACCCCGCGTTCCAGGGCGACCAGGTAAATCCGGTCCAGCTCTGCCAGATTATCTTTGCAGACAGTGGTGACCATAGCCGAAGAGACCTCGTTCTGACGAAGCAGGGAGAGGCCGTCGAGCACCTTTTGGTATGATCCCCTTTTGCGCCTGATTTTTTCGTGGGTCTCTTGAAGCCCATCCAGGCTAATGGCCACATTGGCCAGCCGGGCCTTTTTTATCCTGTCCACCAGGGCCTGGTCCATAAGATAGCCATTGGTAATGGCATTTACCTTGACGCCATATTCATCGAGGCACAGGGCCAGGTCATCCCAGTCTTCCCGCATGAAGGGCTCACCCCCAAGGAGTGTCAGAACTTCACAGCCCATCTGTCCTAATTGACGGCATACGTCCAGGGCTTCCTTATGGTCGAGCTCCTGACCTCGCTCCGGTCCTGCCTCAGAGCCGCAGTGTGCGCAATTCATATTGCAGCGAAGGGTCAGTTCCCAGACTACGCTTCGTGGATAATACTTTATCTTATCCAGGTAATACCTGGGATTTTCCTTCAGCAGTTTTAGGATATAGCGCATAAGAGATCTCCTGATAGACTTGTTCTGCCTCCGGAAGGAAGCAGGGATTTAGCCCCTGGGCGCGAAAAAGCCAGCACCCTCCCCGGCAGAGTTGAAGGTGGGCGCATTGCTGGCAGGCTTCGGAAAGCCCGTCCGGCAAGGTTCGCCGAAAATTGTTAAATTTTTGCTCCCAGATTTTTTTAAAAGAACCGGTTCGGATATCGCCCTCTTTCTGTCCGGTGAATTTCGGCACTGCGCAGCCAAGCACTTCCCCCTCATGAGATATGCAAAAGGTGTTCCATCCGCAGCCGCAGAAAAACGGGCCTGTGCGAACCAGGGGTTCAAGTGGTCCCAGATAGCCGAAGGATTCAGCGGGCTCTACGACAAACCCCCGCCTTCGGGCCTCCAGCACAAAGCGAAAGGCATTCTTGACCAGCTCCGGGCTGTTTCTGCAAGGTTGGCCATGCTGAAACAGGAGGGGCTGAATCTGCAAGGTATGCGCCCCGGCACGAAAGACTTCCTCAGTCAGTTGCGGAAGCTCCATGATATTTTTTTCCAGCAGAGTGGTGCTTACCACAATGGAAGGGGCACCAATATCATGGAAAAATTCGATGGTCCGGATTCCCCGTTCGTATGATCCCTCACCGGAAGATCCCCCTTTGGAAGGGCCATCATAGGCGCTGACGAAGCTTTGCCCTCCACCCGCTTTAACGCCGCGAAGGCGGTCCTGGGTGCTCCGCCAGCCATCCAGGGTGATGATCACGGAGTCAAAGCGCGCCTGCTCCAGTGCCTGGAGGTTTTCTTCCGTGGCCTGACCATTCGTGGTGAGTCCAACTCTCATTCCCAGATTATGGGCATGGTGGCTGATCGAAAAGATATCGTTGCGCAAAAGGGGTTCACCTCCGGTAATGGAAAAGAACTCACATCCCAGATCGGCTAACTCATCTAGTGCCTTTTGGACCTCGGTGGTGGTAAGCTCCTTCGGGCTGGCCTGGCTATTGGTGGTTTCGCAATGAGCGCAAGCGAACTGGCAGCAGTCCGTGCTCAGCCATTGCACATACTGAGGCCGCAGTCGTCCATCTCGCCACTCCTGCTGATATTGGGTCAAAAGCATCTGCTGCGGTGAAAACTGAGGTGAAGACTGCTGGGACGGTGGCTGCTGCCTTGCAGAGACGGTGGCGGATTCATTCGGAGAAGCAGTAGCGACCATCTCTTCCTCCGGCAGGGGAACATCCTCCTCTTCCTCATGTAGGGGAACATCATCACTGATACCCGGCCCTATATCCGTTGCAGTCGTGCCCGCGCTTTGCTGTTTCTCTTTGTGCAGAAATCCTTTAATTCCATCGGTAAAGGGGCCGACCAGGTCCAGAGGGAAGGGGAAAAGAATGGTGGAGCTTTTTTGGGTGGAAATATGCCGCAGGGTCTGGAGGTAGCGTAATTGCAGGCTTTGGGGGTTGTCGGACAGAATCCGGCCAGCTTTGGCCAGTGTCTGGGCTGCCTGATACTCCCCTTGAGCATCGATGAGGAGCGCCCGGCGCTCCCGTTCGGTCTCCGCCTGCTTGGCCATGGCCCGCTTCATTTCTTCGGGCAGGGTGACCTCCTTGATTTCGACAATAGGAATCATGATTCCCCACGGCCCTGTAGTTATGGCTATAATCTGTTGCAGTTGCTGATTGATCCTGGCCTGCTGGCTGAGCAGGTCATCCAGTTCCACCTGACCAAGAATACTGCGCAGGGTGCTCTGAGCGATCAAAAAGGTGGACTGGTAGATGTTTTGGATGCTGATTATCGCCTTGGCCGGATCAACGATACTGAAGTAAACGACTGCATCTACGGTTGCAGGGACATTGTCTCTGGTCATGATGTCCTGGCGGGGAACGTCTATCGATACCAGCCGCAGATCAACCCTTTGCATCCGGTCAACCAGCGGGATCAGGAAAATCAGCCCCGGTCCTTTCGTGCCCAACAGTTTTCCCAGCCGAAAGATAACCGCACGCTCATATTCTTTCAGGATTCTGAAGGCCGAGCACACAAGAGCTGCAACAGCCATAAGGGAGATAAAAACCTTTAAATATTCAAGCTGCATAGGCAACCTCCTTTATCGGTAAAAGAAGGGAAGAATGAACCTTCCCAAAATATTGATAGCAAACCAGACCAGACCCAGTATGGAAAGGAGGGAAAAGATTAAAGAGAAAAAGCCATACAGGGAAAGCCAGTGAAATTCCCTCTTGCGAAAACGCTCTCGCCCCCTTTGCCGCAAGTTGACGGTTTTGGAAAAATCCGACAAAAGCCAGTATCCGTCCCCATTGACCATCGGATTCAGGATAATGGTCCATCGGGTATATTGAAGGATCAATAAGGGAGTGACGTACTGTTCCAGAGGAGGGTGGTAGATAACGAGAGCTACTAATAGAGTGTTGAAGATAAGGTCTGACAAAAGGCCGGCAGAGTTAATGAGAAGCCTGATGTTTTGCGGCAGACACCAGGCAGGGTGAGTATCCATATACACGGCAGGAAAAAAAAGAAGATAGGTAAAACCTATCCGTGGCGAAAAATAGGGTCTGGCTGCCAGGTAATGTCCCATCTCGTGCAGAACGATAGGCACAAGGCTGATCAGCCCGATCACTAATCCAGCATACTGCTGGTTAAGGGAGACCGTGTGGGCCAAGGTGCGAAAATATTCAAGCTGGACAGCCGAAAGCAGCAAAAAGAGAAAGATAAAGGGCGCAAGATGGATGTCATCCCGCTGACGTCCCATGATGATTTTCCCCTGCCTGGCAGGAACAATCGAGCCTTCTTTCTCAAGACTCGCGAGCAGGGAGAGCAATTCCTGCCGCTCAACTTTGTACTTTTGGGCCAGACTGGTTACGGATATTCCACCGTTCAGTTCCAGAAGGAGCCGCAGAGTCAACCAGTCCACATGGAAAAGTCCCCGATTTGGGGTCCGTATCCAGAGAGTCCCGTCATCCAGCGGACCATATTCAAACCGGAGGCAGAGACGATAATTTTCTCGCTCTGACCAGGGCAGAGTGGAGGGAGGAGGTGACTGGGGTGAAGAGTGTTTCATCTTCTTTTCTCCTGCAAGGGAAGTTTGATTGCCTCATTGACAATACGGCAAATACGATAGCGAATACAATAGTGAACCCAATACCAAAGCGAACCCAATACAGAATACAAAATAAACCCAGAACAAATATGGAATGAATATGGAACAAATACAAGATAAATATAGAACGATACCATAAACATAGATGATACGTGTAATTTGGGGGGATCTTTCCGGCCAGCTATGGCAAAAGACGATTTTGGGAGAGAATCGTTATTGAGAAAGTATTCTCCTTGAGCAGAAATTATTCTGTTTCTGCTATCTCCCCCTCTTTCCTTATCGTCAATGATCCTGTTGCTCTGCAATGGGGTCTGGCCCCACTTCCATTTCTTACCGCTTACGGCCTTCTCCGCCGCACACTTCCAGATAAGGGCCTGTGCTGCAACTGAGCCGGTTCTGTTGAGCAATTATCAAGAAATTATTGCATAAAAAGCATGACAAGATTGATTGTGGGGTGTATAATAAACATATATTATAATATAAATTAATTATATCTTTGTTAAGATTGATTCAAAAATCTAATCATTATTTTTTTCATCGCTGAGAAGAGGCGGGGAACGAGGATATGAAAAAAATACTCCCATCTTCTTTACAGTGCACAAAGAAGGTACAAGGTAGACGGAATAAAGCGAGGATTCGCATAAGGGTGGAGGATCATTTAGTAGCAGTAGGAATTGGTCTTGGAATTCTCTTTTGGATACTTGAAGCATTAATACATACTTTTATCTATAACCGCAAATAACGGTTGGCATCACTTTTGCTATGCTCCAAAAATAGAGTAAAATTTTTTATTGCCACAAAATTCATTTGGCGTTGTC
>Ga0307378_10007234_pt1 | contig 14980 bp, 11 predicted proteins | sample UN1MG_FD_202238 | JGI IMG/M metagenome (GOLD analysis project Ga0307378, IMG submission 202238) | Soil microbial communities from Risofladan, Vaasa, Finland - UN-1 | ecosystem: Environmental > Terrestrial > Soil > Coastal area > Acid sulfate soil | place: Finland: Risofladan, Vaasa | collected...
CAGCCCACGGTGGTCCGCTCCTTTTTCCGCGCGCCCAGCGTGCGCTACGCGGCGGCATGAAAATGAGGGAAAATTGTCCAAATTACCTTGCTCCCCTTAATAATATCACTCACCCTTTCTCCATTTGGCTCATTAACAATGCTCCCGATCTGGACGAGCATTACACGGCTTTATTAAATTTTATTTGTTCTGAAATATCTACGAATTTTGGTCATGATAACCTTCTGGAAACAATTGATAATATCAATTCTATTCTCGAACGCCTCAAGCTCAATGACCGGGGCATTGTTGTTCCCGATGAAATCCTCCTTAAGGAAAGTGATTTCGCGGAAGACTGATAGAGTAGGGAGCAGGCCATAGGCCAGCCTCCCTCATCAAACCGTACGTGCGGTTTTCCCTCATCCGTCTTTCCGATGTTATTCGCCGTCAAGAGAGGTTTGAGGTTCAGAATCCAATTCTCCAATCTCAAACCTCACCTCCCCCTTTCTGAAGAATGAAAATTCAACCACCAAGACACCAAGGGAAGGAAGGGAAGAAGAAGATTTTTCCAACCACAAGACATGAAGAGCACTAAGGACAAAACCAAGAATTCTTCTTTGTGTGCTTCGTGCCTTCGCGGTTGAAACATCCCGCGCTCGCGCTAAGGCTTCGGTGGATCGGGGTGGATCGGTGGATCGGGGTCAGGTCTGGACATTAGACATTTGGTAACGTATTGAAGAGATGTTTAATCAACCCTTACAGGGTTGGCCGGTGATGATGGGATGATTTTCCAGGGTAGTCCGGGGACGGCCAACCCTGGGCTTGGTTAAGGATGCCCCTTTGGGGCAAGAGACTGGGTGGAGTCAGGAGCAGGCCATAGGCCTGGCCCCTTCATCAAACCGCAGGTGCGTTTTTCCCTCATCCGTCTTTCCGATGTTATTCACCGTCAAGAGAGGTTTGAGGTTTGTGGTTTGAGGTTCAGAATCCAATTCTCCAATCTCAAACCTCACCCCTCACACCTCATGGAAGACGGTGGTCAGGTCTCGACATTAGGCTCAGGTCCCGGGCGGGGAGATTAATTGTACGGTGGGGAAATCGGTTCGGTAGCGGGTGGGATCGCGGGTGAGGAGCGGGAGCTTGTCAACGGCGGCGTGGGCGCCGATGAAGAAGTCGGGGAGTGGGGAGCGGCGCTTTCCGCCGCTCCGGCGGTAGCGTACAAAGCACTTGCCGGCCAGGAAGGCCGCTTCCCAGGGGATGGGGCAGCGCTGGATCAGGTCGGCGGGGAGGGCCGGTTCCAGGTCCTCGATGCGCTCGAAGCCGATGGACACCTCGGCGTAGATCACCGGGTTGATCACAAGCATGTGTTCGTCGGCCAGGCGGGCGATGGTGGCGGAGGACCAGGCGAACCATTTGCGGTCGTGGGTGATGACATCGAGGAGCACGTTGGAGTCAACCAGGGCGCGGCGCATCATTCGCCCCGGGTGAGCTTCATGATCTGGTCGGTGCTCATGCGGGCTTGGCCTTTGCCGGCCAGGGCGGTGACCAGCCGCCGGCCGCGGTGATTGGCCGAGCGCTCTTTGCGGATCAGCACCTGGTTGCCGCGGAGCACGAACTCCACCTCGGTGCCGGGCAGCAGTCCGGCCCCCTCGCGGACCTCCTGGGGAATGGTCACCTGTCCCTTGCTCGTGATCTTCATGTCCAGCCTCCCTCTGGTAATAGTATTACCATCATTACTCTTACTATGTTATCCGTTGGAGGCGTTCCTGTCAAATAAAAGTCGCCCGGGCTGTCGGATGCCGCTTTGGAGTGCGTGTGGCAAGCCGCGCGCACTCCAAAGCGCGTTGCGCCGTAATTCATCTGTTCCGCAGGTTGCACCTACGGCTACTCATGTTCCCACCCCTCGCGGGGTTGCGCGAACAATGCTATACTGCGGGCGGATCGGATTTGGAATAGAGGGGGTGAAGGCGATGGGGGAGAGAGTGGCGGTGATCGGCGGGGGCGTGGCGGGGCTGACCGCGGCTTATTTGCTGCGCGACAAATATGAGGTCACGCTGTTCGAGAAGGATGGCAGGCTGGGGGGTAATGCTCATACCATCAGCACGAGCGACGGGCTGTCGTTCGACATCGCGGCGGCGGTGTTCGGGAAGAACAGCTATGCGAATTTCCACCGGCTGCTGAAGGAGCTTAACGTCGAGACGTGCAGCTTCAACGGCGGGGGCGTGACCTGGCGCAACCTTGACAGCAAGGAGACCGATGGCATCGCCTGGACCTGGCGCGGGCTTAAGGCGCAGCGGTTTGCCATGTTCTCGCCGGGGACGTTTTACGCGATCCTCCGTAGCTTCGTGAACATGCACCGGGGCAAGCGGTATTTTGAGGAGGGCAAGCTCGAGGGGCTCAGCATGAGGGAGGCGCTGAAGCTCCTGCCGCCGTTCGACCGCGACGCGCTGCGGCTGCATTTGTTCGTTCTGTGCCTGGTGTCCTCGATGTATTACGAGGACGTGATGGAGGGGCCGGCGTCGTACTTTTTCGGCAAGATGATCGCGCACCGGGACTTTTTCCTGAACCCGGTGTTCGGACTGTTCCAGGCGGCCGGCAACACGAAGAGCTACGTGGATGCGCTGGCGTCAAAGTCCGGGGCCAAGGTCATGATGAATTCCCGGATCAAGAGCGTGGCGCGGCCGGAGACGGGGCCGGTGCTGAAGATGGATGACGGGAGCGGGGAGCGGTTCGGCAAGGTCATTTTCGCCTGCAACGCGGACCAGGCGCTCCGATTGCTGGAGCAGCCGACAACGGACGAGAGGCGGCTCCTGGGCGCGTGGAAGTACCAGGACGGACCCATCGTGGTCCACAAGGACCGGTCGTCGTTCCCGGAGCAGGAGCGCTACTGCCTGTTCACGTTCCTCTACACCGAGCGCGACGGCAAGACCCACACCTCGGTCAACGGCCACATCCGCAACCTCAAAAGCGTGCCCGACGACTGCCCCTACATCAGCTCGCAACACCCCAACTTCCCCATCGCGGACAACCTCATCGAGTACAGAAAAGTCTTCCGCACCCCCATCTACGACCGCGCCTCCGCCGCCGCCATCAAGGAGCTGCCGTCATTGAACGGAAAGCTCAACACCTTTTACTGCGGCTCCCACTTCGGCTTCGGCCTGCACGAGGACTGCGTCAACTCGGCGGCGGCGGTGGCGAAGATGCTGGGGGCGGAGTGGAAATAGAAATGGAGAGGCGTTTTCATAACCCCGACAAGAAAATTTAACAAGGATATTCAGGATGTTCAGGATTAAGAAAACCGGAAATCATCCTGGAACTCCTGAATATCCTTGTTAATAGAGCCTCTTGCAAAATGTAGCGCCGCCATCTTGGCGGCAAAAACAGGCACCAGTAATATTAGGGGGTTACGTTGCCGGCAAGATGCCGGCGCTACCCCCCGGAATCTTTTTGCAAGAGGCTCAATAATCTTTTCATCCGAGATGGTTGTTCTGGTTATGAAACCAGTTCGAGCAAAGGAGGAGAGACGGATGCGGTACATGAACGTGGTGCTGGCGGCGGTGCTGGCGAGCGTGATTTCGTGGTGGCCGCAGACGCTGGTGGTGCCGGAATTTTTCACGAAGCCGAAGCTCGGGCCGCACGGCGCGGAGGTGAAGGTCGAGGTCCGGCTCGATCCGTTTGAACTGAAGATCACGGGCGACGGAAGAGCGGAGCCGCTGGACTTGAACCGCATCCGCTTCACGAGCCGGTCCGGGAACATCGCGATCAAGCTCGTGCCCGGCGAGGCCATTTACGGTCTCACCGAGCGGATCGTGTCGCGGCGCGGTCCGTCGGAGAGCCACGTGGAGGCCGTGGGCGGATTGGACCGCCGCGGCGAGCTCGTGACCATGTGGATCCTGCCGAGCGAGGCCGTGTACTCTCCGTTTTATATTTCGTCCGGCGGCTACGGCATGGTTGTGGAGGGCATGTGGCCGGGCATGTACGATCTCGGGAAGACGGAGCAGGACGTGCTGCGCGTGGGCTGGGAGACGGGGCCGGAGGGCTTCTCGTGCGTTTTCCTGAAGGGGCCGTCGTACCCGGAGGTGTTGGACCGGTACACGGAGCTGACCGGGCGTCCGATCCTTCCGCCGAAGTGGGCGTTCATGCCGTGGAAGTGGCGGGACGAGCACGCGGCGGGCGTGTTCGACACGCTGGACGGTGTGACGGTTAACGCGGAGGTTGCCGAGGACATCAAGATGTACGAGAAGCTGGGTTTCCCCAAGGGGGTTTACCTGATTGACCGGCCGTGGACGGAGGGCGAGTACGGGTGGGGCAATCTGAATTGGGACCCGGACCGTTTCCCCAACGGCGACGCCATGATCCAGAAGATGCACGAGCGGGGCTGGCGGGTGATCACCTGGGGCTCGCCGTGGGCGCTGGGCAAGAAGGAGTGGGAGTTCGGGTACCAGGCGCGGGAGCAGGGCTACATCATGGGCGACCGGTGCATTGATTACACGAACCCGGCGGCCAGGGAGTGGCATTTCAAGTTGCTGGAGGGCTTTATGAGGAGCGCGGACACCGACGGCTGGAAGCTGGACCGCTCGGACGAGTACAACCCCTCGGGCAAGGACGACATCTGGCACGACGGCCGGTCCGGGTTCGAGCTCCACAACGACTACCCGCGGCTGTACGTGAAGCTCTATCACGACGTGGCGCGGGCGGTGCGCGGCGACGACTTCATCATCAAGTCGCGTCCGGCCTATACCGGGACCACGCAGTGGAGCATCGTGTACGGCGGCGACATCCCCGGCGCGATCTATCAGGGCGCGATCGCGACGGACAAGGGGCTCCGGAGCGCCATCATCGCGCTGCAGCGCACGGCCTGCATGGGGTATCCGGTATGGGGCTCGGACACCGGCGGGTACGCGCGCTTCAAGAAGCGGGAGCTGTTCGCGCGCTGGCTCGCCTTCTCCGCCTTCTGCCCGCTCATGGAAATCGGAGGCGTCGAGTCGCACGAGCCGTGGAAGATGCCGACCCAGCCCGCGTACGACGAGGAGATGATCAATATCTATTACCGCTACACCTGGCTCCACGCCCGGCTCGTGGATTACACCTATGCCCTGGAACAGCGCGCGCACGAGACCGGGAACCCCATCGTGCACCCGCTGGTGTTCGACTGGCCGGACGATCCTCAGGTCAAGAACCTGTGGAACGAGTACATGTACGGCCCGGCTCTTTTAGTGGCGCCGGTGTGGGAGGACGGGAAAAAGGAGCGGGAGGTGTATCTGCCCCGGGGCGAGTGGATGAGCCTGTGGGACCGCTCGAAAAAATACACGGGACCCACGACCATCAGCGAGCCAGCGCCGCTCGACATCATTCCGGTCTATATCAAGGCCGACGCGTCGGACCTGTTGCCCGCTGATCTGATTTCGGGATTGTAAAGGAGACGATATGAACAGGACACTGACTGGCGCAATGGTAATGGCCCTCCTGGTTTTAGCGGCGCTCGATCTGGGCGCCGAGACCGCGGCGGTCAAGGGCGCGGGAGTGGCGTTCGAGGAGGTGAAGCTGGCGAAGAAGACGGGGTCGTGCAAAAAGGACGCGGTGGGCGACTGCGCGACCATTTCCGTGAAGTACCCGCGGATCACCCAGGCTCCGTCGGACGAGGCGCGGGAGGCGATGAACGCGGCGATTCTGAAAGTGGTGTTGCAGCCGGCGCAGGGTGAAGGGCCGGCTCCGAAGCGCGTGGAGCAGATTATGGACCGGTTCCTGGCCGAGTACATCAACTCGCGCGACCCGGAGTTTGACACGGCCTGGGAGGAGGAGTTGGAGGTCGGCGTTCAGTACAACGGCCCGCGCGTGGTCTGCCTGGGCTTCTCGCATTATGCTTACACCGGCGGCGCACACCCCAGTTCCAATCTCAACTACTTGAACCTGGAGACCGCGACCGGCAAGACGCTCGCGCTCTCCGACATCATGAAACCGGGCTATGAAAAGCAGCTCACGGCCATCGCGGAAAAGCAGTTCCGCAAGGACAAGGGCCTCGCCCCCGGCGCGAGCCTGGCCGACGCCGGCTACAATTTCGACGGCGACAAGTTCAAGCTCAACGATAATTTCGCGGTGCTGAAGGACGGGCTGCACTTCTACTACAACTTTTACGAAATCGCCTCCTACGCGGAAGGCCCGATCGAGATCGTCATCAAGTGGAGCGAGATCAAGGGCCTGCTCAAGAAGGGCGGGCCGGTGAAGCTGCCGCTGAAGTGAGGAGATACTTGGGGCTGAGGGCTTGAGGCTTGAGGCCTGGGGCTTAAGAAAGGATGGGCAGGCGCCGAGATCCGGACTCAAGCCTCAGGCCCCAAGCCTCAAGCCTTTTGGAATAGGTCGCCCGCTGGAAGCGGCCTCCCACCTTTAGGGACTCACTGGTTCATGGATGACAGGAACTCGTCGTTGGACTTGGTGGCCCCGATCTTGTCGAGGAGGAACTCCATGGCGTCAATGGTGTTGAGGGGCGCCAGGACCTTTCGGAGCAGCCACACGCGCTGGCGGGTGGACTCGGAGACCAGGAGATCCTCGCGGCGGGTGGCGGAGCGGTTGATGTCAATGGCCGGGAAGATGCGCTTTTCCATGAGGCGGCGGTCGAGCTGGATCTCGCAGTTGCCGGTGCCCTTGAACTCCTCGAAGATGACCTCGTCCATTCTCGAGCCGGTGTCCACGAGCGCGGTGGCGATGATGGTCAAGCTCCCTCCGTCCTCGATGTTGCGGGCGGCGCCGAAGAATCGCTTGGGCCGCTGCAGCGCGGCCGCGTCCACTCCGCCGGTCAAGATCTTGCCGGAAGGCGGAAGCACGTTGTTGTAGGCGCGGGCGAGCCGGGTGATCGAGTCGAGCAGGATGACCACGTTCCTCTTGTGCTCGACCAGGCGCTTGGCCTTCTCCACGACCATTTCCGAGACCTGGACGTGGCGCGTGGGCGGCTCGTCGAAGGTTGACGACACAACCTCGCCCTTGACCGAGCGCTGCATGTCCGTGACTTCCTCCGGCCGCTCGTCAATCAGCAGCACGATCAGGTACAGGTCCGGGTGGTTCTCCATGAGCGCGTTGGCGATCTTCTGGAGCATCACGGTCTTGCCGGAGTAGGGCGGCGCCACGATCAGCGCGCGCTGGCCCATGCCGATGGGAGCGATCAGGTCGAGGATCCGGGTCGTGTATTCATCGTGCTTGTGCTCCATGTTCAGCCACTCGTCCGGATACAGCGGCGTCAGGTTGTCAAAGAGGATCTTGTCCTTGGTGACCTCCGGGTCCTCGTAGTTCACGGCCTCCACCTTGAGCAGCGCGAAGTAGCGCTCGGAGTCCTTGGGCGGACGGATCTGGCCGGAGACCGTGTCGCCGGTGCGCAAGGAAAAGCGGCGGATCTGGCTCGGCGACACGTAGATGTCGTCGGGTCCGGGCAGGTAGTTGTAGGTGGGCGAGCGCAGGAACCCGAAGCCGTCGGGCAGGATTTCGAGCACGCCCTCGCCGTAGATCAGGCCGTTCCTTTCGGCTCGGCGCTGGAGGATGGCGAAGATGAGGTCGGCCTTCCTCATGCCGGCGGCGCCCTCCACGTTGATGTCCTTGGCGAAGCGCAGGAGCTCGGAAATTTTCTTGAGCTTGAGCTCCTTCAGGTTCAGATCCGAGACGTCCCTGGGCTTTTCCGGGGCCTTTTCCGGGGCGGGGGCGGGAGCGGAGGATTCGGCCGGGGTCTCTTCAGCCTTGGCCTCCTCCGGCTTCTGCTCTTCGGTTTCCGCTTTCGCGCTCTTGCTGTTGGTTTTCTTTTCTTCCGAGTTCACTTTGCTTCCACGTGGCATAACTGTCTCCTTGCATGATTAAAGATAATGATAAAACACCCCCCGAGCCGGCCAGGGCCCGGGGAACACTTAAATAATGTGCGAGAGCGATAATGACAAGAGCTTCACGGTATTGTTGGGATTTTTCCCTCTGGAAATTTTCAGAGATACCTGGACGAGTTGAAAGTCTCTGAATTGTCCGAACCCACGTCTTCAACCGCCAGTCCTTCCAAGATCTAACCTGGAACGCAAACAAGAATAGTATGGGAATCAATCTGAAAATGGCCTGGAGGATTGTCCATTAATCTAGGCAACTTCTTTTCATTTGTCAAGTCCTTTTTTCGGCGCTGTTTCCGGCGGCGTTCCCTGGAAGTAAAAAGGGCGGTTTCCGGCGGCTTTGCGGCGTCTCACCATCGCTCCGGCGCTTTAAACCAGCGCAGACGGCAGCGCCGGTAAGAATCGCGCATGGCGGCGGCCGCGGCGGGGGACAGACCAAGGAGTCCGGCCACGGTCTCCAGGATGCGTCTCGATTCCTCGGGCCCGGGCGAGCGGTCGAGGATGAGCTGGTCGAGGCGGCTGACGTAGAAGCGCATCAGGAGGTCCTCGCGGCCCGGGTCGTAAAGCATGGTGTCGGGCCGGTACTGGCGCCAGGTGATCCCCATGCGGTGGAGGATGCGGAGCACGCGGCCCAGGTCGGACGCGAATTCGACGGCCTCTCCTCTCTCGCCGGCCTGCTCTGCTCCCTTTTTCCAGGTGATCAGGGGCGGGTCCTCGCACAGGAGCAGGCCCCAGGGGCCGGAGGAAGGGCGGATGGCCGCGCGAGCGGGCACAAAGGGAACGCGCCGGCTGTAAAGATAGGGCGAGTGGCCGAGCGCGGTCCGCGCGTCGCACCAGACGCCCTTGAGCCGGAAGCTCAGGCCGGGGGTCTGGGGCTCCCACGAGCAGACCAGGCCGTCGGTGCGGGACCGTTCCATGCACGCCACCGCGGCTTCGAGGAATTCCCGGTGCAGCGTAAGGTACGAGCTGACCAGGCAGCCCCGGATGCGGTACTGCCGGTAGCTGGAGTTTTTCGTCTCGGCCCAGATCCTGTCTTCCCGCGCGCGCTTGCGGAAATTGATCTCGGAGAGAAGCGCGATCCCGGCGGCGGTCTTATGGAGCTCGTCCGCGGCGAGTCCGGCGTTTCTGAAGTAGCGGCGGAGGAAGCGGAGCCGGTCGGCGGCGGAGCCGATGAATCCGAAGGTCTGGTCAATCTTGGCGAGGTTGGCGATGCGCTCGGATCGGCTTAATGCGCGGCGCTTGATGAGCGCGCGCTCCAGGTCCACCAGGCGCATGTCGCCACGCGGGCCCACCATGATGCTGTCGGGCTTGAAGTCGCGCTGGAGCACGCCCTGGTCGTGCATGAGCCGGATCAGGTCGGCGAAGGCTTCGATGAAGGCCCGCCGCGCGGCGTGGCCTTCCGTCCCGGCGTCGAAATTTTCCGTGAACCATTGGTCGAAGTCGCGGTAGCCCTCAAGGTTTTCCTGGACCAGGTAATCTTCCAGGAGCAGGCCCGCGACCCGCCGCTCGCCCATGGCCAGGTGCCGGGCGACCGGCAGGCCCAGGGCTTCCAGCCGTACGCCCATCTCCCATTCCTGGCGGGTGCGGGAGTTGCGGACCAGGTGCTTGAGCTGCTTCGTGAACCGAGGCTTTGAATAATGCTTGACGAACGCGGCGCGGCCGCCGCCCTTTTGCAGGGGCATGGTCCAGATGGTGCGCCGGCCGCCGGTCTCCTTGACCGCGCGCGCGCCCGGCCGGGACCTGGCCGAGGCAATTCTCTTCTCGATCCCCGCGGCCTTGTCCTTGAACTCGGAGCGCACGCGCCAGGTCCAGCGCCCGCTCCGGACCACCGCCACGTCATCGCTTCCGCGCGCCATGATCAGCGCTCCCCCGCGAGCGGCACGGCGCGGTCCGCGTGGGTCACGCGGCGGGCCGGAGCGCCGTTCTCATACACGATCTCGTAGCGCGGGTTTTGCAGGTATGGCTTCATGAGAGTCGGATACTCGCCCCAAGCGCCGCCGATCTTTTCATAGCGCTTGATGCGTCCGGTCTCGAAGAAGAGGGCCATGCATTTTTTGACCCGTTCTTTGGGGTCATCGGTGCCCCAGTATTCGGCGAGCCACTGGCTGCAGGTTTTCGGGCTGCCCGGGTTTTCCTGGCGGAACTTCCACCACAGGCTTAAGGTGGCGCGGCCGGCGATTTTTTCATCGGGCTTGAGGCCCTGCAGATGGTGGAAATAGACTCGGCGGTCATCGGGATTGGCCATGGGCCCTATGTGCATGACGCGGCGGTGGGCCTTGAGCACCAGGTTCTCGTAGTGCGGCGCCATCTGGTGCGTCCAGCGGCGGTTGCGGAAGAGGTAGCGCTCGAAGCAGAACTCGATGTCGTCGGGCGGCCCGTAAAAATAGTGGAGATGGTCGCCGAAGAGGTTGGGGCCGCCGATGCGGAACACGTCCGCGCGGTGGCGGTACTCGCCCCACAAGTCCTTGAGCTCCATGATCGAGAAGAGCTGGTCCGTGCGCGCGATGAAGTCGCCGTCCCATTTGAACACCCAGCTCTTGGTCGCCCGGCCGAACGAGAAGTTGTACAGGTCGCTGGTCTTCACCTTGACGCCGTCAATCTCCGGGAAGGTGAAAATTTTCAGCTTCTCGATGCCGTAGCCTTCTTTAAGCTCCCGGACCATCCGCAGCGAGCCGTCGCTCGATCCGTTGTCCACGAAAATGATCTCGTCCGCGAAGTCCAGGATGGAGAGGATCGAGAGCCGCACCCAGTCGGCCTCGTCCTTCACCCGCATCACGCAGCTTATGCCCTCTTCCCTGGGGGGCCTTTTCCAGAAGGTGAACATCAGTACAGACAAGATACATTATTCCAGGGCAAGATTAAAAGCGTACAAAAATCAAAGGCGTTATTTCGTCGTTCAAACGTCTTGGTTCAGAGAATTGGGAGACAGGATTAACGGGATTTACAGGATATTCGGAGTCCGCCTTTTCTTTTTCTCATCCTGTAAATCCTGTTAATCCTGTCTCTGAAAAATATTCATGAATCCAGGCGCCCCTTCACGGCGGAAGGAACATGCCAGCGGCTTCAGCCGCGATCCTTTAGCAGCGTCCTGATCCATCCTCCCCATAGCTTGGGCTCCCAGGGCGCGAGCGTGAGCGCCATTTTGTAAAAGCGCCCGGCGAGCTCCCTTTCCCCGAGCTGCATCATCCACCGGCCCTGGTCCGCGAACCAGGCGTAAGGATTCTTCATGTCCCACAAGCCGCGCAGGTTGAGAAGGGTGAGCGCCTCCGGCCGCCGGCGCAGGAAGCTGTCCAGGAGCGCCAGCGCTTTGCGATAGGCTTGGGCAAGCTCGGGTTGTTTCGGGGCGGAGAGAAGGAAAAGCCCGCGATGCATGTAGAGCACGACGTTGTCCCAATAGTATTTCTGGCGGAGGCGGCGGTAGGTGAGGTTCACGTCGCCCGGGCGCTCGCGGACCTCGGCGGTGATCTCGGGCAGGTGGTGGAACGGGAAATGCTCGGCGAGCCGGAGCCACATTTCCCAGTCCTCGGCCAACTCCAGCGACTCCATGAACCGGCCGACTTTCTCAAAACACGGCCACCGCGCCATCAGAAAAATGGTCAACGGATTGGTCTGGAAGAGCACGCCCGGCTTGTAAGCGTCGGCCCGGACGTCCCTCTTGGCCGCGGGCGCGTGCGTTCCATCCGGCCGGCGAGCATGGATCGCAACCCGGTAATCCGCGTACACCACCGGCGCCGCCCCCGGCTGGCTCAGATATGAAACCAGCGTGGCCAGATGGTGCGGGTACACAATATCATCATCATCCACCCCGGTCACGAACTCGCCATGCGCCATGCCAAAGGCCGCGTTATAGGCGCGCACGTGGCCCCCGTGCGGGAGCATGACGTAGCGGGCGCGGGCCAGGCCGCTCTCCCGGACGATCCGCTCACTCGCCGGATCGCCCCCGTCGTTGACCACGATGGTCTCGAAATCCGTGAAGGTCTGAGCCTTCAAGCTCGCCAGCGCCTCTCTCAGAAAATCGGGCCGCTTGTAGGTGCAGACGATCACGCTCACCTTGGGTCTCGAGCCAGTACCCTGATCCCCGTCCAGGTCTCGACGCTCCCACTTCGGGTCAAAGGCGGAGCTGAGCTCGTGGGCCTTTTCCAGATAGAGCCGGTTGAGCCGGACGGCAAACGGAACAGTATCGAAAGCGGGGAGTCTCTGGAAAGTTTCCACGCCGGCCTTCATGTCGCCGGCTTGATGCCGGGCCAGAGCCAGGTCGTTGATGAGCCAGGGATCGGCGCCGCTTGCGCCCAGAGGCTCAAGCAGGTCCGCGGCCTCGCCCCATCGGCCCTCCCTCATGGCCGTCAGCGCCCTATGATGCTCCGCCGCGCCGTCCGTCATCGGCCTTTCCCCTCCTCCGTCGCTTCCCGAGGTCCGGCGATCACCCGGTCTCTGGCACCGGCCCGGATCACCAGCCGGAAAAATCAAATCCCTGGATCGCCAACTCCAATTCCCTCCGAACCTCTCCTCCAGTCCGGAGAAATCAACGCCCCGGTCCCGAAGCGGCCGAAGCGTAGAAATAATGTACAGCAAGCCCGTAATCCCGTCAAGGCGGCCGATCATGAGCTTCCCGGACCGCGGTCATTGCGCTTTCTTCTCCCGGACGACTTCCTCATAAACCCGGATCAGGCGGTCGGTAAGCATGTCCTGGTTGAAATTGGCCGCGGCCCATTCCCGGGCCCGCCTTCCCATTGCCAGCCTCTCCTCCCGATGCTCCATTAAATACCTCACCCGCTCGACCAGGGCCTCGGGGCTGTGGGGCGGCACGAGAAATCCGGTCTCTTTGTCCTTGACCGCTTCTGGCAGACCGCCCACGTTGGTGGCCACCACGGGCAGCCCCGTGGCCTGGGCCTCGGCCGCGGCCAGTCCGAACGACTCGCTGACGCTGGGCATGAGGAAGAGGTCGGCGCGGGCCAGCTCCTCCCTGCACCCCTCGCGGTCTTTGGCGCCCGCCAGGACGACGTGGCCGTCGAGCCGCAGGTCCTTGATCGTCTGCTCGACCTCGCCGCGCATCTTGCCCCCGCCCACGATCCGGTAGGAGATGGTGACGCCTTTATCGAGAAGGGCACGCACCGCTTTTAGCGCATCGCCCAGGCCCTTGGTCCAGTCGAGGCGGCACACGGAGACAATGGCGCACGTGCCCTGCCCTCTCGCGCCGCGGTCAACGAAGCTGAAGAATTGCGCGTCCACCTCCGGGTAATGGATCGTGATCTTGTCGGCGGGAAAACCGAGCCGCACGGCCTGGTCGGCGAGGTATCGGGATGAGGCGAGGAAGCGCGCGGCCATCGTGAACAGGCCCTGATAACTCTCTTTGTGCTCCGCTCCCGCATAAGTGACGTCATGGCCCAGGAGCGATACGATGAGCGGCGCGCCGATCACCCGCGCGGCCCCGCCGTAACGCGCGGCCATGTAGCCGTAATGGGCGTGCACCACGTCAAAGGCGTCGCGGGTGAAGGGAAGCGACTTGATGAGGCGGAGCGCCCGGCCGGCTCCGTCCCCTGCCCCTTGCGCGGTCCCTTTCCAGGCGCGGGCGATCCGGGCCGGACTTGCCCCCGCGGCCTTGACCGCCCGGCTTACGTCGCGGCCCCGGACGCGGTCCCAGGCCGGGAGCTTGATGACGCGGGAAACATCCACGCGCGCGAGCAGGTCCGGGTGCGGGGCGCTGTCTTGCACCGCCTGCGAGAACACCGTTACCTGGTGGCCGCGGGCCGCCAGCTCCACGACCTTGCCCAGGATGAAGGTCTCGGACCGCTCGGGGAAAGACTCGGTGATGAACGCGATTCTCATGCCTCGTCTATTTTGCCACATTCCCGGCCTCAAGACTATCGCGTTAGATTATTGCATAATGGCCGGACTTGGCGTGGGAGCGCCCTTCCGGGAGCGATTTTAACGGTGCCTCGATCAGGCATCGCGCCCGGAAGGGCGCTCCCATGCCAAGTTCCATGTTAAGACCTGACTTTTGCGAAAAAGGTTGCGGATAACTTGACAAACGCCGCGAAAAGTACTACGTTACTATTGTTGATCGTCAGGATGGAACATTTTCGGCCTTTTGCTTTTTGGCTCAACCCGCCGAATTTTCCCGCCTTGATCCGATCTGTTGGTCCATATTGACAATTTCGGCAATCGGTTTTCGGTCCACATTGAAACAGGCATCTGAAAAGAAAGCGAGTTAGTCAGGCAAAGGCGCCGGAGCTTATCCGGCAATGGCATGGTTGATTGTTTGCAAAGGAGAAAAAGATGAGTGTCAATTTGTACGTTGGTAATCTGAGCTATTCCTCGACGGAGTCCTCGGTGCGGACGCAGTTCGAGCAGTTCGGTGAGGTCACCTCGGTGAACCTGATCGCCGACAAGGAAACCGGACGCCTTCGCGGTTTCGGCTTTGTCGAGATGGGGACCGACGAAGCGGCCAAGGCTGCCATCGCGGCCCTGGATGGCAAGGAGATGGACGGCCGCGCCATTAAGGTCAACCTGGCCAAGCCCAAGACCGATCGCCCCCGTACCGGCGGCGGCGGTGGTGGCGGTGGCGGCGGGCGCCGTGGCAGCGGCGGCGGCGGCGGGCGCTGGTAAGCCGGCTGCTGAAAAAGTTTATCTGTAATTTCCGATAAACAAATTAAAGAGGGGCGTGGAATTCCGCGCCCCTCTTTTTGCGCCCAAAAACGAAGATATATAACAAGGATTCACAGGATGTTCAGGATAACTTCTTTAAATTCCATCCTTTTAATCCTTAATATCCTTGTTTCTTCTGACCCCGCTTTTCATGGGGTGAGGATGAGGGTTGACTCCGCCGCTTCCATGATTTTTTCCGGCCGCATCTCGGCTCTCATGTATCGGCTGTTGTAGAAGAGGGTGTGCTGGTCGCGGTAGTGGGGCGAGAGCCACTGTCCGGACTCGGAGCCGTCAATGACCAGGAGGGCGTGGTCGGGATCGCCCATGTCAATGATGTGGCGCATGACCGGCCCGCCCAGGCACATGTACTGCCGTTGGCCGAAGCCCATGGGCGAGGCGTTCCTGATGGTGTTGCCGCCGCCGGGGTGCGGGAACGGGCCGATGCTCATGTCGGCGAGCGGGCCGAAGCCCATGGGATGATACCACTTGAGGGTGTGGATCCTGCC
>Ga0307378_10007235_pt1 | contig 14979 bp, 15 predicted proteins | sample UN1MG_FD_202238 | JGI IMG/M metagenome (GOLD analysis project Ga0307378, IMG submission 202238) | Soil microbial communities from Risofladan, Vaasa, Finland - UN-1 | ecosystem: Environmental > Terrestrial > Soil > Coastal area > Acid sulfate soil | place: Finland: Risofladan, Vaasa | collected...
TTCTCTTCATGGGCGCTCTCCTTTGATTGACATAGGGTGGGATTACCCCCATGGTATCACAGAGAGCGCCTTCGTCTACTCCCCACCCGTTGTGGGTGAGCTAAGCACATAATTCAGGGACTATGTGAAAGAATGATCCGTGCTTCGATTCCAGTGCTACGGACAGCCTGAGCAGTTGCCGCTTCCACACTGGCGACGACTTTGCGGGCTGAAAGCCCTCTTTCGGTGTGTAGTAGGGGGGCAAACCGAATCTCAGCATACAGCACGTTGTCTCTGCAGAGTTGCTCAAACAAGTCCAACGTCACGAGGCGAAGCTGCTCTTCTGTCTGCATGAGTGGGTAACTTCTGGGAGCACGCGCGAGGAAATCGGCCAAATCCACACACTTGGCTGGCGCAATAAAGTCCGTACGGTATTCCTCAAGCGTGATCGACGGATCGATTTGTGAGACGACCTCATAACTGAGCGAGCAATCTAGATGAAGGTGCAATTCAACTTTGGGGAGTCTAGCCCAATCCATCGTTTTGCCTCCTAGTATAATGAATCTGGTGGGAAGGGGCAGTTCGCGGTACACTTGGGGTGGGCCAGGCACCGACCACAAAGAGGCCATTGCCCCGTGGTCACCGCCGGAGCCAGGGTAGACTCGAGACGCCTCCTGTGGATCAGCCCCGTCCGAAAGACTGAGGCCTCGCGCTTCCCGGCTGGACACGGATAAAGGACGCTGTTTCAGAACCGTATCTGCCACTAGGCTGCGTCGCCGGGAGCGTCGAGGGAGACTGTCCTCTGGCTCCTGGCCCAACCCATATCATATCCTATTGGAGGTGTGAAATGTACCGCGAACTGGAACCCCTTCGCCAGGCCCTCAGTGCTGAACTGAAGGCCAACCTATCCCCGGCTGGGCCGGGGATCGACCCGGAGCACCTGCTCCAGTCCTATCTCGACCGCCTGACGATGTGCGTTGGCTGTGACGTGGCTGATCAAAACTTCACTCTCTTCACCGTAGACGCCGCTGGCGACGAACTGGGCCATCTCTCGGATGCTCCCAACGATCCCCTCGGCTTCGAGTGGGCCTGGGAGTGGCTGGATGATCTCCGTTGCCAACATCGCCTGCGCATCATCCTCCTGGCCATGGAGACCAGCGGGGTCTACTACTGGGCCTGGTGGGATTTCCTGGCCGGTCGTCCCAACCTGGCCCGCGTGCTGTACAACCCCCGCACCACCGAGCACATGACCGAGGTGCTCTCCAAGAAGGTGCGCAATGAGCTGGTGGACGCCTACGCCCTGGCCGAGCAGGTCCGTCTGGGTGGTACCCCAGAGGTGGTGCTGAGCGAAGACAGCGACTTGCTCACTGCTCGCCTCTGCTCCCGAGCTGCCCGCGACCTGGCTCAGCAGATCAACCGCAAGAAAAACCAGTTGCGCTCCTTGCTGCGGGCCTACAATCCGGCTGTCAGTCAGGTCTTCCCCGGCCCCAAGTTCCACCACCAGGCTGTCTATGCCTTGCTTGAGCACTACATCTTCCCCGACGAATGTGCGCAGGCCGGTGCGGAAGCCATCACTGCGATCCTGAAAGTCCATTGTCGCACCGCTTTCGGGCGGCAGCACGCCGAACAACTCGTCTCCCTCTGCCGCAAGACCCTCACTCGCCAGATCGGGCGAGAGGAGATCCGCCAACGGGTCTACCATCTGATTGACGACATCACCACCTGTCAGGAACGCAAGTCTTACTTCAACAAGGCAGGCTACCGCCTGATCAAACACCGGCCGGAGACCAAACTGCTCTACGGAGCCACTGGAGCCGGCATCAGCAACACGCTGGCACTGGTCAGCGAGATCGGTGACGTGCGACGCTTCAGCGACGGCGAGCACATGGCCAGCTTCTTGGGCCTCACTACCAGCAAGCACATCTCCGGCACGACCGTCTTCGTGTCCAAGCACATCACCAAGCAGGGCACACCGAACGGACGTTACGCCGCGGTCAATGTGGCCCAACACCTCAGCCAGCGCGTTCCCAAGTACCAGCAGATGTACCAGCGCATCAAGAACCGCAAGCCGCCGCGCAAGGGCCACTTCATCGCCCTCGTCGCCATCGCTCGTGACTTCATCACCAATGTGCTCTACGATATGTGGCGCTACAAGCGCCCCTTCTTCCTGGAGGTCGAAGACTATCGCGCTTATCGCCGGAATAACCCACGCTTCGATGAGTAACCTGCGCCTGCGATAGACTGCCGAGCCGCTGGCCGTCGTCTAGTGTTGTAGGGTCGGATAGGTCTGTTGTTCAGGTGCTAACTGAATATTGCTTATCAGGGTCTTCGAAAATGCTTGGTCGAAGCCCCCATAGTGCAATGCTGCTGTTTTCCAAAAATCACCTGTTCCTAGTATCAGAATTAGGCCTTGACAAAATATAGGACGTCTTTCAGATAGGAATGGTTGATCTAGATTCTGGGGACACCATTGAACAGCCTCTGCGAAAACTGCTCGCGCGACGTTTCCTTGACGACCTCTGCGTTAGGCTCGCGCCTGTGGTTTGCAAAAGCCGTCTCTTCCGCGCCTACCTCTGAAACGCGATCTTGCCCCGCAAACTCGCTCGGTCGCCTGCACCGTTGGTGCTTGGCCGGCACCCCCAAACCTTATGCAGAGAGCAAAGAGATTCTGAGACGATCGCCCTTTGACATGATCTTTATATTTCAGATAGCGTGACGGTGGGCGGGCGTTATGATACTTCGATGTTTGCCATCAGGGCGTCCATACTGCCTTGGCCAGCGCTTGTGGCTGCGACGAAGACGTTCTTGTTTGTCTGGCCTGTGGTCAGTATAGCAGATAACTATTCGTGAGTCAACGCGTGGTTTCTGGGGCATTGCGGTCCGAATGCAAACAGTTTCGATGTCCTCGGCACCTACCTTCTTCGCCTGGAGAACTGCCTCAGCCTGTGCTCGGCGTACAAAAAGCCTCCCTGGAGCCCAGGGTGCCCTTCCTGGCCACTCGCATCCTGACTAACGAGTAGAAGCGCAACGCCACGCCACCAGGGGTGGTCTCGGGATTGCCGTACATCACGCCGATCTTTATCCGGGCCTGGTCGATGAACACCAAGGCAGCCTTTGAGAGGCCCAACGATGGGATGATGGTCTTGAGGTTCTGGCTCATCATCCTGGCCTGGACACCCATAAACTGGTCGCCGGCGTCGGCATCCAGTTCTGCCACAGAGGTCAGAGCCGCTACGCTATCGACCACGATCAGGTCCACCGTACGGCTGATGTGGAATTCAGCGTGACGGCGACTTGACATCAACGGCAGTCGAGTGCATCCTAACCAGAACCCAAGGTATGGAGGTGCACCGATGACCGTCGATGTTGAGACCTTGTTCACAATCATATTTGTCCTGGTGGATGACTGGTATCAACAATACGGAGTTCACTTGCTCAAAGGGAAGCGAGGAGCCAAGCCCCACTTCAGTGACAGCGAAGTGATCACCTTGCTGCTGGCGATGGATTACTTCCCGTTTCCCGGCGAGACTCAGTTCCTGGGATTCATTCGAGCCAACTATCTGGCGCTCTTTCCCAAACTGCTTGATCAGAGTCAATTCAACCGTCGGAGTCGATCCCTGCGGTTGTTGGTGGAAGAGCTGCGCAAGCATTGGGCTATCATGCTGGGCGTGACTTTCCACACTCAGTTTCTGCTGGACACCAAGCCAGTGCCTGTGGTAGGCTACAAGCGCAGCAAACGGCATAGTGACTTTGCTGGCAGCGCGGCGTATGGGGTCTGCCCCAGCCGAAATATGAAGTACTTTGGCTATAAGTTGGTCCTGCTGACCACCCAGGATGGGATCCCCGTGGCCTTTGAACTGGTTCCGGCCAATACCGATGAACGTGATGCCGCCGAGGAAGTACTGTCTGTCATCTGGAACTGCGATGTCTACGGTGACAAAGGTTTCCTGAGCGAGGAATGGCAGCAGGAGCAGCAGGACCGCCAGGGCAATCGCATCTGGACACCCAAGAAGGTCAACCAGAAAGTGCAAAACCCGCCAGGCTTTGACCTCTGGTTGAATAGCATCCGAGAGCGTGTCGAGGGTGCTTTCAACGAGGTGCAGAATACGGGACGCAACCTGGAACGGTTGCTGCGCAAGACCGTCGTTGGTTTGATCACTCACGTGATTGCCAAGATGGCCAGTCACGCGCTCAGCTGGTTTTGCGGCGTTTCTTTGGGATTGATGTCCAGACTTTCGAGATGATCCCTGCCTAGTCGCATAATTTCACATTAGCCGTACCGTGTTGCTGGCCATCAGCTTGCGCACGATGTTGAGTGCATCGGTGCCACTGTCAGGCTGGCTGAAGTACACCGCGCTGGTGTCCACGCCGCACACCTGCATGTAGGCCAGGTCCACGGCGTGCTCCACGTCGACGTAGACCGCCGTGCCGCCCAGCTTCTGGGCCTCAGCCACGATGTGCTGGGCCAGCGTCGTCTTACCGCCGCCCTCGGGGCCGAAGATTTCGGTGATCCTGCTACGCGGGACGCCGCCCACGCCCAGGGCGCGATCAACGGCCAAGGAGCCGGTGGAGATGGACGGGACGTGTAGCGGCTCCTCGTCCAGGTGCATCAGGATGCGCTCGCCGAACTGCTTACGCAGTACTGAGCGCAACGTACTTGGGCGGCACCAGAAGGCCTTTCCTCACCGATAGGCCGTGTTCCTCCCACAGTTCCACGCACCAACGGCCGATGTCGTTGGCGCCACGTTGCCCAGGGCGATCCATTGGTGCAGCGCCCACAACTCGGCGTGGGACAAGTCGTTGAACGTGGTGATCTCTCGCTCGTATACCTCGCTTGCCAGTCGTAGCCGGACCAGCAATTCCCGTTTTAGCATTATCGTCACGTGGTATAGCTTTGTAGTGGCGACTTCAGTCGCTGGTTACGCAGCAAGAACGACTAAAGTCGTTACTACGAACTCCATAACGGGAATTGCTGCTCTCCGGTTGCCCTTTCCATTCTGGCAGGTTCATTGTACCTCCTGCATTGTATGTCGCCGCGTGTTCTTGTGTGAGAAACAACAACGGGCGGAGCTTGGTGTGCTCCGCCCGCTTGTTGTCTGATAGGCGCTATGGAATGAATGCGGCGGCCCCGCGTACCACAAAAGTCCCCTCGTCTGACAATGGAAGAGATCGAACGTCTGCTCGATGCTATCGCTGAGCAATCGTTCCCAGAACGGGACATGGCGATGATCTTGCCGAATGCAAGCGAAGGGAAAAGCCGCCAGCTCTCGGCCAAGGGCTGGCGGCTTTCTCGTTTGTTAGTGGTTAGCAGCGCAGAGCCGCCACTGTTTGCCTGCGATGGAATCAGTGATTTGGTGGCGGCCCCGCGCCTCGCCGTGCGGAGGGACCCCGCCCTTGGCCTGCTCCATGTGGGCCTCAACGTGGCCTTGGCTGGCCCTCTGCTCGACTTCTGACCAATGGCTTCTGCCAGGTCGTCCACAGGTTGACCAGAGTCAGCCTCACACTGAAAATGATTCTAGCACACACTCTCACTGGCGGCAAGTGGCTCGCTGTCTAGGTTTTCGGAGCAGAAACGCCAGCCGCATGCCCATATATGTGGGGGTTATGCGATAGTCAGCCCACACATACACGGGTGTATGCAATAGCTCACCCCCATACATACCAGTCTCCGCGTCGCCCGTTGGGTTGAAGTGCCATCAACCCCAACGCCAGAACCGTCAGATGGTGACCAACCACCATATATAAGGCTTGCGTGCAATGGAGCCGCCGTATGTGGGGCATCTGTGCTTGTAGTGAACAGGGGATAGCAGGTTATTCAGAATCCCTGGCGCAACGGAAACCGCTGCTGTAGTTCGTAAAGTCGGGACGGTGACTGTTGCGGTTGGTGCCGCGCATACTGTACGGTCCGAAGTGAAACGAGCCCCCGCGTAGCACCCGACGTTCCCCGGAGGAGGGTCCTGTCGGGTTCAGCCGCCACGCGGAGGAGTAGTCCCCATACCAATCCGCCACCCACTCCCACACATTGCCCGCCATATCCAGCGCCTGGCACCAACTGGCACCATCTAGGAGACTTCCCACTGGCACCGTGCGCCCCGAACACGCCCTGAATTGCGCCAGTTCGCAGGTTGGTGCATCACTACCCCACGGGTAGATGCGCCCTTCACTTCCTCGCCCCGCGTATTCCCACTCGGCCTCGGTAGGCAGCCATGCCCCCGCCCATTCGCAGTAGGCCGCCGCCCCGTACCAGGAAACCTCAATCACGGGATGGTCAGCGTAGCCGCTTTTGGGTCGGAACTCGTCGCCCACCCACTCGATCAGGCAATCCTCGTTTTGCAGGTCAAGCCACGTCACGCCGCCCTCCTCCTGGTTGCCCCGCGCGTTCAGGAAAGCCGCGATTTGTGCGTTGGTCACCTCGGCCTGGTCAACCCAAAAGCTATCCAGCGCCACGGTATGCACCGGCTGCTCATCGGAATCGCCGTCCGTGCTGCCCATCCCAAACTCCCCCGCTGGCACGTGGACCATCACCATCCCGTCGATCGGACGGGTCCAGGTGTCGCCAGGGGAAGGTGTTGGCCCCTCAGCAGGTATTGGCCCTAATTCACACCCATTTGTGACAGAGGCAAGAAAGGCCACGAAAAGGAACAGCGCGATGAACCTTTTCACCTTCTGCCTCCTAGCTCTAGGGATCCTCGTTGGCCGCGGGCACGACAGAACCCACAGTACGCGGTCCTCTTCTCCCTTCAGCCCACAGCCTGCTCCTGCACTAGTAGGCGCACGTCCAGTGGCACACCCTTCCTCTCGTCCCGTACCAGTGTCACGGCCTCATTGGGGCACTGCCCTACACACACACCGCAGCCCATGCAGGACTCCCAGTTCACGATCGCTGTGCCGTCCATCTCTATGGCCTCAAAGGCACAGGCATCCGCGCAGGTTGCACAGGCCGCGCAGAGCGTCTCATCCACTTGAGCGACGTAGCCTGACGACGCCATTGAAGGCGCACCGTACTTGACCATCGTCTCAACACCCCCACAACAGCACTTGCAGCAGTTGCAGATCGCATAGAAGCGGTCCAGGCAGGCATCCTTGAACCAGGCAGAGTGCAGATGTCCGCGCTCGTGCTCTGCCTCAAGCAGTTCAAGGGCCTCTGCCTGTGTGAGCCGACGGCTGCCCTTGGGATGGTGTTCCAGGACGAAATCCACGAACGGTTGACCAACGGCCATGCACACCTGGAGCGGCTCGCAGGGGTTATCCCGCCCGACACAAGACCGCCCCAGCCGTTTGCAGGCCAGGGCGGTCGTTCTCCATCGCTCGGTCGTGAGTGCATCACGATCCCTCGTCGGCGATGAGCGGCTCGACCAGCCAGCAGGCAGGCCAGTACTCGGTCAAACGGGGCGCTGGGCTCGATGGTGCCCAGTGGGCCAATGGGTGATCAGTTGGCGATCTTGCAGACCACGATTGTTGTATCGTCGGCGAGTGGTTCCCCATCAGTAAACTCTTGCAACTCGTAACGTATCGCTCCCACCAAATCTCTCGCTGACAGGCTCCACACTCGTTGAACAAGCGTTGCCAGTCGTTCCCGGCCGAATTCCTCACCTTCTGGGCTCAAAGCTTCAGTCACGCCGTCCGTGTACAGTAAAAGGATATCCCCCGGCGCAAGTAGGCTCGTTTCCGTCCTGAACTCGGACCCCTCAACCAAGCCGACTGCAGGACCAGTGGGGCGCAGCCAGGTCATCGAATCTCTTGAGCTTCCCCCTTTACGGAAAACAAGCGGAGGATTGTGGCCCGCGTTGCAATAGGCGAGCCTATGTGCTGAGGGGTCAAACGAACCCAGGAACAACGTCACAAAAGTCGTGAAGCGAATGTTGTGGATGAGGAGATGGTGCATCTGGCGTACCACGTCAGATGGAGACTCGCTTGCCGGGACAATGGTGCGCAGCAGTATCTGCACGCTTGCCATGTACAGACTTGCCGAAACACCGTGGCCTGCCACATCGGCAATCGCCAATCCTTGAGCACCATCCTGAAACCGCAGGAAGTCGAAGTAGTCACCACTCACGATTTGGGCCGGTCGACTGAAGGCTGCGATTTCCAGAGCTGGCGTGTCTGGCACCTGTTCGGGCAGTAACGACCTCTGTACACTCTGCGCAAGCTCCAGTTCGGACTCTAGACTGCGGATTTCTTGCGCCGAAAGATGCTCGATGCAAACGCAGGCGGTGTAGTCCATTTCCAGGAGGCCTGGCTCGATATCGTCGTGACAGACGGTGCACACACCTAACGTTCCGGACGCTGCTTTCTCCAGGGCTGTATCGAGCACGTGCAGATGCGTATGCACTGCCTGTTCATCTGCAGGTCCCAGACGAGCCTGCTTTTTCCGAGGCGGTGTTGACTGGAGCCATTCTGCTAGATTATCACGTTTTTCTAACAGGCTCTCGCGAATCTGCTTGAGGACCTCAGAATCCATAACATCACTCAACCTTAACGGCGGGTGGACGACCTCGTCCTTCAGCGCTTATCTCCAAAGCGCTCGTGCTGCCTCGGCCAACTTGGTCACGCGCACGTAGTATATTGCAACTCTGGGCAGAGGTCAAACGGGGGGGCGCGTTTAGGCCTGGTGCAGGCATCGGGGGTGATGTCGATCTGGAAAACCGACAGCGCCTCGCCCGGTGGTGTCCCCCGCCTCGTTTATACTTCGACACTGCCGCCGGTTGGCAAGTACTCTAACTTTTCTCCCAAAACTCGCTTCAGTACCCGGTAGGCCTTTCGTCCTGTACAGTGCCCCGTGTATATTTTGTCGATAGGATACTTGAACATCTCCTTCCCCATGTCTTCCACTTCTCTCTTGCTTCCCGCCATCGTGTTCAGCATCGGCAGACTGATCAGGTGAAAACCACCAAAGACCGCCTTGATGGCAAGTCCTTGAAACTGCCTGGTCACGGCATCTACCATGTTGAGAATGCCGCTGTGTGAACAGCCTGTGAAAACCACAACCCCATCCCGCTCTCGAATCACCAGTATCAGTTCGTGCTCGAAACTGTCCAGGCTCCAGGTACCGCCTTCCTTGACAAAGAGGTTCCGGTTCCCCTTGGGCTGAGGGTATGGTTTCCCTACCTCGGTGAGAATGAAGACGCCGGGGGAGATTTCAGTGAATTCGTCTACAAACTCGAATCTATGCGAGTACCTCTCGAACAACCTTTGATCCAGTCCCACATTCTTGTTGATGATACCGAAAATCCTAAAGTAGTGATCCTTAACCCCTCTTCTCCGCAAGTGCACCCTCACTTCCGGGTTGACTTCCAGAAGGTGGGATAATCCGCCTCCATGATCCACATGGTGATGCGAAATAACCGCCAAATCCACTTTCTGGATATCGACGCCTAGCCTCTCTGCGTTATGACCAAAAGCTTCTGACAAACCAGTGTCAAACAGGATTTGCTTACCGCCATGCTGAATATGAAGGGATAACCCATGCTCTGCCACCAGGTCTTTCCTACCTGCCAACCTGGTGTTTTCAAGCAATGCAATCACCTGCATCGTTTCCTCCTAACTCCGCTACAGCAATTCCCGTTTTAGCATTATCGTCACGTGGTATAGCTTTGTAGTGGCGACTTCAGTCGCTCGTTACGCAGCAAGAACGACTAAAGTCGTTACTACGAACTCCATAACGGGAATTGCTGACTCCGCTACAGTTGGCCGCGGGGCGTATACGGAACTGAAAGCATCCCAAGCCAAGACATCGGAGGTCTCCACAGGGCTCCACCTGGTTCTATACTTCTGGCGCTGTCGCCAAAGTCTCCGTCGTCCGGCGCCGACGGAGACCCACGAAGCGACAGTGTCTATTTGCCCACTACAACGTAGTCCGTACAAATAACGTCGACAGGAGTGGCGAAAGTTGCCCACTTCTCAGCCAGTGCTGCGTAGGCCTCCACGAACCTGCGCATTTCCTCTGACATCTCACCTGAAGAGGGAAAAGCGCGGTCGCGGGCCTCAGCGCTCTCAAACTCGAACACCACCAGATACTTGCCCTCTCTGTCACCCCTGTCACCTTTGAGCAGATAGGCATCCACATCTGGGAGAGCCCCGTATATGGGATACACTGCCTCGACCACGAATTTTTCAAAATCCTCTTCCTTTACCCCTGGCTTGAGCGCGATCATATGCATACCGAACAACTTGGCCATGGCTAAGCCCTCCTTATCCTGTGATATGTTGCGTGCCCCGCCGGTGGCACATGCCGCTCCCCCCTTTTCACTTGCGTGCGAGATTCGACTCTTTCAGCTTGCGCCCCACCTTGTGAAGTCTGTAATGCCTATGATCAGCAAACACCCGCCACACCTTGACGATGGGCGGGTTTACGTGGTCCTACAATATCTACCTCCAAGTCGTTCTTGCTGCCTCGACTGATGCCCCCGGCGGCGGGGGGCCCTCCTGGTCACACGCACATAGTGTATTGCAGTTCTGCGCAGAAGTCAAACGAGGGTACGGGCCAGGATACGGTTCAAAGCCCCTTTTGCCTTCTGCCCGCACTGCTGCTATACTAACGCTCAGATGGAAAAAGACCGGAGGCTGGATATGACGGTGATTACGATTTCTCGTGAACTGGGGAGCGAAGGGGACAAGATTGCCGACCTCCTGTGCCAGGAGTTGGGATACTGCCGCGTGGACAAAGACATGCTATTGCAGATCGCCAGAGAAGCCGGCGTGGATGTCGAGGCCGTGTTGGCCAAGGAGAAGGCAATCCTCAGCAAGCCGCGGCTGATCAGCGGCGATCTGACTGGGCTGTATACCAAGGACCCCAACGCCTTTGAGAAGAAATCCGCCCTCGATGACCGAACCTACGCACGGATCGTACACGAGACGATGGAAGAATTCGCCAGGCAGGGCAATGGCGTCATCGTCGGGCGCGGCGGGCAGATGATCCTGCGCGATTGGCGCGGAGCCTTGCACGTTCACCTGTACGCCCCGCCGGAGGTGCGCATCCAGCGCATTATGCAGCGCTTCAATATCTCGGAGGCGCAGGCCCGGCGGCGCATTACCAGGTCGGACGAGCAGAAGCGGCAGTACATCCGCACCATGCACAACAACGCCAGTTGGAAGGACCTCAAGTACTATCACCTGGCGATCAACACCGGCGACATTTCCCCCCAGGTCGCCGCGCAGATCATCATGCTGGCGGCCAGGGGCAAGGAAGAGGCACTGTAGAAGTCAAACAAGGGGGCGGCCCCAGTAAGCCCTTCACAACTCGACATACTGGCTCATGATCTCAAGAATCCACTTGGAATCTGGTCGATCTTCGTAGGCCATTTCAGAATAGTATTGTCCAGTTGCCGGGTCAATCATCAATGAACTCACGGGGGCCCCAGGAATCATAACGTCGCTGGCTCTAGAGGTTAGCACTGTCTCCAGTGAGTAGCTTTGCAGAAAGATTCTGTCAACTGATGCTGCCAGCGCGACACACACTCGCCAGACACCTATACTCTCTCCACCGACTCTGTCCAATTCCCTCACGTAATGGTCCAGTATCTCTTCATCGGTTGCATCTCGCTCAAGACCGTGGACCCTTCTGACAAAGACTCCTGGTTGTTTCTCATCTGTGAACTTTTCAATATACAATCCCGCATCGATTGCCAGGGTGGGAATATTGGACTCGGCAAAGTATGCCTTGGCTTTTTTCTCAGCGTTTTCTTCAGGAGACTTCCCATCTTCCCGTACGACCAAGTTGATGTTCAAATCCCTTGGAGTTAGAATCTCAACAGGCAGAGTCCTGAGAAACGCTCGGATGTGATCGATCTTTGCCTGATTCGCAGTGCCAAACAGAATGCGTTTTCTCACGATACTGCCTTATGGGATCCCGCAAATGCCGCCATCGCGGTAAGACTGCCAGTTGGTCCAACGACCCCCGCGCTGCTGTTTGACCCCTCACTCCCTACCCAGGCGCCATTGATGATATTCCTCTTGCAGGAAAGGCTGTGTGACGCCGGGAAGAAGCGCTTCGGCCTCAGGCACAAACTCGTTATAGAAGCGATCGGCGACCTCGAAAAAGCCGTGCCATTGCACGTAATCGGGTCCCATCATCGCGGCGCCGTGGCGGGCCCGGCGTCCTTCGTGATGCCAGAGCAGGAAAAAGGTCCATTCGATCTGCTCATCGAAATCCAAGTCGGTGAGCTTATCCGCTTCCCTCAGACGTTGCATGATCTGCTGGGCGGGAATCGCGAACTTGGCGTTGTACAGGTCAACGGCATCGTCGAACTGGGTGAAGAAATTGCCATAGAAGCCCGGGGAATGGCACTGCCGGCAGACCTGCACCATTTGGCCCCTGTTCTCCTCCCAGTCCTCCAGCCGGGGCGAGACAACGGGCCGCAAGGTCCAGGCGATCCGAAGCCCGACGTCGTGATTGGCAGTGACGCCGGGCACAGCGCTCATGTGACAGGTGGCACAGGTGGGCGCTGCCGTATAGTCCTGTCCAAGCACCCAGGGATCGGCATCCAGGTTCATGTGCGCCCGATTGGCTACGAAGGCAATGCCGTGCTTGCTCTCTTCATAGATCTCCTTCTGAGGATGATCCGGCCCCAGGTGGCAATTGCCACAACTGTCAGGCTCGCGGGCAACGGCGACGCTGAAGAGATGGCGCGTGTGGCAGGTCGAGCAGGCTCCTTTGCTGCCATCCGGATTGATACGACCGATTCCGGTGTTTGGCCAACTCGCAGGCGTCAGAGTTCCGTCGGCCATTACCTCCACGGGAGCGCCGTGGCATTGTTGGCAGCCCATCACCGCGGCGGCCAAGCCCTCAACCTGCTCCCCCAAGATGTTGTCCAGGGACCAGAGAATGTCCCCTCCGAGAGAGTGACGGCTGGCCGCGAACTGCTCCGCTTCGAGGACGTGACACCCGGCACAGTCCTGGGGAGTCACAAGGACGCTGACCGTATAACCGTTGTGCGCCATCGCATCCGGATCGCCAGCCTCGGCGCCGTGACACTCGTAGCAGCCAACCTGTGCCTTCGCATGCGCACCCCGTCGCCACTCGCTGATCTGCGCACCCAGGAATTCGTTGGCACTGTGACAGGCGATGCAGTCGGATGAGGCCTCGGAGAGGGAGGGCTGAGTCGAACCCGCCAGCGATGATAGATCCGCGCGCCAGGAAAAGCCCCACTTCCACCAGGCCACACAAAGCAGGATACCGAAGAGGAGGACCAGATTGACGTAGGCGAAGGCTACAAAAACCCGTTGCGCTGGCGGCCGGCGTGGTCCTGCTTTCGCCAGAGCAGTTCTCAATTCGCCGACCATCGGCACTCTGTCCAACACCTCTGCGCCGTGGGGCGCGCCCTTGAGCGCCTCGGTGAGGTCCTGGCCAGCATGATGTTTCCTCAGGTGGACGCCGTCCCGCCACAGCCGGCTGTCTGTCACGTCGTAAAGCTTGCCTTCCACCGCTACGACGGCTCTACTCCCGTCCTCGCCATCAAAGGAGGAAAGTGCCTCCAGGGTTATCTCCTCAGGTGAGGAGGGGAGCGTGGCGACAGGGCGCCCACCCTGCCGCAAGCGCCGGCTCGGAAGCCGCAAGCGCCGGCTCAGAAGCCGCAAGCGCCGGCTCAGAACCACGGTGGCGATGAAAGCGAGGATCACCATGACGGCAAATTGGACCAGCTTTATGATGAACACCGTACCAAAGGTGCCGGTAAAAACGGTGCCGGTCTCAAGATAGCGGAAGATGGTCAGCGCGATGCCCGTCAGGAGCATGACAGCGATGCTGACCCAGCCAATGGTGCCCTCCGCCCTGGGGATCCCGGTCGTGAGTTGCTGAGGTTTCACGACGACGTGGATATAAAAGATCGTGCCGAACCAGATCACAGTCACCGCCACGTGGAGGTAGCCCGCAATGAGCCTCAGAGTTCTGGCCAGATTCGAAGGAGTATACACCTCCAGGCCCTCAGGGACGGGCCACCGGTACCCGCCCCGGGCATAGGCCACGCCCAGGGGAGTCAGCTCTCCGCCGCCTTCAGGGCGCGTATGACAGGTACTACAGGGCTGGCCGGTCTGCCGGGCATAGTCCACCGTCGCCAACACGCTGGACCTCAAGAGGACTGTGAGGAAAACCGCGATCAGGAACCAACTGCACTTTACGACCAAGAGGCGTGAGCGTGCTCCCATCTGTCTTCCCCCCCTTTTCGATCCTACCGCGCTTGGGCTCCAGACAGTATAACCTGAACCTGCCAGGCGTCAAACGCGAAACCGCCCCACCGTACAGGCGAGGCGGCCGGTTCAGCGGGGCGCTCGCAACATCGAGCATAGCTCAATTACGCCAAGGGCCTCGATGACGCGGACGAGGGCGCGGGCCACATCCTGAGCGGGGCCGACCTCAAGATGTGGCCCTGCGCCTTGAGCTATCGACTACAATCCAGTGGTCATCGTGGCCACAAGGAGCAGCACAAAAGCCACGAGCACCAGCCAGAAGGAAATCCCAGATAGCACAGGTATAGCCACAAATTTGGCCACAACGCCGACCAGAGCGAGGAGTAGTGCAATCAACCAGGTAGCCTGCTTGGGAGCATTAAGCTTCATCTCACGCCCTCCTTTCTTGCGGCTGTCTTCACGTTGAGTTTATCCAGCAGCTCCCCAGGCCCCGTGGCCAATGGCCAGTCGTGGGGAGAACGCTGACTCCGTCTCGTCACGGCAGTACCTCAAAGGCCTGACGAACGAGAATCCGCGCCATCGCGGTAGAATCGCCAGTTACCCGACAGCTTCATATAATAACACGCTCTCTGACAAGGCGTTGCGCTTCCACTCAGAATCGGCGGCCGCCAAGCCAAGCACAAAACCGCCCCCTCCAGGTGGGACAGATCGTTCATGAGCAGGCTGCAAATCAAGACCTGACAGGTTTCCAAGACTCTGTTGAAAAATGACTCGACATAATCTAGGCCGCCGAGTTGTGGCGGCATCTATACTCGACATAAAACAGGCAACGGCATCACCCTGGCCCCCGGGCGCACTGCTCGACCGCCATTGCAC
>Ga0307378_10007236_pt1 | contig 14979 bp, 14 predicted proteins | sample UN1MG_FD_202238 | JGI IMG/M metagenome (GOLD analysis project Ga0307378, IMG submission 202238) | Soil microbial communities from Risofladan, Vaasa, Finland - UN-1 | ecosystem: Environmental > Terrestrial > Soil > Coastal area > Acid sulfate soil | place: Finland: Risofladan, Vaasa | collected...
GGATATCGACCTCTGCCGAAGGATCAGAGAGCGCGGCTTCAAGCTCATCTTCTTTCCTGCGGTCCGGGTCGCCCACGTCGGCGGAGCGGCCACCTCCGCCCGCCGTCGGCGGAGCCGCCTGGAATACCGGCGCAGCCAGCTCCGTTTCTATGAGAAGCACAATTCCCGCAATTCCCGGCGTCTCCTGAAGTTCTACTTGAGATGGAATGTCCTTGTTCTTGGACTCATCAGGTCGAAAAAAGACAGAGAGGAGAGGGCACGCTATCGGGAGGGGCTCCGGAGGCTCGCCTCCGGCCGAGGGAGCTGAGTGAATCGATGGAAAAATTCAGAATCATGGAGATGATCGATAAGCCCGCCCTCGGCGGCGGGCAGACCGCTCTTCTTCTCCTGGCCGAGAACCTGGACCGAGACATATTCGAGGTCTTCGTCTGTTCGGGTGGAGAGGGCCCGCTGGCGGAGGAGGCCCGGCGAAAAGGTCTCACCTTTGTGCCGGCCCCCCTGAATAAAAAGCTCAGCTTCCGTTCCCGGCGCGAAATCGCCTCTGTCCTCAAAGAATTGAAAATCGACATCCTTCATACCCATGGCGGGGTGGCCGGGCTCTACGGCCGGACCGCGGCCCGCCTTGCCAGGACGCCGGCCCTCGTCCATACTCTTCACGGCATTCACTATCTTCACTATAGAAACCCATTCCTGCGGTGGTTGTATGTGCTCCTGGAAAGGAGATACTCCAGGTTCACCGACCGGCTGGTTCTTGTCTGCCAGTCCGACCTCCGGCGGGCCAGAAGACACAAACTGGCGCCTGATAGGAGGATGACGGTCATCCTGAATGGCCTCGATGTCCGGCCCGATCCCGGGGCCGATGACCTCGCCCGGCGAAGAAGTGAGCTGGGATGGATACCCGGCCGGCCCGTCGTCGGGACGGTCGCCCGCCTCCATCGCCAGAAGGGAATCATTCATCTCCTTCACGCCGGCCGGAAGATTCTCAAGGCCGTTCCGGAATCCAGAGTTGTGGTCGTGGGGGATGGTCCTCAGGCCGACAGGATGAGGCGGGAAGCGCGCCGCTTGGGACTCGGGGAGAGGTGCCTTTTCCTCGGAGCGAGGGAGGATGCCACAGCCCTTATGGCGCTATTCGATGTCTTTGTTTTGCCGTCTCTCTGGGAGGGATTGCCTTTTGTTCTCGTGGAAGCCGCCGCCCTGGGGAAGCCGGTCGTCGCCACGGCTGTGGACGGGGTTCCCGAGATACTGGAGGATGGCCGGACCGGCCTGCTCGTTCCGCCCGGTGATTCCGCAGCTCTGGCCGATGCCGTCATTCGACTATTGCGGGACAAGGATGAGGCGGGACGCTTGGCGGAGAGGGCCAGGACGCTCGTCCCACCCCGCTTCCCCCTGCGCCGCATGGTCGAACAAACTCAAAACCTGTACCTGGAGTTGCTCAACCGGAAATAGATATTGTGTCCCCCTAAGAGGTGATTTATAATCAACCCCAATGGACAAGATCAAAATCGCCCTGGTCCATGACTGGCTGACCGGCCAGCGGGGCGGCGAGAAGGTGCTCGAGGTACTGGCCGAGATCTTCCCCGAGGCCCCGATTTATACGCTTTTCCACATCAAGGGAAGTCAGGCCGAGACGATCGAGAAGCGGGACATCCGGACGAGTTTTCTTCAGAAGCTGCCCTTTCTCAAGAAGAGATACCGCTACTACCTGCCGCTCTTCCCTCTGGCCGTCGAGCTCTTTGACCTGGGGGATTATGAACTGGTCATCTCGAGCTCTCACTGCGTGGCCAAGGGCGCCATTCCCCCGCCTGACGCTCTCCACATCAGCTACGTTCACTCGCCCATCCGCTACGCCTGGAACCAGTATTTTGCCTACTTCTCGCCGGACCGGCTGTCGTTTTTTTCGCGACGCCTCATTCCCCCGGTCATCCACCGGCTGCGCATCTGGGACGAATCGTCCTCCGCCCGGGTGGATCATTTCGTCGCCAACTCGGAGAACGTCGCCCGGCGCATCCAGAAGTACTACCGCCGGGAAGCCGATGTCATCCCCCCTCCGGTGGATACAGAGTTCTTCCGGCCGCCCGCTGACGAGCCGCCCCGGTCGGACTATCTCATCGTCTCGGCGCTCGTACCCTACAAGCGGATCGACCTGGCCGTCGAGGCCTTCAACCGTTCCGGAGAGCGGCTCACGATCGTCGGCACCGGACCCGACCTTGGAAAGCTCAAGAAAATGGCCCGCTCGAATATCGGTTTCCTCGGTCAGGTTCCGGCTGAGGACCTCCGGGCTCTCTATCAGAAGGCGAAAGCCCTGCTTCTTCCCGGCGAAGAGGATTTCGGGATCACGGCCCTGGAGGCCCAGGCCTGCGGGACGCCCGTCATCGCCTACGGCCGCGGCGGTGCCCTGGAGAGCATCGTCCCGGGCGAGACCGGTGTCTTTTTCTCCGAGCCCACGGCCGCCGGCCTGGGCGGCGCCCTTGACAAATTCCAGGGCTTGAAATTTAATAAATCCGGCATCCGGGCGAACGCCGAGAAGTTCTCCCGCCGCGCCTTCCGAGAGAGGATGGCGGCTTATTTCGAGCAGAAATGGGCGGATTATAAAGGGCAGCGGTGATCCAGAGAAAGCGTTCCGGTCTGGTCGGGCTTTTTGTGCTCAGCGATGTCGTGGCCATCCTCTTCTCCTATTTTTATTCTTACCTTTTTCGTTTTTACGTCTATCTCATTCCCGTGGACCCGGCCAAGGGGATCCCGCCTCTCCATCAATATGTGGTCGTCTTTCCGCTCTTCCTGGCGACGCATCTTCTGATCTTTTACCTCCAGGGCTTCTACAGGACCCGCCTCCAGCGCGCCAAGATCGACGATTTCCTGGCCGTCTGTCTGAACGTGATCCTGACCATCGCCGTCGATTTTTTCGGGATCATGAGCTACCTCTACGGCTACAGTCAGGGCCCGCGGCCGCTTTTCCGAGTGACCTTCAAGCTCTCGCACGGCTTCCTGGCGGTTTATTTTGTCGTTGTCATCTTCATGATCACGTTTTTCCGTAACCAGATCTTTTTTTACATGAAAAGACGGTATGCCAGGGGGTTGAACCTCCAGAACGTGCTCGTCATCGGAGCGGGGGAAATGGGGAAGGCGGTGGCCCAGAAGATCCTCGTCTACAAGGACCTGGGTTTCCGGCTCAAGGGCTTCCTGGACGACGAACGGCCCGTCGGAGAAAAGATCGAGATCGACGGCGGAGTGGAAGTGCTCGGCCGAATCCGGGACCTCGGGCCGATCCTCGATCAAGGAGAGGTCAACGAGGTTTTTGTCGCCCTGGACCTGAACAACTACGCCAAGATCCAGGAGACCATCAAGGTCGCCCACCGCTATGTGGTCAACATCCGTCTGATTCCCGACCTGTTCCAGCTCCTCACCTTGAAAGCCAACATCCAGGACCTCGACGGATTCCCGGTCATCTCGATCGACGATGTCGCCCTGAGAGGCGGCAAAAGCCTGCTCAAGCGGGTGATCGACATCGTTGTTTCCGCCCTGGGGCTGATCGTCCTTTCGCCCCTGTTCCTCGTGATCGCCGTTGTCGTTAAACTGACCTCCCCGGGCCCGGTCTTCTTCCGCCAGGAGAGGATGGGCCTGGACGGACGGCGGTTCACCATGATCAAGTTCCGGACGATGGTCCGGAGCGCCGAGGAGGAGTCGGGCCCGGTGATGAGCCGTCCCGGCGACCCCCGGATGACCAAAGTCGGCCGTTTTCTCCGCAAATTCAGCCTCGATGAGCTCCCCCAGCTCGTCAACGTCCTCAAGGGCGAAATGAGCCTGATCGGGCCGCGTCCGGAGCGGCCCGAATTCGTCAGAGAATTCGCCGGCAAGATCCCCAACTACATGCTCCGGCATAAGGTCAAGTGTGGGATCACGGGCTGGGCCCAGGTCCACGGCCTGCGGCAGGACACTCCGATCAGCAAGCGGATCGAATACGATTTCTACTACATCCAGAACTGGTCGTTAGGCCTCGAGCTCAAGATCATCTGGATGACCCTGCGCAAGGGGTTTGTCGACCGGAACATGTAGGCGGCCGCCCGCCGTCTCAATCCCTCTTCAAAACCTCGTACAAAACCTGTTGAAGCTCCTGGACAAAGCGGAGCTTATCCGCCTTCGTCGGCTCGGCCGGGGTGAAAATCACCGCGGGCAGGAACTCAACGGTCAGACGGGGCTTCTCGTAGCACTTGATCCTCATCCTGTCCAGGAGACACCGCCACAGCCGGAAGGGAAGGATCCTGTCGGCGATGTATTTCCTGTAGGTGTCCTTGTTGATCTCGGGTCTTTCTTTGATGATGCTCGGCACGATCTTCAGGACTTGGCCACGCCGGTGGAGCATCGCGGCCAGGCTGGGGACGGTTGTCGGGATGCTCAAGAGCTCGGCTTTTTCATGAGTCCTCCCCCCGCTCGGCGCGATGGCCACGGGAATGTTCTCGGCCAAGGACTCGAGACAGGACTCGAGGGCCTGCTTGTTGATCCGCGCCTTTCTGATCATTTCTTCCTCTGTCGGGGGATCATGCAGGTAAACAGGGATGAAATTGAGCCGGCCCATCTGAGCGATCAGGAATCGCGTCATCAGGTTCGCGATCCAGTCCAGCGTTCGCCGCGTCAGGGTCCGCCTCTCCATCTTCTTCTGGAAACGCGGCGAAAAAAGGGAGTTCCGGACGTCCCTCTCGGTCCTTTCGAAGAGATCCCGGCCGACGAGCGTCAGTTCGATAAAAAACCGGATCGGCGGGTCGGTCGGGGCGGCCACCGCCAGAAAGATCGGCTCGCTGCGCCTGACGATGTGGTTATATACAAAAAGGGTGGGTTCTTTCCGGGGGATATTGTGGAGCCCGATAGCCCTGGGTTTGGGACAGATGGGAACTGTTCTCAACAGGCGGACGCAGTTTCTGTAGGATAGCGTGAGCATCGAATCGTTCAGGCCGTCGGGAAAAAGGTCAGGCGGATGCCTTTGAGGACGTATTGCGTCCCCGAGACGATGGTGAGGAGCAGAGTGGAGATACAGAATACGTCTAGGACGGAAGACGATGTCAGCGCCGCCAGGATGGCCGACCGTCCCGGAGCGGAGACGTGGACGCAGTTGGAGAGAATGACCCAGAAGACCGTGGCCACCTGGAAAACCGTGCTGATCTTTCCCGACATCGTGGGCGGGAACTCCCTGGGGCCGCGGATACAGTATATCACCACCCCGCCCGCGAGGATGAGAAAGTCCCGGCCGATGACGACCGCCGTCAGCCACAGCGGGATGACATAGCTGAAGCCCAGGCTCCGGACGCTCAAAAGGATGAAGGCGGTGGAAAGGAGCAGCTTATCGGCCAGCGGGTCGAGGATCGTCCCGATGCGCGTCCGCTGGTTCCAGACCCGCGCCGCCAGCCCGTCCAGGACGTCGGTCGATCCGGCCAGAAAGATGACGACCAGGGCGCCCAGAGCCTTCTTTTGCAGGAGCATCAGGGCAAAGACGGGGACAAGGGCGAACCGGATCAAGGTGAGAGCATTGGGTACGTTCCAGAACTTTTCTCTGGAGGTCGTTTCCATCGCGGCCTCGCTATTCGCTCCCCCGCTGCGGGATCAGCGCACCAGCGCAAGCAGGATATCGATGGTTTTGACGGCGTCCGCGCCGGGAACAGTCCGGTCTGGCCGGAAGGTCTTGTCCGAGTAGAGCTCCATGATCTGATAGGAGAGGATCTGACTGATCGTCCGATAAGTGTAGTGGTCGGGAGCGACGTCCTGGATCTGGATCATGTCCAGAGGGATCTGAGGGATGAACTTGTGGCCCCGGTCTTCGAGATATTTGATGGCTTTGAGGAGCGTCTCGGCCAGTTCTTCCCGGGTCACATTCCTCTTCGGCTGAAAGGCATGGTTCGGGTAGATCTCGAGAAGACCCAGCGAGGTCACTTTGAGGATGAACTTGACGGCCCAGGAAGTGGAGATGTCGATGATGATGGGAGGCTGCGACGGAGATTCCCCCAGAACATCCTTGAGCTTCACCGCCAACAGGGCGGCGATGTCCTCCCGGGTGACCACCGGCGCAACCGGGATTTTATTGTACAAACTGGGTATCTCGAAGATGCCGAGCCTGCTCTTCAGGGCCTCGACCTGTTGTTGGGCCTGTTGGTTTCCGCTGTCGAGCGTCAGGATCTTCTGGTAGATCTCCAGACTCCGTTCGTACTGCTTGGCCTCGGCCAGCGTCTCGGCGTATAGGCCCAGGATCTCGAGGTCTTCAGGTCGGCCGGCGGACGCCGCCTTCAGATGGACCAGGGCGCTCGACAGCCTGTTCTCGTCCCTGTAGAGACGGGCCAGGGCTAGATGTGTCGGAATGGACTCCGGGGCATAATGAAGGGCTTTGAGATAGGACTCTTTCCCACTCTCGATGTCTCCCCGGGCGACCGCCGCCCTGGCCGTTTCGACAGCCTGTTCGATCTTCTGCGTTTTTAGGAATTCGTATCCCTGCTTCGCCCAGGCGTTCGTGGGATCGATCTTCAGGACCTCCCGGAGTTCATTGAATGTCTTGTCCTCGTCGCCGATCTTCTGATAGAGCTGCGTCAGTCCCAGATGGGCCAGCAGAGAGTCCGGATTCTCTTCCACCGCCAGTTTGAAATATCCCTCGGCGGAAGGAAAGTTCTCCTGGAGAAGAAAAATATATCCCAGACCCGTATTATAGAGAGGACTCGCGGGGCCCAAACGGAGAAAGGCCTTTTCGGCTTTGTCTATCCAGCCCTTCCTCAGGCAGTCCCAGGCCTCTGCCATCTGGATACGTTCTTCGAGCGTCAATGGGGTGACCAGAGATTGAGGGAGATTTTCGATATAGAGGTTGGGCGGCGGTGGCGCGACGGTGACGCAGGATGCCAGGAGGATGGCGAGGGCGCCGAGCCGACAAGCATTTCTTACCAATTCTCTTCTCCTTGGATGAGATAGGGAAGATAGTTTATCATGAATTTGGGATCGGCCATAACCTTGATTTCAGAATAGTCGTCGTTCTCCCGTTTTTTAAGGACGAGCGCCCAGCGGTGAAAAGACGGGAGGAGCTCCTTCTTGTCCTTGGGGATGCGCACGTAGAAGAGGCGATAGTCCCGGAAGAGAATGGCCCTGATCCGGTCCTTGAGACTCGGAATCCCCTCTCCCGTCTTGGCGGACAGGTAGACGCTCCGCTCCTCGGGCGAGGAGTTCCGGGCCAGCAGATCTTCTTTGGAAGGGAGGAGGTCGATCTTATTGAAAACCTTGATGACCGGGACATCGCCGCTCCCGATCTCGGCGAGGATGTTCTCGACGGCCCGGGTTTGTTCCTCTGCGGCCGGTGAGGAGAGGTCGATGACATGGCACAGGCAGTCAGCCTCATTGACCTCTTCCAGGGTGGCCTGGAACGAACTGACCAGCTCGACCGGGAGTCTTTTGAGGAAGCCGACGGTATCGCTCAGGTAGAAATGAAGCCCGTCTGGGAATTCCACCCGGCGGAGGACGGGGTCCAGGGTGGCAAAGAGGGCCGGCGAGGTGAGCATTGTCTCTCGGCAGAGGGCGTTGAACAGGGTCGATTTGCCGGCGTTGGTGTAGCCGACCAGCGAAACGGTCGGAACCGGACTCTCCTTGCGCTTCTCCCTTTGGCTCTCCCGTCTCTTCTGGATGCCCAGTATCTCCTTCTTGATCCGGGAGATCCGATCGGTGATCCTGCGCCTGTCTTCCTCCAGCTTTTTTTCTCCCGGGCCCCGGGTGCCGATGCCGGCGCCAAGTCTCGAAAGAGCCCTCCCTTTTCCGACCAGACGGGGCAGCAGGTAGCTGAGCTGAGCCAGTTCGACCTGGAGCTTGCCTTCATTGCTGCGGGCCCGCTGGGCGAAGATATCGAGGATCAGCTGCGTCCGGTCAATGACTTTGGGCCCGATCCGGTCCTCCAGACTCCTCTGCTGGATAGGGCTGAGGTTGTGGTCGAAAATGATGAGGTCGGCCTGGAGCTCCTCTTTGGCCCGGGTCAGCTCTTCAACCTTGCCCTCCCCGATGAAGTATCTCGGGCTGATCCGCGACCGGTGCTGGAAGACCTTGTCCACCACCCGGGCGCCTGCCGCCGTAGCCAGGCTGGCCAGTTCCCCCATCGATTCTTCGGCTTCCGACCGGTCTTTCTGGGTGATCGCGAGGTGGACAAGAATCGCCTTTTCCATGATCAAGAAGCGAGCCGTGCCTCCAGGCATGCGGCCGGAGAGGTCAGATCGTTGGCCGGGAACCAGCTCACTCCGGCCATCTTTCGGAACCAGGTGATCTGCCTTTTCGCGTATTGACGGGTGTCTTGTTTGGTCAGCCGCTTGGCTTCGTCAAATGAAATCTTCCCCTGCAGATGGGCGAGCACACGCCTGTAGCCGAGCGCCCGGAACGGGGGAGCGCTTTCTGGAACGCCGGCGGCCAGAAGGCGATGCGCCTCTTCGCTGATTCCGTTCCGGAACATTCTGTCCACTCGCTCTTCGATCCTCCGATAGAGTTCTTCCCTCTCCAATTGTAACCCAATCTTGAGAATATGGAAATCGGCCACCTCCGACCGCGTGCTCTCGAAGTGCTCGGAGAGCGGCTTTCGGGTCAGGGAGTAGACCTCCAGGGCGCGGATGATCCGGACCTTGTCTTTCTCCCCGATGAGCCTGGCATATGCGGGATCGACGGCCTCCAGCCTCCTGCGCAGGGTCTCGAGCCCTTCCTCCCTGGCCTCCTGTTCGAGCCGCCGGCGAAGCTCTTCATCCCTGCCCGGCCCGGGAAAAAGGCCTTCCAACAAGGCCTTGAGGTAGAGACCGGTGCCACCGACGATGAATGGCAACCGGGCCCGCTCTTCGATAAGCCGGACGGCCGCCAGCGCCTTGCGGACGAATTCCCCGGCCGTGAACTGAGTCGATGGCTCCGCGATATCGAGAAGGTGGTGGGGTACCTGACGGCGCATCTCGCTCGTCGGTTTGTCGGTGCCGATGTCGAAACCCTTGTAAACCTGCATCGAGTCACAGTTGATGATCTCCCCGTTGAATCTCCGGGCGAGATAAGCTCCGGCCCTGCTTTTGCCCACGGCTGTGGGCCCCAGGATGATGATCAGGTAGCGGCGCTCAGAGTCCAATTTTGATCACAAGCCAGATGGCGAGCGCGGTCAAGAGCAGCAGGATCGCTAGGATCTGTTGCCGCTTCAACTCGACTCTCCAATCTTCTCCAGGTTCCTGACGACCGCGGCCTCATGGACGTTGCCCAGGGCCTTCTTGACCGCCAGGACTTCCGCCACCAAGACCTCGTTGAGCAGGCGGATGAAATTCTTCCGCGTCTCTTCGGTAAAGAGGGTGAGACTCATCAGCGGAAAGGGGCTGAATTCGACCCGGCCGTCGGCCCGCAGCTCGAGCCCCCGGAACGGGGGAGCCAAGCGGGCCCGGACCTCTTCCAGCGCTTTCTCCAGGACGCTCAGGCCCACCGGGCCGATTTCCTTGGAGATGTACTTGTGGATATAGGAACACTTGTCGTTAAAACCGTTCCAGATCTTTTCCAATCCGGCCGAAGACAGCTCCGGAGGGGCCTTGGCCACGCCGGCGACCGGAGAAATGCCGGCCAATCCCAGAGTGAGGAAGGCAAAAACCGTTTTCTGGGTTTCCCGGTTTCCCGTTTGACTGAGGGCATAGAGATCTCCCAGCCGCGGCGATTGCCGGAGTATCCCCAGCACGTGTTTTTCTTGCGGCGCAAGATGGAGATGGTCGGCATGGGCGGGGGAAAGAAGCTGAAGGGACTCCGTCTCTGCCGGGAGGGAGGCTTCGATCAGGCTATGATTCTTCATCCTGCGGATGCCCCGTAAAATGACCGTTGGCGCCGGAAAAATTGCGTATACTTGGGACTCTTGAACCGTCGCCCCGATGTGGAAGGTCAGGTCTGCCCGGGGCCAGTCAAAGACGGCGCAGAGCTCTTCCATCCAGAATTCGGCTAGCGCTCCCCAAACACGGGAAGAAGAGACGATCTCCCGCTCGATAAGGGACCGGGGATAGGAGATCTTGTTCTCGCGGGCGTAACTCGCACAGTCCTCCGCTTGAAGTGCGGTCAAGGCTTGAGCGGAGAGGAGCCTTTTCAAGAACAGCTCGCTGGAGAAATAGCCTTCAACCAGTGCCGGGTCTCCTTTGACGAAGCAGATCGATCTTTCAATCCCTTCTGCCTGGATGCTCAGGTGGCCCGAGTCCCGTTTTTCCCAGATCCTGAAGAGGAGCTGAGGGAAGGGAGTTACGGCCAGATTTCCCTGCCAGGTCTCTTCGTTCATACTGATAATTTATGTGGAGTCCCCCGATCTGTCAAATCCAACCACCCCTGCCTATTGTAACATCTTGAGGCCGGCCAGCGTCAGGGCGATTATCAACAGGCTCTTCAGAAGCCAGAAGGCGAAGGAGATGACGAGCGCTTTCTTCAGGTTGATCCTGAAGGCGGCGGCCAGGCCGATTCCGAACAGGCCGAACATCCAGAGCTGGAAAAAATCCACCTGGCTCAGGACGCTGTAGGCGGTGGACATGATTTCCATTTTGGGGAAGAAGACGGTCAGGCTGGTCGATGTTTGGATAACCGACTTCCGGCTGAGGATGAGGAATGTTCGTAAGGCATTTCCCAGCAATTTGTCCACGAAGTTGGCGTGGAGGAGCGAGGAAAAAACCTGGAGATAATGGCCCTGGGTGGAGACGAGACGTCCCATCCCCAGGACGATGAGCGCTGAAAACAGCGAACCGATGAGAAAGGTCAGGGGAGTCATGAGCAAAGACGTCAGAATACGGTCTTGTCCTTTGATCCTGTCTACGGCGGAATCATACCTTGCCCCCCCCCAGTTCTCCTGGAATCTCGCCGCGTTGTCCTCCAGGGATGCGAGGCTGTCCTTCTGCCCGTAGGGAAAGACGAGGTAAGAATGGAGGGCCAAGAGGATGAGCATGACGACCAAGGCATCCACCCAGATGGGCCGTTCAGCGATGGCCCTGAACGTCCGGCCGGGGTCGAAAAAGGTCCCGAACAGGCGGCTGAAGAAGCTCATCTCTCTCCCCGGCGGCGGTCCCACTCGATCAGCCCGTCACGCAGGAAGATGATCCTCTGCGTCTGATCGGCGATCTCCTTGTCGTGGGTGACGATGATGATCGTATTCCCCTCAGCGCGCAGTTTCCGGAACAGGTTTATGATCTCCGCACCTGTCTTGGAGTCGAGGTTGCCGGTCGGCTCGTCGGCCAGGATGATCGACGGCTCGTTGACCAGCGCCCTGGCAATGGCCACGCGCTGCCTTTCGCCCCCGGAGAGCTCGGACGGACGGTGACTCAGACGGGGCGACATCTCGACCATGTCGAGAGCCCGCCTGACCCGCGCCTCGCGCTCGATTTTTTTTGTCCCCTTGTAGATGAGGGGCAGCTCGACGTTGCGGAAGGCGGTGGCCCGGGGGAGGAGGTTGAACACCTGGAAGACGAACCCGATTTCCCGGTTACGGATGTGGGCCAGTTCGTTCTCGGTCATGGCGCTGACCAGTCGGCCCGAGAGGTAATACTGCCCGTCTGTGGGCGTGTCCAGGCAACCCAACAGGTTCATCAGGGTGGATTTGCCGCCTCCCGAAGGTCCCATGACGGCCATGAATTCGTTGGCCTGGACGGTGAAGGAAACGCCCCGGAGAGCCCGGACCGCCTGCTTTTCGAGCTGGTAGACCTTCCAAAGATTTTCCGCCCGGATAAGGGCGCCGTCTTGCGGGTTCATTCTGACTCGGTCGACTTCCCTTCGGGCTTGACGAGGATTCCATCCTTGAGTTCGCGCAAGGAGCTGTAGGGGCCGACGATGACCTCCTGGCCTTCCTTGAGTCCGGATGTGATCTCGATCGATAGCCCGCCCATGATCCCCTTGGTGACGGGACAGAACTTGGCTCGTTCGCCGGCGATGACATAGACGCCTTCCTCTTCGGCCGCCTCCCTTCTGGAGGGAGTGTCGCTTTTCTTTTCCTTGAGAACCAGGGCGGAGATGGGGACAGCCAGCACGCCTTTTTTTTCCGCGATGATGATATCGGCGGAGGCGGAGAGGCCCGGCTTGAGGGTGGCCGGAGGATCGTTCAGAGTGATGGTGACCTGGAAGTCCCTGGATTCCTGCTGCGAGGCGCTCAGCTTGGCGATGGCCGAGCTTCCGATCTCCGTGACCGTTCCATCCAGGACTTGGCTGGGGAGGGCGTCGACCTTGACGTCCACCTCCTGGCCGAGTTTGACTCCAATCACATCGGTCTCGTCCACTTCGACCTCCACTTCCATTTCCGAGAGGTCGGCGATGGTCATGAGGACGGTGCCCGCGAAGTTCAGCGTACCCACAACGGCGATCTCCCCTTCTTCCACTGGAAGGCTGGTGATGATCCCGTCGATCGGGGAGTGATAAACGGTCTTGCCCAGGCTGTCGAGGGTGCTCTTGAGCGAGGCCTCGGCCTGCTGGATCTGATGGCGGATGGCCTGTACCTCGGCTCTAGAAATGTCAAATTCGATCTTGGACGTTTCCAATTGTTCTTGGGAGATGAGCTGGCTGTCGTAGAGCTGTTTCTGCCGGTCGTAGTTGTTCTGTTCCCGTTTCATCCGGGCCTCCGCCTGGATGAGCTGTGACCGGTAGGTCTGAATGAGGGCTTTGTCCCTCTCGGCATTGGCTTCGTACTGAGTGGAATCGAGTCTGAGGAGAAAGTCGCCGGACTTGACCACCTGTCCTTCGACAACCCCGACCTGGATGATCTGGCCGGGAACATGCGCGCTGATGTTGATGCTTTTTTTCGGCTTGACCTCTCCCGAAGCCGAGATGATCGAAGTCAGATCTTGGAGGGAGGCCTTTTCAACCGTCACATTGACGGATTTTTCTCTCCGGGAACGGAGGTTGCCTATGACGATGACGATGACGAGGAGGCCGAACAGGACGATGAAGACCATCTTCTTTCGTTTCCGCTTGGGTCGCGGAGCCTCGGGCATCTCCGGGTTTGACTCTTTGGGCTTTTTTCGCCAGATGATCCGGTAGTCCATCGTCGGTCTGTGGTTATCATAATATATTACGTGGAAAAAGCCAAAGGGTTTAGGGGGGTACATCTGGGTGGGCTCGCTTCCAATCAGGTTTTTAACGCCGTGAGGCTCGGGGCAGTGGCATCGAAACCGCGCCCGTTTTCTCCCAGCGCGGAAAACGGGCTCGATTCGTCGTTCGCTCTTCTCTCCCTATGGTCGAGAAACCGTGCCCGCTCACTCCTCATACGGGTTTCTCATGCCACTGCCCCTCGCCTGGTTAAAAGAAAAAGGAAGGGTCGTCGACGGACTTCTCAGCATACATCCCGAGCCTTGGCAAAAGAGAGAATAGGAGCGAGTTTGGCTGATTTGCGAAGCAAAGCAGCGGAGGTTCCAAGGGGGATGGCCCCCTTGGTCGCAGGACGAAGTCCGACTATGGTCGCTTCGCCCACCCAGAAGTGCCCTTGCGGGGGAGGGGAACAGAGGGGCGTTGCCAACTGCGGGATGTCTTGATAATATACTGAAATCATGGCGGATTGGGATAAACACCTCCGGGTGGCGCGGGAGGCGGCACTGGAGGCTGGCGGGATGCTCCGGTCGGGCATGGATGAGGGGCGGGAGATCTCCTTCAAGGGAGTCGTCGACCTGGTGACGAATTTCGACCGGCAGGCCCAGGATCTGATTTTTGACCGACTTTCGGCGGCCTTCCCCGATCATGGATTCCTGGCCGAGGAAGGCTTGAGCCGGCGGGAGAAGAGCGAATTCCGCTGGGTCTTCGACCCGCTGGACGGGACCACCAATTTTGCCCACCGCTTCCCGATCTTCACGGTCTCGATCGCCCTGGAACGCCGGGGAACCGTCGTCCTCGGGGTCGTCTATGACCCGATGCGGGAAGAAATGTTCCAGGCGGTGGAGGGTGAAGGCGCCTGGCTTAACGGACGGACGATCAGGATTTCGGATGTCGCTGACCTGGATGGGAGCCTTTTGGCCACAGGATTCCCATATGATCTCCGGGAAAGTCCGGTCAACAATATCGCCCACTTCAATCATTTCCTAACCCGGGCCCAGGCTATCCGACGCTGCGGCTCGGCGGCCTTGGACCTCTGTTATGTCGCCTGCGGTCGTTTCGACGGCTTCTGGGAGTTGAAACTCAAACCCTGGGACCAGGCGGCCGGTGCGCTGATCGTCGAGGAGGCGGGCGGCCGGGTGTCCGATTTCGCCGGAGGAGCATTCGATATTTCAGGCCAGGAATGCCTGGCTTCGAACGGGTTGGTCCACGAGGCTATGATCCGGGTCCTCGCGCTCGGGAAAAAACCGGAGGGCCGGGGAGGCCAGGGGGAATGAGAACCGCCCGTCTGCTCACCCTGGCCGGCCTGCTGTCCGTAGCGTGCCTGGGGTCAGGGGGCGAGACGCGAACCGTCGTCGTCACCGTGTTGATCGAGGCCGGACTCTCATCGGATCATCCCTATTTGTGATTGTTGTTCTTCGGCTGGAATCTCTCCATGAATTGCGTGTTGTAGCGGCCGGCGACGAAATCGGTATCGGAGAGAATGGTCAGATGGAGGGGAAGATTGCTTTTGATGCCGACGATGGTGGTCATCTCCAGGGCCGTCTGCATCTTCCTGAGGGCCTCCGGACGCGAGGGTGCCAGGACGACGATCTTGGCGATCAGGGAATCATAGTCGGGGGGGATCTTCCAACCCTGGTAGGCGGCCGAATCGACCCGGATACCTTGACCTCCGGGGAGGAGTATGAAATCGATCGTCCCGGGAGAGGGGCTGAAGGTCAGCGGGTCCTCGGCGTTGATCCGGCATTCCAGGCTGTGGCCCCGCATCTCCAGGTCATGGGTAAAAGCCAGTTTCTCCCCGGCGGCGATGCGGATCTGCTCTTTGACCAGATCTATGTTATAAATCATCTCGGTGATGGGATGCTCGACCTGGACACGGGTATTGGCTTCGATGAAATAGAATCTCTTTTTTTCATCGACCAGGAACTCGAA
>Ga0307378_10007237_pt1 | contig 14979 bp, 12 predicted proteins | sample UN1MG_FD_202238 | JGI IMG/M metagenome (GOLD analysis project Ga0307378, IMG submission 202238) | Soil microbial communities from Risofladan, Vaasa, Finland - UN-1 | ecosystem: Environmental > Terrestrial > Soil > Coastal area > Acid sulfate soil | place: Finland: Risofladan, Vaasa | collected...
TCCGCCATCAGCATATCATCTACAGGTGTATTTGCGCACTTGACTGCATTATATTCATCTTCATCCGGGTTTGGGTTGTAACCCCATCCGTCACGGATGATTAGTACGAACGGCTTATTTTTCAAAGTTACTTTTTGTTTTGCCATAAAAAAAACAACCTTTCAATCAATAACAACAAAGACGAGGCATAGCCTCGTCCTCATCATCGAGTTCATCTGAATTAAGTTTATATGATATGAAGCTCAGCAGGATATGTCAAACATTTAGATAAAACGTTTCAAATACAGGATTTGGCAGGGGGCCGGTTATTTGCCTTTTTGGTTATTCCAGAGAAGAACCTGCAAACGCTGGCAAAATGCAAACCCGGTTTGCCTGCACATTTCAGCTACTATTAATGATTTGGTTAAAAGTTCAGCTCTTGTTGCCGCCTGCGGCATCAGCATTACCTTTTCCGGATTGACGCTGTCTATTTTCTCGATAGTTTGCTGGATTTCAGGCAAATCATCTTGTGAATCTACGATAAACTTTAATTGATATTCGTAATTATCGAGCAACTCTTGCAGAACGGCAATATCCAGCCTCGAATCCTCGTGAGCAGCAGAGGCTTTTGCGTCATCCGGAACAGAGTTGCTCAATTTCGGACTGATACTCATCAAATCACAGGGCAAGTCCGGGATATATGCGATTCCTGCGGTTTCTATTGTAATGTGTTTGCCGGCGGTCTTTAGCTGGCGAACTAACTGCGGCAGGTCTGAATTTATCATCGGCTCGCCGCCGGTTATTACAATGAATTTGCAGGGCCATTGTTGTCCTGGGGACTCCTTACGGAGAACGGTCTTGACTATATCACCGATGTTATAATCCTCTCCTGCTCTTTGGTCCCATGCGTATTTTGTGTCGCACCACCTGCATTGCAAAGGACAGCCGGCAAGACGCACGAACACGCTGGGGACACCGGCTAAAAATCCTTCGCCCTGCAAAGAATAAAATATCTCGTTTATTACCATTGCTTTCGTATCCCGATGTCGTCAATCGGGATTTGATATTCAACTGGGTCGTTAAGACCTGCTTCGGAAAAGCCTTTTAATCTTAATCTGCACGAGTCACATCTGCCACAGCTTCTGCCCTGTTGGTCGGGGTCGTAGCAACTATGCGTCAGAGCAAAATCGACGCCGAGTTTTGTTCCGGTAAGAATGATTTCGGCCTTTGTCATATTTATAATCGGAGTATGAATATGGTATCGGCCTCTATGCTCAACTGCCGCTGCCGTGGCGAGGTTGGCGGTCTTCTCGAAGGAGGTTATAAACTCACCGCGGCAGTCGGGATAGCCGCTGTAGTCGGTTGTGTTGACACCGATAAAGATATCAAATGCGCCTAATACTTCAGCCCAGGCAAGAGCATAACTTAAAAAAATCGTATTTCGGGCGGGCACATAAGTCGTGGGAATTTGAGCATGGTTGTCTAAATCAGCCCTGTCTTTAGGTACTTCAATCTCCGAATCAGTCAGGGCCGAGCCGCCTAACTGAGCTAAATCAATATCTATTATCCGATGCTCAGCGGTTGCCGTTGAGCCAGCGATTTTCTTCGCTGCCTCGATTTCCCGCTTATGTCGCTGGCCATACTGAAAGGTCAGGGCATAGCACTCGAAACCTTCATCGCGGGCTATAGCCAAAGTTGTCGCTGAATCAAGACCGCCGCTAAGCAATATTACCGCTTTTTTGTCTGCCACCGGTTATTCTCCTTTTGGCCAGGGGTAGGCGTTTGAGCCGGCCACATCTTCGATAGGTCCGGGGGGAAGGGTTTTTTGCCATTTCAACAGTTGTTGTGAAAGTTTTTTCACTATGTCAGGGTGTCGGTCGGCAACGTTCTCCAGTTCTGTCGGGTCCGTAGGAATATCATATAATTCGATTCGGTTACGGTCGGGATTCATCAACAGCTTCCAGTTTCCGTCCCGAATAGCAAGCATCGGACTTTTGTGTACCATATCTCCGAAAATTCGGAATCGCCATTCCCACATTAATGGTTTGCTGCGTTGCTTAGGTTTACCCAGCAGAGCATCGGACATGTTCTCACCATCAGGCTTAAGGTCACGTGGAACTTTAGCGCCGGCCAAACCAAAAACGGTGGGCAGCCAGTCAACACCGGCGATAATGCTTTTTTCATCAACCCTGCCGGCCGGTATATGGCCGGACCAGCGAACGATAAAGGGCATACGGATACCGCCCTCGTAAAGGCTTCGCTTTCGGCCCCGGAACGGCCCTGTGTTGCCGATGCCACTGTGGACGGCGTTGCGAATGTTCAGGTCTTCAGGACCATTGTCACTGGAAAATGCAATCAGCGTGTTGTCGGCCAGGCCAAGCTCGTCGATTTTCTTAATCAGTCTGCCGAGCTGGTGATCCATATCCGTAACCGAGGCGTAGTAAATCTGCTTGACTCCCTTGTAGGGTACCCCGCTCGGTGCATATCGCTTGTAAGGTTTCATCTGTTCGTCGGTAGGATGGAGTGTGGCATGTGGTACCAGCATCCATACGTTTACATAGAAGGGTTTATCGAGGTTCTTTTCGATAAACTCAATGGTCCTGTCAACAATTTGGCCTGTGGATTTAGCCCGGAAATACTCATCAGACGTACCTTCGAGCTGCGGACCGGAAGATGACCTCGTGCAATGCTCATCAATGCCATAATCGCCGGGCGTGGGCGAACCGTCACCGGAACCGAGGTGCCATTTGCCGAAATGCCCGGTGGCATAGCCGATATTCTTGAGCAGCCCTGTCACAGTATATGCCTTGGGGTCGAGCCAGTTGGGCATAGCGCGTGCTTTGTTTTGCTTGTCGGTTGCAAAATGACCGTGAACACTGTGGCGTGCCGGAAAGTGACCGGTCATAATCGACGTTCGTGAGGGTGAGCAAACCGAGCCGTTGACGTAAAACTGTGTGAACAGCGTGCCGTTTTTGGCGAGACGGTCCAGATTGGGGGTTTTTATCTGGCTGTTACCGTAACAGCCTAAGTCACCCCAGCCCAGGTCATCGGCAAAAATAAAAACAAAATTGGGTCTTTTGCTCTTTACGGTAGAACTGGTGGCTAAGGCCAATGACGGCAAAGTCAAAGCTGCTGCGCCAAAAGTGGTTAAAAATTGCCGCCTGTTCATATTCGTAGTGTTGAATTTCATTCGATGCCCTTTTTTTCACATGCTGGACGCTTTCGTAATAAAGATTGAGTTCAAGAAAGCGCATGAACAATAGAATTTTACCGATTTGGCCGAATGCTGTCAAAAAGCAAAAAAAGCGATTTTTAAGGGCTCCGGCGTGAAGCTTTTTTTTCTCCGACATTGATTATTACTTGTCAAAAGCAGAACGTTAGATTATATTATCAATGATTAGTTTTGTAAGAGGGATCAGATAATGAGCGAACCTGTAGAAATAGAAATATTCGATAATCCCCGTCCTGAGCGGGACTATAGCATAACAATCAGATGCCCGGAGTTTACCAGCCTCTGCCCAAAAACAGGACAGCCGGATTTTGGTGAGATTGTCATCGAATATTGTCCAGACAAGTCCTGTATCGAGCTTAAGAGCCTTAAAATCTATATGCAAAGCTACCGTAATAAGGGTATTTTTTACGAGTCTCTGACAAATGATATATTAGACGATTTGAAAGGTATATGTAAGCCGCGCTGGATGAAGATTACTTCTCGATTTACACCTCGCGGGGGAATAACTACAGAAGTAGTTGTAGAATATAAATCCAAGAAATAAGCAACTTAATCTTATGAATTTCTTCAAAACTGATTAGTCTGAAGGATAAGAAGACAGCAGTCGCTAAAAAAATAAGAGGTGCTAAAATGTCGATTATATTTCACTGTGATTATTGTGGGAAAAAGATAGAAGCCGCTGATAGTGCCGGCGGTAAATGGGGCAAATGCCCGGCGTGCCATAACAAGCTGTACGTTCCTGCTTCGGAATCCGACGAAGAGCTCAAACTCGCGCCAGTAGATGAGACCGATTTAGAAAGAAAAAAACGGTTATTGGACGAAGCAAACAGGCTCACTTTGGACATATTGAAGGAAAGAGATATCCCCGAAGGAGCAACTGAGCCGGATGAGTCTGCTGGGAAGGCTGGTTTTGGATTTGAAATGAGTCAGGTAGAACTGAGGCAATATATCGTTAAATATCTGCGAATGATGGCTGATAGTGAATTGTATGAAGCCCAGGAAATAGCGGCCCTAATAATCCCCTACGGTGCCCGTGTTGTGAAAATTCTCGATAAAATGGCCGTTACCGATATACCGGACCCGGAATTGGCTGGTATTTCCCAGCTTGTGCTTTCGGGCTTGATAAGGTCTCTGAGAGATGAAATAAGCTGATTTTTTAGAGAGAATTTTCGAAGCTGGCCGGAATGGTCCCAAAAAACACCTTCAATTTGCAAATCTGAACCGGTTTTTTCGGTCTGCAAAAAAATACCCCGCCTTAGATTTCCCCCCGATTTGGTCGTGATGAAATTGTTTCCTATATTTTATTTGGAAACAGTAATAACGACCTGAGTGAACCCCTTAACAACATGGAAGGAAACTTATTATGGCCAATGAGACTACAGCAGTGCACGTTACTCACGAGACGGTAGGGAAAGTTGGCGGTATAGGCGCCGTCCTGCAGGGCTTTTTCACCTGCAAATCTTATCTTGAATCAATTGACAGGTCAATCCTTGTCGGCCCATTGTTCACCACTGAAGGCTCTGTATCAGAGAGGCTTGGCGAAGATGGTGAAGTGTTGTATTCATCTATCGATGGATATTTAAAGACCGGATATGCTCCGGCCTTTCGTAAGATCGAACAATACTACAATGTAAGTATTGTTTACGGCAGGCGATTATTTGTTGACGAACAGACAGGTATAAAAAGCTCACCTGAGGTGGTGTTGATCGATGTAACACATATAGATAAGGGTGTCATTAACGAATTCAAAGGACGCCTCTTCGAGGAATTCGGTATCCAAAGCCATTTACATGAACACCTGTGGGAATACGAACAATATCTCAGATTGGCGCCTGTGGCGATTGATGTGCTAAAAGCGATAAGTGCAGCTAAGGATTCGACGGTTATTATTTCGCACGAGTTTATGGGAATGCCCACGGCATTGGCGGCTGTTCTCGAATCTTCCTGTAATTTCAAGACGGTTTTTTATGCTCATGAAGTAGCCACAATGCGACGTATTGTAGAAGAGCATCATGGACACGATACAATGTTCTATAATGCTATGAAACAGGCTCATAATGATGGGCTTTACGTCAACGATGTGTTTGGCGACCAGAGTACTTATTTCAAACATGCTCTTGTGGAAGCATCGAAATACTGCGACCATATATATGCGGTGGGCGATTATGTGGTGGACGAATTGCGGTTCCTTGCGCCCCGGTTCGAAAACGCCAGGATAGATATAGTTTATAATGGTATCCCGGCATATCAAATCAGCGTTCAGGAAAAGCTTGCATCGAAGGAGAAACTCCGACGGTATTGCGAGAATCTCTTGGGCTATAAGCCGGATTTTATCTTCACACATGTTACAAGATTGGTCAAAAGCAAGGGAATGTGGCGTGATTTGCGTGTGCTCGAACATGTGGAAAAAGAATTCAAAACGCAGGGAAAAACAGCGGTATTACTTGTCCTTTCGACCGAAGTATCACGGCGTCGCAGCAGTGATATCTACAATATGGAATCGACATATAATTGGCCGGTGGCTCACCGTGAGGGCTGGCCGGACATGTCAGGTGGTGAGGCTAATTACTATACCGCTGTACAGGAATTCAACACCAGAAGCAGCAATATAAAAATTATTTTCATCAATCAGTTCGGTTTTGCACCGGAAAGATGCGGCAAAAGGATGCCGGCGGATATGGAATTTATGGATATCCGCAAAGGCAGCGATGTCGAATTTGGCCAGAGCATTTATGAGCCGTTTGGCATAGCTCAGCTCGAACCCCTGACTTTCGGTGGAATATGCGTATTTAGTAGCGTTTGTGGGTGTTTGGGATTCTTGAGGGACACAACAGGAGGAGTAGATGTCAAGAATGCTATCATCGCGGACTATACGAACCTGACTACCCAAGGGTATGCCGAAATCGAGGACATACTGCAGATTGAACGGTCTGTGCGAGACCGGACAGAAGCGGTCGAAAGCGAAAGAGTTGCGATGCAAATATGCTCACGTCTGCCCAAGAACGAGGCCGAGGTTGAAAGTATGATTCAATCAGGCTACGAGCTTGCGAAGGATATGAACTGGGACACAGTAGTGAAAAAATATCTGCTGAGAGGCCTGCAATCAGTCTGTAAAGCGACTGAAGAAATAAAAGTGCCGGACGAACTGCAAATATTGTAATTCATTTCTCACATTCTGCTTTGCTTTTCTTGCTTTGAGTCTTTCCGCTTGACTGCTCAAAACAGGGCGGTTAGACTGTCTCTTATGGGTAAGATTGCGGAAAAACCGGTTATTGGCATTTTAGGGGGCATCGGCTCAGGCAAGAGTACAATTGCTGCTGAGTTTGCCAAATTAGGCTGTAAGGTTATTGACGCCGACAGAATTGCTCATGAGTTGCTTCAAGAGCCTCCTGTCAGAGAAAAAGTGGTGAGACTTTTTGGACAGGCTGTTTTGGATTCTTCGGGGAAAATTGACCGTGAGAAATTAGCTGAGGCTGCGTTTGCTGATCATAAGATGCTCGCATTACTGAACAGAATAATCCATCCTCTTGTCCTGCAGCGAACTCAGGAGCTTATTGAGCAATGCAAGAGCCAAAATCAAGTCAAAGCAATCGTGCTGGATATGCCTTTATTGGTGGAAGTTGGTTGGCACAAGAGGTGCGACAAGCTTATTTTTGTAAATTGTGAAAAAAAATTAAGGCTGGAAAGAGCGAAAAAAATGGGTTTTGACAAAAATCAGGTCAAAATTAGAGAAAATTTTCAAATTTCTCTGGACAACAAGGCAAGCCTCGCCGATAATAACATAGAAAACAATTCTGACTTCTCGGCAATAGCCAAACAGGTCACTGGAATTTTCTCTTACATTGTGGATAATGGGTAAGTGGGTTTTACTGTAAAACACTCATATTAGTGTTGCCCATTTTTAATATATAGGTTTTATTTCAACTGTTCAAAATTCAAATCTTATTTAATTCCTACGTTCGCGTTCTCGAGCTTTCTTGCGAAAGCGAGAATGAGGGTTATGCGAGTGCAGGTGGAAAACCCGGGAAATCGGGACTTTAGAATCGTATCCCTGCTATCCGATTTTACGGATATGAGCTTTGTGGGGCACGATTAAAGTTTTATAATTGTAAAAGGAGTAATGATGGCTAAGGCTGTAAAGAGCACAGGCAAAAAGCGCAAAAGCACAAAAAAGAAAAAGATTTTTACGGAAGAACAAGCTGTTACCCAGCAGCAAGAGCAGGCACTCGACTCAGCGGAGCCCGAGGCCGGAGCCGAACAGGCAGAGGATAACCAGGCTGTAGCTACGTCCCAGGAAATTGCGCCTGTCGATACCGAAGACGAAGCCCGGAAAGCCAAAGAAGCTGAGGATGAATCCACCCATGATAAATATGAGCGGATTAAGAAAGGCAATTTGTATCTGACGGATTTGCAGAAACTTACTGTTGCCGAGCTGCACGATATGGCTAAGAATGATAAGATCACGGAATACAGTGCCCTTAAGAAGCAGGATTTGATTTTCAGAATTCTAAAGGAGCGTATTCGCCAGAACGGGCTAATGTACGGTGAAGGCGTACTTGAAGTGCTGCCGGACGGTTACGGATTTCTGCGAAATACCGATTACAATTACCTGTCATCGTCGGACGACATCTATGTTTCTCCATCTCAAATCAGGCGTTTCGGCCTGCGGACAGGAAACATCGTATCGGGCCAAATCAGGCCCCCAAAGGATTCGGAAAAGTATTTTGCTCTTCTGCGTGTTGAAGCGATTAACTATGAAGACCCGGACAACCTTGCGGAAAAGATAGTATTCAGCGATTTGACGCCCTTACATCCCGAAGACCGTTTCATACTTGAGACTTCGGGAGAAGAATTAAATATGCGGATAATTGATTTGGTAACACCGGTGGGCAAAGGGCAGCGTGGTCTGATAGTTGCTCCGCCGCGGACAGGCAAGACGATTCTCCTGCAGAAAATTGCAAACGCGTTGAGTGCAAATCACTCCGAAGTCAGACTGATAGTGCTTCTGATTGACGAACGGCCTGAAGAAGTTACGGAAATGAAGCGGAAAACCGCTGAGGACGTTGAGGTCATAAGCTCTACTTTTGACGAGCCGGCTTCACGCCACTGTCAGGTTGCAGAGGTCGTAATAGAAAAGGCAAAGCGGCTCGTCGAATACGGCGAAGATGTGGTAATACTGCTGGACTCGATAACCCGCCTTGCTCGTGCTTATAATACAGAGATGCCTCACTCCGGCAGAATCCTGACCGGTGGTGTTGATGCCGGTGCAATGCAGATGCCCAAGAAGTTTTTCGGCGCTGCAAGAAATATAGAAGAAGGTGGTTCTCTGACTATTTTCGCAACTGCATTAATCGACACAGGCTCGAAAATGGACGAGGTTATCTTCGAAGAGTTCAAAGCGACCGGAAACATGGAATTGCACCTTGACAGGCGTCTTGTTGACAGAAGGACCTGGCCGGCTATCGACATCAGCCGAAGCGGTACCAGGCGGGAAGAACTGCTGCTCGACCCGAAAGAGCTGCAGCTTGTCTATCGGCTCAGAAGGGTTCTCAGCGAGTTGAATCCTGTCGAAGCAATTGAGCTGCTCAAGGGCAGACTTATGAAGACAAGAACCAATGCAGAGTTCCTGATGACAATGAACCTCGATTAGACTCCAATAAAAGCAAATAATCACATGTCGTAAAAGCAAGCGAAAATGTCTGATTTGACCTTAATTGTTCACTTTACATTTTCGTTTGCTTTTATTAGGATAATATTCCGGCCAATGTGTTGCGCCGGAATTTTTTATAGGTGATTATCGAAACCGGATATGTTATGGACGAACAACTCTCGAAAGTTTACGAACCGAAAACGATAGAGCGGCAGGCGAATGAATTATGGTCTTCGAATTCGTATTTTCATGCGAATCTGCCGAGTGCCGGCAAAGACCGGAAGGCCTATACGATTGTAATCCCGCCACCTAACGTTACCGCGCCGCTGCATCTTGGTCACGCATTGAATAATACACTGCAGGACGTCCTGATTCGTTTCCGCCGAATGCAAAATTACAACACCCTCTGGATGCCCGGTACCGACCATGCCGGTATCGCTACGCAAACAGTTGTTGAGAAGCGAATCCTCTCGGAAGAGGGAAAGCGGCGAACCGACTTCGAGCGTCAGGAGTTTGTTGGACGTGTTCAGGCCTGGAAGGATGAATATGAGGCCTGCATTATTAACCAGTTGAAAGCGATGGGCTGCTCCTGTGACTGGCAGCGAACACGCTTTACAATGGATGAAGTATGTGCCAAAGCCGTTCGCGCTGCATTTTTCAAACTCTTCAAAGACGGGCTGATTTACCGGGGGAAAAGACTTGTCAACTGGGACCCCGCCACCCAGACGGTATTGGCCGATGATGAAGTCGAGCACGAGCTGGTGCAGGGGCATTTCTGGTATTTGAGGTATCCTCTTATCGAGCCGGTTGACGCCGCTGGCCGGCGGATTGAATATGTTACTGTCGCTACTACCCGCCCGGAGACAATGCTTGGCGACACCGCTGTTGCGATGAATCCGTCTGATAAACGTGCTGAATATCTTATTGGTAAAAAAGTTCGCCTTCCGATTGTAGGCCGCATTATACCAATTATTGCTGATGAGCACGTAGTTCTGCCAAACCCCGACAGTGACGATGAAAAGGCGCGCTTTTCCACAGGCTTTTTGAAAGTTACTCCTGCCCACGACCCGGACGACTGGGAAATCGGCCAAAGACACGGGCTGGAAATAATCAATGTTATGGCGCCCGATGGCTCGATTAGCGATAAGTACGGCTGGGGGGATGCCACCGAGCCTGAAGCACAATCCTTGCTGGGAATGGACCGTTTCGAGGCACGCGAGGCCATAGTCGAATGGTTTCGAACTGAAAGTCTCCTTGAAGAAGTTCGCGAATATTCGCATGAGGTAGGACACAGCTATCGCAGTCACGTTCCCATCGAGCCGTATCTGTCCGACCAGTGGTATATTGCCGTCAAAAAACCGATCGAACACCTGAAGAACAATTTTGGCGAAGGTTTGATTGAGGGAACCGATGTGCCGGTGAACTCTTTAGCTGGCCTGGCCCTAAAACCGTTACTTGACGGCCGGCTGCGATTTATCCCGGACCGCTACGCCAAAACCTACCAGGCCTGGCTGGAGAACCTCCGCGACTGGCCTATAAGCCGGCAGCTCTGGTGGGGACACAGAATACCCGTATGGAATGCAACCAACGTACAGAAACTTCAGGCTACTCAACAGGAGTTCAGGAAGAAAGCCCAACAGTTGGAGTCCGAAGGCCGGATATGCTTCTACAATCGTCAATGGGATGTGTATGAAGACCCATCGGGCACCTATCCGCTTAGCGAATCAGTTTTCATTGCCATTCGTGATGGGATGGATATGGAGGCGGTTTGCTTCTGTGAGTCTCACGGCTTCACGCGCGACCCCGACGTTCTGGACACATGGTTTTCTTCTGCACTTTGGCCTTTCAGTACAATGGGCTGGCCGGAAGATACGCCGGAGCTAAAAACATTTTACCCGGGTGATGTCCTTTGTACCGCACGTGAGATTATTACGCTGTGGGTTTCGCGTATGGTAATGATGGGCCAATATTGTGCCGGTGATATTCCATTTAGCGATGTTTATATTCATGCGATGATACAGGATGGGCAGGGGCGTAAAATGTCCAAGAGTCTGGGCAACGGCATAGATCCATTGGTAGCTATCGACAGTCATGGCGCCGACGCGATGCGTTTTACCCTGGCCAGTATGACCACGGACACGCAGGATATCCGGATGCCGGTCGAGTCAATGACGCTGCCCGACGGCCGCCAGGTCAATACATCTACAAAATTCGACATCGGCAGAAACTTCTGTAACAAGCTCTGGAATGCCTCGCGTTTTGCCATGATGAATCTCGAAGGGCTTAATCCCGCAGAATTCGACGCTGACCAAATGGATATTACCGACCGCTGGATTCTTTCCCGTCTGGCTAAAACCGTTTCCGATGTTACGGAGTCTCTGAATAAGTTTAAGTACAGTGAGCCGCTGACCGGCCTTTACAGATTTTTCTGGAACGATTTTTGCGACTGGTATCTGGAGTGGATCAAGCCGAGAATGCAGGATGAGCGGAAAAAGCCGATTGCTCAAAATGTCTTGGCTTATGTGCTGGACCAGACCCTGCGTCTGTTGCATCCCTTTGTGCCGTTTATCACCGAAGGAATATTCCAGAAGCTAAACGAAATCGCACCGATAAGAAAACTCGGGGATTTAGCTGATGCTCAAGGGACACAAGCATTAGTTGTTGCCCGGTGGCCCGATGAATTGAGTTCCATGTTAGATGCTGAGGCGGAAGAACAAATTGCAACTGCCCAAACCGTGATCCGGGCGATAAGGGACATTAGGAATAAATACAACAAGCAGCCGAGTGAAAAATTGGTGGCCTCAGCAAACTCACCACAGGAAATAGCCGATGTCCTCAACTCAAATAGTGGACTCATCTGTCAGTTGGCAGGCTTAAAAGAATTTAATGCATCACATACAAGCGAAAAGCCCTCAAATGCAGCGGCGATGATTGTTGATCAGATGCAAATCTATCTCCATGAAGCAATAGACGTAAAAGCTGAAAAGCAGCGGCTTGAAAAACAAAAGCAGCAAATCGAAAAGGCCAAAGAGGCCTCCGAAGCCAAGCTGTCTAATGAAAATTTTGTCAATAAAGCCAAACCACAGGTTGTCGCTCAGGCCAGGAACAGGCTGGCCGAGTTGTCGGAACAGTTAAAAACCGTTGAAAAACACCTTTCGGAATTAGAAAATAGTGAATAAACGGATGCGTGAAGGAACAGCTTCGAAGACCTACATACTTATGAACACATATACGCATTTACGCATATAGTTAGTAAAGGTGGTGCCAAAATGGAAATGGAAGCCGAACTCTCGCGTATAATCATTAATGAGATGTCAGACCAGCAGGTGATTGTCATAAAAGAGCGTCACGGCAATAGGAGTTTTCCCATCGTTATCGGCATAGTCGAGATTTTTGCGATCGACCGCCGCTTAAAGGGAATTGAACCCCCGCGTCCGATGACCCATGATTTATTGGCCAATGTAATTGAAAATCTCGGCGCAAAAATAGAGAAGATAGTTATAAACGACCTGCGTGACCATATTTTCTTTGCTAAGATTCATTTGAGTGTGAATGGGCGAGTCGTTGAAATTGATTCACGGCCTTCGGATGCAGTTGCTTTATGTGCTGCTACGAATGCCCCTATTTACGTTGCTGAGCATGTTTTTGAGAAGACTTCTCAGTGAGGAAAGTCGAAACAATCAGCAGCCCAACACCTACACAAAGCAGGCTGTCTGCGACGTTGAAAGTCGGCCAATGCTTATCGCTGTAATAGACATCGATAAAATCGCGCACCAGGCCGTCGTTAAAAATCCTGTCGTAAAGATTGCCGCAGATACCGCCTGTGAATAGGCCCAGGGCAATATGGATCGACCTGTATTGTGTTCCGCTAAAAAGAAAAACTCCGAATACTACCATCAGAGCAACAACCGATATAATCGTCAGAAGAAAAGGCTTACCGGAGAAGGTGCTGAAAGCGGCCCCGTCGTTTAATGCAATTATAAATCGTAAAAAACCGTTTATAATTGAGACGTTGTGAGATTGCTGTTGGCCTAACCAGTCGAAGACCGCCTTTTTGCTCCATAGGTCCAGCAACAGCCCTCCCAGCGCTAAAGACCAGAAAATAAGATGTGCCTTCAAATCCGGCAACGCGCCGGATAAGCGGTTCACAGGTACCTGCTCCAGTCTCTGCGGAGCACTGCTTTCTTCTGTCTTGGTCTCTGTCATAATCGGCCTTATGTGTATTGTACTTATGGGCTGTAATAACTTATCCACTCTCTATCTTACTTTGAGTATTTTCTAATTGAGGCACAATTATATCACTGTTATCGCTGTCGTCAAAAGCTTTTAGTAACTTAAGGAGTTTTGGTCTCCGAAGAGATTTTTCAAATCTGTAAATTGAGAATTGACAATCGACAATTAATAATCAATAATCTCAGAAAATAATCGATAATCAATTATCAGTAATCATTTAATGAGCCCGGGTGGCGGAATAGGCAGACGCGCTAGCTTGAGGGGCTAGTGACCTTAGGGTCGTGCTGGTTCGACTCCAGTCCCGGGCAATTTATTAATGTTTTTTGCGAGAATAAGACTGTGCATATCTGTTTGACTTTTGATTTATACTGATGCCTGTTTCAGACGAATTCATCGACTATGTTGTTGACCAGCTTGCGACCTGGGCTCATGTGTCCGTTCGCAGGATGTTCGGTGGTGCCGGTCTCTATTGTGACGGAACAATGTTCGGATTAATCGCTGATGATATTGCTTATTTGAAAGTGGATGATTCAAACAGAGAAGATTTCGTCAAAGCAGGATCATCTCAATTCAATCCGTATCCCGACAAGGTAAAAACAACAGTTATGTCCTATTATGAAGTTCCGGCCGATATTCTGGAGAATCAAGACCTCCTTGGCAAATGGGCTGAACGTTCACTGGGCGTCGCAGGAAAAAAAAAGTAGATTTTCAAGCCATCTTATCGGGATGTTCTTCGATATTGTCCCTTCGGCTTGTTTTGTAAATATAGTTGGCACTTTAGGAGCTGACATTACCCTTCGGGCCGTACCGTTCCATCATATTACGGAAAGATTTTTTTCGGGATATCTCACTATTTTTCTTGCGCTGCCCGACGGGCATTGTTAAAATGTCCCAGGTTTGTCCCCGGTTTCCTGTGGTATATTTTTATATAATTAAAGAGGTAAAAAAATGCCGAACGGAGAACAACAATCTTTGTCTCAAGGCCGGATAATGTCAATTGACGCGCTGCGCGGCTTTGATATGTTCTGGATAATCGGCGGCGGCAGAATCTTCAGCAGTTTGGATGATGTATTCGATAGTTCCACAACGCAGTGGATAAAAACACAGCTTACACATGTAAAATGGGAGGGATTTCGTTTTGAGGATTTGATTATGCCGCTGTTCTTGTTCATTGTCGGTGTTGTGATGCCGTTTGCGCTCAACAAACGCCTTGAGCGTGGCCACAGTAAAAGCCGGCTGTATCGCCATATCATCGTGCGATTTGTGATTCTGTTTGTTCTGGGTATGATAGCACAGGGGCGCCTGCTTGAGTACGACCTGTCTCAACTGCGTATTTTCTCTAACACCCTGCAGGCGATTGCAGTGGGCTACTTAATCTCAGCGATAATAATACTCAATCTGAAGCTCAAATGGCAGCTAATAACGACAGGTGCTTTGCTCTTATTATTCTGGGCCCTGATGAGGCTCGTTCCTGTGCCCGGGCATGGTGCTGGTGTATTGACATCTGAAGGAAATCTGGCAATTTACATCGATAGGCTTATTCTCGGCGGCTTCATTGATGGAACCGATCCGCCTTACACCTGGATTCTAAGCGGCATGACATTTGCCTGTACGGTTATGCTTGGCGTATTCGCGGGGCACCTGCTCCGTTCCAAAAAAACCAACGGTCAGAAAGTACTCCTGCTTGCGGCAATGGGTGTTGGCTCACTGTTACTCGGCTGGATATGGAATTTTCGTTTTCTTATAATCAAGCACCTATGGACGAGTTCCTTCGTTCTTTATTCGGCAGGATGGTGTTTCCTATTGTTGGCGTTGTTCTACCTTATAATAGATGTTTGGGGTTTTAAGAAGTGGGCCTTTGGTTTTAAGGTAATCGGAATGAATG